>OEIU01000571.1_pt1 | contig 32804 bp, 30 predicted proteins | sample 1539221 | NCBI WGS metagenome assembly OEIU01 (sample SAMN03792071, study PRJEB22550) | activated sludge metagenome | feature: wastewater treatment plant; material: activated sludge; isolation source: Wastewater treatment plant of a petroleum refinery complex | place: Argentina: Zarate | collected...
GTTCGGAACGCGTGCAGAAGCTGTTCGGCGGGCGCGTCTTCCACGTCTACCTGCCCTACGACCTGCCGGCATCGGTGAAACGCTTTCTCGATCGCGTCCGGCCGCGCTTCGCGGTGATCATGGAAACCGAGATCTGGCCCAACCTGTTCATCACCTGCCGCGAGCGCTCGATTCCAATCGTGGTGACCAATGCGCGGTTGTCCGAGCGCAGCTTGCGCGGTTACGGTCCGGTCCGCCCGCTCGCCCGCCGCGCCATCCGTTGTGCGAGCTTCGTCGCCGCGCAGTCGCCGCTCGATGCCGAACGCCTGCGCACGCTGGGCGCCGCGGTGTCGCGCCTGGCCGTGATCGGCAACCTCAAGTTCGACATGCCGGTGCCGGCCAGCCTGGCCGGCATCGGCGCCGACCTGCGCAATGCGTGGGGCAACTGCCGGCCGGTGTGGATCGCGGCGAGCACGCATGAGGGCGAGGAGATGCCCGTGCTCAAGGCGCATTCGGCGGTGCTGCAGCGTTTCCCGGATGCCCTGCTGCTGATCGCGCCGCGCCATCCGGAACGCTTCAAGCCGGTAGTGGGTGCCTGTCGCTCACTGGGGTTCACCACGCGCGTGCGCAGCGAGGATGTTACGGCGGACGAGCGCTGCCAGTGCTTCGTGGTCGACACCATGGGCGAGCTGCTGCATTTCTACGCGGCGTCGGACATCGCCTTCGTCGGCGGTAGCCTCGAACCGATCGGCGGCCACAACCTGCTCGAGCCCGCCGCCCTCGGCAAGCCGGTCATCGTCGGGCCGCATACGTTCAATACCGAGGAAGTGGCCGCCAGCCTGATCGAGGCGCGGGCGGTCCTGCGCGTCGCCAATGCCGAACAGCTCGGCGCGGCGGTGATCCGCCTGCTCGCCCAGGCTGACGAGCGCCAGGCGATGGGACAAGCGGCCCGGGCCGTGCTCGAGCGCGAGCGCGGCGCCGTCGAGCGCACGCTGAGGATCGTCGAGCAGGTGCTTGAGAGGCAGGGGGCCTGAAGAGCCGGGAGTGGAGAATGGGGAATGGGGAATGGCGAGAATGTGATTTCGCGATCTGCCCGCTTGGCTTTTCCCTATTCCCTATTCTCGATTCCCTAATCCCGGCTCACTCCAACAACGCATTCACCGCTTCGAGGTCCTTGACCTCGATGATGCCGGCGGCCTGCTTGAGCAGGAGGCCGTTGAGGACGAACGCATGGCGGGCCTGCGAGTAGCTGCTCTGCGCCGACAGCAGCTGCTGCTGGCTGATCAGCACGTCGACGATCGTGCGCGTGCCGACTTCATAGCCGGCCTGGGTGGCATCCAGAGAACTCTGCGCGGAAATCACCGCCTGGCGGGTCGCCTCGACCTGGCTGGCGCCGGCGATCACGGCACGGTAGCTGTTGCGCGTGCTGCGCTCGATCAGGCGCTTCTGCAACTCGTACTGGTCCTGCGCGGCATCGCGGTTGTAGATCGACTGGCGCACGCGTGACTGCGTATAGCCACCCGCGAAGATCGGCACATTGAGGGTCAGGCCAACCGTGGTCGACCACTGCGAGCGATTGGTGTGGAACGCGTCGTTGAAGCTCGATGCGCTGTTGTCGCTCCAGCTCGGCGATTTCGAGTAGAGGAGCTGGCCGCTGATGGTCGGCAGGTGGCCCGAGCGTGCCGTGTTGATGTTGTCGTTGGCCGCTTCGAGCTGAAAGGCGTATGAACTCAGGCTCGGGTTCTGCGCCACGGCAACGTTGACCCAATCCTCGGGATTCTCGGGATTCGGCTTGTCCAGCGGCAACTGGTCGCGCAACTTCTTCAGGTTGCCCGGTTCCTTGTTGGTCAGCTGGCGCAGGGCTTCCTTGTTGTCGTCGAGGGTGTTCTGCGCGGTGATCACATTGGCCACGGCGGTATCGTGCTGGGCCTTGGCGTCGTTGACGTCGGTGATCGCCGAAAGGCCGACCTCGAAGCGCTGCTGGGCCTGTTCCATCTGCCGGTTCAGGGCCTGCTCGTTGGCCTGCGCGAACTTGAGCGCATCCTCGGCGGTGAGCACGTTGAAGTATGACGTGGCGACGCGGATCAGCAGGTCCTGCTGGGCCGCCTCGTAGGTGGCATCGCCGGCCTTGGCCGTGGCGCGTGCGGATTTCAGGGCGGTCCACTTGCTCAGGTCGAGGATGCTCTGGTCGAGGCGCCCGCTCAGCGTGCGTCCGTAGCTGTCCGAAGAGGTCGTGACGTTGACCAGGCTCTGGCTGCCGTCCGGATTGGTCACGAACTGCGGGCCGCTATTGCTGCCGTGCCCCTTCGAGTAGTCGAGCGAAGCGCCGATCTGCGGCAACAGCGCCGAGCGCGCCTGGTCGACGTTTTCGCCGGTTGCATAGTTCGTGGCTTCGGCTCCGGCCAGTTGCGGATCGGAAGCGCGCGCTTCGCCGTAAATCTGGATCAGATCGTCGGCGGACGCCAATGGGGCGCCGGTGACCAGCACCATGGCCAGCGCCAGGGTCAATGAACGGGTACGCATCATCAATTCATCCTCGGGGTTTGCGGTGCCTGGCTGTCTCCGGCCTACAGCGTGAAATGCCGCGGCGGCGAAGCATGGGTCAGGTACGGAATATCGGTTTCGAACAGGCTTTCAGTCTGCCAGTGGGTCGCATCGACGCGCGTGTGCAATAAGGCCTGCATGGCCGGCGACTCGCCGCTGATCGCGAACAGCCGCCCGCCGGGTTTGACCCAGCTGCGCACGCGCTCAGGCAAGGCAAATACCGCGCCAGTCAGGACGACACAGTCGAAGGGCTCGCTGGTTGCAAACTGGCTTAGGGCATCGCAAACCTCGATGCGCACCTGCGCGAAGCCGGCCTTGGCCAGCTTGTGGCCTGCCGCTTCGGCCAGGTCGGCATGCTGCTCGACACTCACGACGTCGCCGCCGAGGGCGGCCAGGCACGCCGTGAGGAAGCCCGAACCGGTGCCGATTTCGAGCACCCGCTGTCCGGATTCGATCGCGACGGCCTGCAGCACGCGGCCCTCGACGACCGGTTTCATCATGACTTCGCCGTGTCCCAGCGGCAGCTCGGCATCGACGAATGCCATGCCGCGAAAGCGCTCTGGCACGAAATCTTCGCGCTTGAGGCGGCCAAGAACGTCGAGCACGCGGGGGTCGAGCACTTCCCAGGTGCGAATCTGGTTCTCGACCATGTTGTCGCGGGCCAGCTCAAGATTCATGGACATCGAAAGGTTCCGCAATGAGGGAAAAAGGGGCGAAAGCATAGAAGGTCTGCCGGCCACCGGCAAACCGCGATCCGCTGTGGTCGCCTGCGGCTGGTGGATCCGGGGACTCCCATCAGGCGGCCACCGTGATTCCGTCCCGCGCCCGCCCGAGGCTGGCCACGGCCTGCGGCCATTGCGCGCGAACGACGCTCGCAAGCAATGCATCCACCGCGGACAGCGCTGCAAGTGCCTTGGATGCCGATTCGGGCCGATTGGTTGCCAGTTGCAGGGCCAGCCAGCGCACGAGGAGTCCGCGGTCGTCCACGGACAGCGCGGACAGTGCTGTCCGCGCCGAGGCCCGCAGAGCCGCAATGCGGAAGCTGCTCGGTCGCGAGCAGTTCTCCAGGAGCAGCGAGAATGACTGCTGCGCCAGGCGCAGGGGCCATTGCTGCAGGCCATCCGCGCTTGAAAAACCGATATCCAGTGCTGCCTCGCCCATATCTGCCTCTCAGGTCATGGTCCCGGTCGCCTGTCATGTTCCGGCCGGCCCGCTCAACTACAAGGAATCATTCGTCAATGGTCTGTCTGCAATACCGGGGCCAATGGCGCCGGCGGCGTGTCGCGTCGTATTCTGAACCAGGCCGCGTAGAGTGCCGGCAGGAACAGCAGGGTCAAGGCCGTGGCAACCGTGAGGCCGCCCATGATGGCCACGGCCATGGGCCCGAAAAAGGCGCTGCGCGAAAGCGGAATCATGGCCAGGATGGCGGCCGCCGCAGTCAGCACGATCGGCCTGAACCGGCGCACGGTCGAATCGACGATGGCATCCCAGGGGCGGCTTCCCTGTGCGATGTCGTGTTCGAACTGGTCGACCAGGGTGACCGAGTTGCGCATGATCATGCCGAACATCGCGATCGTGCCGAGCATGGCGACGAAGCCGAACGGCACGCGGAACACGAGCAGGAAGAGGACCACGCCGATGAGGCCGAGCGGGGCGGTCAGCACGACCAGCAGCACGCGCTGGAAACTGCGCAGCTGCAGCATGAGGACGCTGAGGACCACGACCAGGAACAGCGGGAAGCCGACATTCACCGAATGCTGTCCCTTGGCCGACTCCTCCACCGCGCCACCGGTGGCGAGCCGATAGCCCTCGGGGAGGTCGGCGCGGATGGCATCGAGTTCGGGGCTGATCTGCGCATTGATGCTGGCCGGCTGCAGGGCGCCCTCGATGTCGGCGCGGACGGTCACCGTGGGCAGGCGGTCGCGACGCCAGATGATGCCTTCCTCGAAGCCGTACTCGATGGTCGCGATATGCCCGAGCGGCACGCTGCGGCCTGAGGCGGTGGGCACCGAGAGGCTCTGCAGCAGGCTCAGTTGCGCGCGTTCCTCGGCTGGGCCGCGCAGCAGGACGCCAATCAGCTGGTCGCGTTCGCGATAGGTCGCTATCGGCACGCCATTCAGCGAGCTCTGCATGAAGTTGGCGACGTCCTCCGAGCTGACCCCGAGCACGCGGGCCCTATCCTGGTCGATGCTCAGGCGGATCACCTTGCTCGGTTCTTCCCAGTCGAGGTTGATGTTGCGGGCATGCGGATTATTGCGCACCACGCCGGCGACCTTGCGCGCGATGTCGCGCACGGTGCCGAGGTCGGCGCCGGAAACGCGATATTGCAGCGGATAGCCGACCGGCGGGCCGTTCTCGAGGCGGGTGACGCGCGCGCGAAGTTCCGGGAAGTCGCCTTCGAACAGCTTGAGCAGGTCCCGGCGCAGGCCTTCACGCTCGGCCTTGCCGTGCGTGAGCAGGACGAACTGGGCGAAACTGGCTTGTGGAAGCTGCTGGTCCAGCGGCAGGTAGAAGCGCGGGCTGCCGGAACCGACATAGCTGACGTAGTTCACCAGTTCGGGGCGCTTCGCCAGCCATGCCTCGAGCTTCTTCACCTGGGCCTCGGTGGCATTCAGCGACGATCCCTCGCTGAGCTTCAGGTCAACCATCAGCTCCGGGCGCGTCGAGTCGGGGAAGAACTGCTGCTGGACGAAGCGGAAGCCGAATATCGCGAGGGCGAAGACCAGCACGGTGGTGCCGATGACCAGGAAGCGGTGCTCGATGCAGCGGTCGACCAGTCCGCGGAAGCGCCGGTAGAACGGGGTTGCATAAGGGTCGTGCGGACCGGGGCCTGCGTGTTCGCCGATTCCGCCAAACCAGGCCGGCAGGCGGCTGCGCACGGCATGCACGCGCCGCGCAATCGGGCCGCGTGGCTTTTCGCTTGCGACGGCATGCGGATCCGGCAGCAGCTTGTAGCCAAGGTAGGGAATGAAGATGACTGCGGCGATCCAGGACAGCAGCAGGGCGATCGTCACCACTTCGAAGATGGCGCGCGTGTATTCGCCCGTGCCGGACCTGGCCGTCGCGATCGGCAGGAATCCCGCCGCGGTGACCAGTGTGCCGGTGAGCATCGGAAACGCAGTGGAGGTGTAGGCGAAGCCGGCCGCGCTGACGCGGTCCATGCCCTGCTCCATCTTGATCGCCATCATCTCGACCGCGATGATCGCATCGTCGACGAGCAGGCCGAGGCCGAGCACGAGCGCACCGAGCGAGATCTTGTGCAGGCCGATGTCGAAATAGTTCATCGCGGCGAAGGTCATCGCCAGCACCAGCGGGATCGAGACGGCGACGACGAAGCCGCTGCGCAATCCCAGCGAGAAGAAGCTGACCAGCAGCACGATGATCACCGCTTCGCTGAGCGTGCGCACGAATTCGCCGACCGAGCGGCTCACTGCCGCAGGCTGGTCGGCGACCTTGTGCAGGTCGAGGCCGACCGGAAGCGTCCTGCCGATGCGTGCGGTGGCGGCTTCGAGATCGTGGCCCAGCGCAATGATGTCGCCGCCCTTGCGCATCGAAACCGCGATGCCGATCGCCTCGCTGCCTTCGAAGCGCATGCGCGGTTGCGGCGGGTCGACGAAGCCGCGGCGGATTTCGGCGATGTCACCGAGCCGGAACAGGCGGCCGTTGCTGCCGCGGATGCTCAGCTCGCGGATGGCTTCGACCGACTCCAGCGCGCCGGTGGTACGCAGGTAGATGCGATCCGACGGCGTCTCGAAGCTGCCGCCGGCGACCACGGCGTTCTGCGTGGCCAGCGTATGCTGCAGTTCGGCGAAACTGACCCCGAGCGTGGCCAGTTTCGCGTTCGATGCCTCGACGTAGATCTTCGGATCCTGGCGGCCGATCAGTTCGATCTTGGCCACGTCGGGCACGTGCAGCAATTCCAGCTTCACGCGCTCGGCGTATTCGCGCAGGTCGGCATCATCGAAGCCGTCGCCGCTCAGCGCGTAGATGTTGCCGAAGGTATCGCCGAACTCATCATTGAAGAACGGGCCGTGGATGTCGGTCGGCAGGGTATGGCGGATATCGCCGACTTTCTTGCGCACCTGGTACCAGACGTCCGGGACCAGCGAAGGGTCGATCGAATCCTTGACGACGAAGAAGATCTGCGATTCGCCCGGGCGCGAATAGCTGCGCAGGTAGTCGAGCTGGGGGATTTCCTGCAGCTTCTTTTCGATCGTCTCGGTGATCTTTTCCGAAACTTCGAGCGCGGTGGCGCCGGGCCACTGCGTCTGCACGACCATGACCTTGAAGGTGAACGGGGGATCTTCCGCCTGGCCAAGCCCGCGGTAGGACCAGATCCCGACCACCGCAAGCAGGATGATCGAATAGAGCACGAGTGCCTGGTTTCGCAGTGCCCACGAAGAAAGATTGAATGACGGCATCGATCAGGCTCTCGAGGAAGTGCTATTCATGCTGGCTCCTGCCACGTACGACATCCTGCCGGTGCACGCCTGCATGGGGTCCTCCTCACTGCGCTGCCGGCGGGGGGAGAGGGAGATAACCGGCAACGCAGGAGGAGGGTGCAAACGGTCAGAAGGAAATGCGCCGGTTGAGGGAATCGATCGGGTTGATTTCCTCGCCTTCGCGCAAGCGATGCACGCCGGCAGTGACGATCCAGGCATCGGCCTTGAGTCCGTCGCTGATCAGCGCCCCGGACTCGGCGTAGCGGTCGACCACGACCGGCAGCAGGTGGATTTTCCGCGTGCCCGGATCGACCTGCCAGACCGCCGGCTCGCCATCCTTTTCGTAGAGGGCGCTGAGCGGAATGGTGAATTCCTCGCCGCTGGCCTGCGAGCTGAAGTAGACGCGCGCGGTCTGTCCCAGTCGCGGCGCGTCACCGGCATCGGCCAGGGAAACGCGAACCTGGTAGGTGCGTGTCGTGGCATCGGCTGCCGGCGATATCTCGCGCACGCGCCCCTCGCGCTGGTTGCCGCTCTCGGTCCACAGCTCAATGCTGGCCGGTGCGCCGACCTTGAGCCGGGCGATGGCCTGCTCGGGTACGTTGATCTGCACTTCGCTGGCGCCGTCATGGGCCAGCGTCATGATCGCCTGACCGGTGCCGACCACCTGGCCGACTTCGCCGGAAATGGCGGTGATCACGCCGTCCGCGTCGGCCCGCAGTTCGGCATAGCCGGGCTGGTTGCGTGCGGTGTCCAGCGCCGCACGCGCTTCGGCCACATGGGCACGTGCCGCCGCCAGCGCGTTGGTCTTTGCCTCGAGGTCGAACTGGCTGACGAAGCGGCGCTCGAATAGCGTCTTGTATCGATCATGTTCCGACTTGGCCAGCTGGTAGGCGGCCTGCGCGGATGCGAGGCTGGCGCGCGCGCTCGAGGTGGCCAGTTCGAGATCCCGGGGGTCGAGTTCGGCAAGCACCTGGCCTTTGCTGACGTGGTTGCCGGCATCGACGCGACGCGCACTGATCTTGCCGGACACGCGAAAACCGAGGGCGCTCTCGTACCGCGCATGCACTTCACCGGGATAGACTTCGACGGCCTGGCCACTGCCCGCCTCGGGCTGGGCGACGCGGGCGACGCGCGGAGGTTCGGGCAGTTCGGCCTTCGAACTGCAGCCGGCAAGAAGCGCGCCGAGGACGGCGGGCAGCAGGGCAAGGCGGGCATTCATTCGGCGCGTCATCAATGATCCGAGGACAGAGACAGTTGCTAAACTGCGTGGTATAGTAATCAAACAGAACTGATGAGTCCAGTAATTTCTTCCATGATTGCAAACACGGCGAAAACCAGCGGGCCCGGACGCCCGAAGGATCTCGAAAAGCGCGCGGCCATCCTCCAGGCCGCCAAGCAGCTTTTCCCCGAATATGGATTCGACGGCACCTCGATGGACGCGATCGCGGCGCAGGCCGGCGTATCGAAACTGACCGTCTACAGCCACTTCACCGACAAGGAGAGCCTGTTTGGCGAGGCGGTGCGCGAGAAATGCGCGGAGCAGATGCCGGTCGAGCTGTTCGATGTCGAGGTCAGCGGGCCGCTGCGCGAGCAGCTGACCGCGATCGCCAATGCATTCTTCGGCCTCGTCACGAGCGAAGAGTCGATCGCCCTGCATCGGTTGCTGACCACCGGCGCCGGCAGCTCGGCAAAACTGGCGCAGATCTTCTGGGAGGCCGGCCCGCAATCCGTGCAGCGCGAGTTCGCCCAGTTCCTGCACCGCGAAGTGCAAGCGCGCCAGCTCGAAATAGCCGATATTCCCAGGGCCGCGCAGCAGTTCTTCTGCCTGCTCAAGGGCGATCTGCACGCGCGCCAGCTGTGCGGTTGCAGCGGTGCTCCATTCGAGCAGGCCGAGATCGACCAGCACATCGCGGCAACGGTCGAGATGTTCCTGCGCGCGTATGCGCCCGTTATGCGCCCGACACTCAGTCCTTGAAGTCGCCCAGCCAGGACTCGATCGCCTCGAGGTCCTGGCCCGAGATGTCGATGATATGCAAGCCTACCCAGTACTGGCCCGGGACATTGGCGCGCTCTTCCCACATTTCCTGAACGCCCACGTCGAGCATCTGCGGCTGGCCACTGCCGTTGACGAGCTCGAATCCGAGCTGGAAAAGCGCACCGTCGACAACCTGCTGGTCGCAGACCAGAAGCATGCCGTCCGCCGACAGGTTGCCGATCCGCCCCATCACCAGGCCGGTCATCTTGTTCGTCACCGGTATGGTCACGAACGCGGATTTGCGCGGAGAGCGTCGATGCTCGTTCATCGGGAACTCCTCATGCCGATGCCGGAAGATTGGGCTGCGCCGGAAGATCGGGCTGCGACGTGAAATTCTGCAGCTTGGCCATGATCGCCTTCCATGCGCGATCGATCAGGCTGCCCGATTCCTGCTTGTGCAGCCGGACCTGGCCGCGGACGAGGTCCCGCGCCAATTGTTCGATGGTCTTTTCCTCGGCCCGCGCACCGCGCTGATTGACGAACAGGCAGCGGCCGGTGACCGTGGAGAACCAGGCCAGCTTGCGGCGCACCGTGCTGCCCTGCTGGTTGGTGACGAATTCGAACCAGGTGCCGAATGGCAGCGTGCGAATGCGCTGCACCATTTCCTTTTCTTCGGCGGTCAGCGCCGTGGCCGGGATCGAGTCCGCAGGTTCCTTGGCCGCTTTTCCTACCGGTGCCGCGTCGCCGCCGAGGCGCGCCTTGCTCTTCAGTGTGTGCGCAAGTTCGGTGTGGCTGGTCTTTTTTTCGACCGATGCGGGATCGAACAGCTTGCTGACGACGCCTTCGACCTCGTCGCCATGCAGGCCGACCTGCAGCAATCCGCTGCGTACTTCCTCGCGGACCGTTTCTTCGACCTTGGAAACGTCGGCGCCCGAACCGATCTGCATCAACTGGTCGGCTACGGCGAGGCAGCGGCGATAGGCCTGGCTGTCCTCGCCCTGGCGCAGCAAAGTCAGGGCAAGGACGTCGGTCCATGCCTGCTCGAGGACCGCACGCACCATCGGTGCCGGGTTACCGCGCTTGAGCAGCCTGGCGATCGCGGTGTTCGCCTGTTCACGGGATAGATCGAGGCGTTCGCGCCCCTTGGCCGCATCGATGTGGCGACGCTCGGCGATTTCCGCGCGGCGGGTCACCTGCGACATGTAGCGGCCGAGGTCGTCGAGCAGGGTCTGCATCAACGACAGGTCGCCGTCGAACTCATTGGTGACGCGATCGACCATCGAGGTCATCGTGTCGACCATGCCGGAGTCGGTCTCGTCGTCGGCCATCCACATCTGGCTGGCTTCGGCCACGCTGTTGAGAAGCTGGCGCGCCGGGTGGTTGCGCTGGGTGAAGAAGTGCTTGTCGCTGATCGCGCTGCGCAACACCGGCACCTGCAGCTTTGCGATCAGGTCGCGGCTGCCCTTGTGCGAGGCGAGGTTCTGGCCGATGTAGTCGAACAGCATGCCGACCAGGTCGATGGTGTCGGAGTCCTCTTCCGCGAGCACCGGGGCCTGGCCGTCCGGGCTTTTCGCGCGCAACTGGTTGAGCAGGTCCTGCTTGAGGTGGCCGACGCTGCGCGGTGCCGCCTTGCCATTTTGCTGGACGACTTCAACGGGTGCGGATTGCAGCGCGCCGAGCACGCTTTGCAGGTCGTCGCGGCTGGCCATGTAACCGGAGCCGGCCGCTGGCTGCGCGATATCGAGCGAGCGCCTGCGTTCGGCCAGCAGTCCGCGCAGCGAGGCGAACAGCTGGTAGTCGGGTTGCTCCGAGGTGGCCGACGCCGGATCGGATGGATACGCGGCTCGATCGGATGGCGACGGCGGCGGACGTCCGGAAGGCGGGCCGGAAGGTGGGCCGGAACGACGCGCCGGCACCGCGGCTGCCTGCGCGGGCGATGGTTCCGCAGCCGGCGCCACCGCGTTTTCAGCGGGCTTTTCATCTGCTTCCGCATCGCGCTCGGCCGAACCGCCCTTGCGGCCGCCACCGGCATCCTGTGGCGAGGTTCGGCGCGCTTGGAACTGGAAATGCGGCAGCACGTGCTGATCGGCCAGATAGCGGTTCAGGTTCTCGTAGAACTGTTCAATCGGCTGCATGACGACGTTGTCGAAGTCCTGCAGGACATGCAGCCGCTCCTCCTGCTCGAGGTCGAGTTCGCCCAGTGCGTATTGCATGGCCTTGGCCAGGGCCAGAGGCCCGAGCGGCATGTCGGCGGCATCGAAGGCCGGTCGCCCCGCAATGACCCCGAGCCGATGTCCCAGCATGTGCAATGCGGCGGTATGCCGGATCTCGGCCTTGTTGCTGATGTCCTGCATGGCCAGCGAAAGTTCGAGCTCGCGTGAATCGACCAGTTCGAGCTTGGTCGCTCCGGGAACGGACAGGGCGCTTTCGGATTGTTCCCTTGCCGAAGGCTTGTCGAGCAGGGCGAGGCTCGATTCGAGGTGGACCAGGAAGCGCGGCAGGATGTCCGACTTGCCGCGCTTGACCTCGCGGATGGCTTCGAACAGACGCGCCTGCTGCTCATTGCTGCGCGCGCAATCGGCCTGCTTGAACAGGCGTTGCTCGACTTCGTCGAACAGCATGGCCAGGGCCGCCTCGAAATAGGCGGTCCGCTCCTGCAATCCTTCCAGCAGGAAGCGGACCCGCCGCGGCAGCGCACGCTCGGCAAGCCGGACCAGTTTTGGCTTGCCATCACCCTTGTCGGCGGATCCCTTTGCAGTCCTGTTCACGGTCATTCCCCGCCCGCACCAGTGGGCATTCTTGCATGTTGCGCAAACACGCAACAGATGCACGGCCCAGGCCCCTGCCGATCGTCATGGCCGCGTGTTGCGGCGATGTCCGGTGCCTGCGAAGGAACCGCCGCCGCGCGGCGCGGGAACCCGTGGTCCGCGCGCGGCCATGCGGATCCGAATCCCGCGGCGAGCCCGCCACCGCCCGCTCATCTCGCGGTCCACACGACCTCGAGGAAACCCGAGCGCCCGGGCGTGTTGTAGCCATAGGCCAGCTCGTAGTCCTTGTCGGCCAGGTTCTCGATGCGCGCGCGCAGCTTCCAGTGCGTGGCGAGGTCCCAGCTGGCACGCAGGTTGACCAGGGCGTAGCCGGGCAGGCTGATCGCGGCCACGTCGCGGCGACTTCCGGAGTAGACCAGTTCTGCGCCGACGCGCAGCGAGTCGCCAAGCGCGCGCTCGAGCGTGGCCGAGAGTTTCTGCCGGGGACGACGCAGGAGAACGCTGCCGGTGTCCTCGTTGCGCGGATCCTGCCAGGTGAAACTGGACGCCATCCGCCACTCACCGAGCTGGCGCTCGTAGCCCAGTTCGCTGCCGTCGATGCGCGCCCTAGCGACATTTTCGGCGCGGAAGTCGACCCCGCTGAAACTGATCAGGTTGCTTATCCGGGTTGTGTACAGATTCGCCTTGACCCATTGTCCCGGCGCGGGTGTGAACTCGATGCCGAGCTCGGCGCTGCGTGAATCCTCGGGCTTGAGATCCGGGTTGCCCGCATACAGTCCGCCATATCCGGGCGAGTATTGTTCGTTGAGGGTCGGTCCGCGAAAGCCGAGTCCATAGCTGGCGTAGCTGCGCAGGCGCTCGTTGACCTGCCAGCCGGCGGCGACCGATCCGGTGGTCTGGTCGGCGAACAGGCTGTTGTCGTCGACGCGCAGCGACGCTTCGCCCGTGAAGGCGCCGGCAGTACCCTGCCAGCCCGCATACAGGCCCGTGTCATTGCGGCTCTCGCGATAGGTCGGCGTGTTGCTGAAGGTGTCGCGGTTCTCGCCCGTTTCGCGGACATGGTCGAGTCCCAGGACGAGCTGCTGCGCTGCGCCGAGCGAAACCCGGTTCTGCCAGCCGAACATGTTGCGGCGCGTCCTGAAGCGGGTGAAGAAGGCAGGCGTCGAATAGTCCTCGCTGGCCTGGCCGAAGCTCAGGCGATATTGCCAGCCCGGGCTGATCTCGCCATTCCAGGCGGCGTTGAGGGCCTGCTCGGTGAAGTCGGAATAGCCGCCAGCGAATTCCGCCGTGCCCTGGCTGCGCACCCACGTGCCCTCGATCGTGCTTTCGCCGATTCGCCGGTCGGCACGTGCGGAAACATGCCGGTTCCTGAGCCCATGGTTCCTGTCCTCGAAGCCGAAGCCGTTTTCGTTCTGGCTGGGAAAGCCTTCGTAGTCGCGGGTGCCGGCCTGGACGCTGAAGCCGCCCTGCTCGCCGCGACGGCCGATGCCGGCATCGGCTTGGGCATCGCCATGACTGCCGTAGCCGAGGGCGACGCGCGGTCCGTCGAGCCTGCGCGTGAAAATCTGCACGACGCCGCCGATCGCATCCGAGCCCCAGTAGCTGGCGCGTGGTCCGCGCACAATCTCGATGCGCTCCACGGTCGCCAGCGGCAGGGTCTCCCAGGTGAACACGCCGGTGTTCAGCGACGAGACGCGCACGCCGTCGATCAGCACGAGGACATGGTTGTTGTTGGTGCCGCGCAGGAAGATGGAGGTCTGGCCGCCAGGGCCGCCGGTGCGCGCGATATCGATGCCGGCCTGCAGGCGCAGCAGGTCGCTGATGTCGCGGGCGACGCTCGCATCGATGTCGCGGCGGGCGGTGGCGCTGACGTCCGCCCGGGGGGGTTCCACCGTCTGCGCGACGCGCGTGGCGGTGACGACGACATCGGGTTGCAGGCTCGCCTGTTCGGCGAGGGCGGTGCCGCCGCAGGCGGCAAGAAGACTCAGGGACAGCAAGCAATGGCGCAACATGTCGGATCCTCCGGACGCACACCCGCGAAACCAGGTGATGCCACGGACCAACAAGCGCGGGTGGACGGAGCCACTCATGCCCGTCCGTTGCCCGCCGCAACGCCTGGAACTGTAGACGTCATCGACGTCAGCCACAGGCCGGTCTCCGGGCTTGCAAGCGATGCCGGGGCATCGGCCTGGCCACCTTCCCGTGCACTAGCACAGTGGTGTAACGACCAGGTTTGGCTTGCCTACCGTTGCGGGGGCAGCGCCGGAATTGCGATGGATCGCGGACCGGCTTCCCGTTTCACCCGATCGAAAGGATCAGGCACCTGTGGTGGCGTGCAGTGTAGCGCAAGCGATGCTCCACTGTAGGAGCCCCTTCAGGGGCGATGTCTTTCCGGCCGGTCATGCAAGGAGCATCGCCCCTGAAGGGGCTCCTGCGATTTCCCTCAGCGCGCCAGGAAGCGCATCGCGTCGGCCAGCCCGTGCGGGGTCAGCGCAAACATCCTGTCCTCGACCAGTTCGCGCACGAGGTCGGTCGAGGGCGTGTAGCGCCAGCGCTCCAGCGGTGTCGGATTGATCCAGGCGATCTTGCGGAAGTGGTTGCGCAGGCGCTGGAACCAGGCCGAGCCGGGCTCCTCGTTCCAGTACTCGACGCTGCCGCCGGCATGGGTGATCTCGTAAGGCCCCATCGCCGCATCGCCGACGAAGACCACCTTGTGGTCGGGGTTGTAGCGGCGCAGCAATTCGACGGTCGGCGTCGCTTCGCTGCTGCGGCGCAGGTTGTCGCGCCAGACATGGTCGTAGATGAAGTTGTGGAAATAAAAATGCTCGAGGCGCTTGAACTCGGATTTCGCCGCCCCGAACAGCGATTCACACGCGTACACGTGTTCGTCCATCGAGCCACCGACATCGAGGAACAGCAGCACCTTGACCGCGTTGTGGCGCTCCGGGCGCATGCGGATGTCGAGCATGCCACCTTCGCGCGCGGTGGCCACCACCGTGCCGTCCAGATCGAACTCCTCGGCCGCGCCTTCGCGGGCGAAGCGGCGCAGGCGGCGCAGGGCGATCTTGAGGTTGCGCGGGCCGAGTTCCGCGTCGCTGTCGAGGTTGCGATAGTTGCGCTGCTCCCAGACCTTCGCCGCCATGCGCCCGCCGCCTTTCGCGCCGACGCGGATGCCGCCGGGATGATGGCCGCCCGCGCCGAACGGACTGGTGCCGCCCGTGCCGATCCAGCGGTTGCCGCCGCTGTGGCGTTCCTTCTGTTCCTCGAGGCGTTTGCGGAACTCCTCCATCAGCTTGTCGAGGCCGCCGAGCGATTCGACCTGCGCCTTTTCCTCGTCACTGAGCAGGCGCTTCATGCTTTCGCGCAGCCAGTCTTCGGGGATGGCGGCCAGCTGGTCCGGAGCAATCGAGTCAATGCCGTTGATGTAATCGCCGAAGGCGCGATCGAAGCGGTCGAAGTGGCGCTCGTCCTTGACCAGGATCGTGCGCGCCAGGGCATGCAGCATTTCGCGATCGGCGAACGCGAGGTCGGCCTCGAGCGCAGCCATCAGGTCGAGCCATTCGCGCAGGGTCACCGGCACGCGGGCGCGGCGCAGGGCCTCGAACAGTCCGATCAGCATGGGCCTCTCAGCTCCGGCCCTGGCGCCGGTGCATGAAGGCGAGGCGCTCGAGCAATTGCACATCCTGTTCGTTCTTGATCAGGGCGCCGTACAGCGGCGGGATGGCCTTGGCGACGTCGCGCTCGCGCAGGGCCGATGCGGGGATCTGGTCGGCCAGCAGCAGCTTGAGCCAGTCGATCAGCTCGGAAGTCGAGGGCTTCTTCTTCAGGCCCGGCACCTCGCGCAGTTCGAAGAACATTTCCAGCGCGCGCGCGACCAGGTCCTGGGCGATGCGTGGATAGTGCACCGCGACGATGCTTTCCAGCGTGGCGCGGTCGGGGAAGGCGATGTAGTGGAAGAAGCAGCGGCGCAGGAATGCGTCGGGCAGTTCCTTCTCGTTGTTGGACGTGATAACGATGATCGGACGCTGCCGCGCGCGCACCGTTTCGCCGGTCTCATAGACATGGAATTCCATGCGGTCCAGCTCGAGCAGGAGGTCGTTCGGGAACTCGATGTCGGCCTTGTCGATTTCGTCGATCAGCAACACGGCCCGCTGCGGCGAATCGAAGGCCTCCCACATCTTGCCGCGGCGGATGTAGTTGCCGACATCCTGCACGCGTGGATCGCCGAGTTGCGAATCGCGCAGCCGGCTGACCGCGTCGTACTCGTAAAGCCCCTGCTGGGCCTTGGTCGTCGATTTCACATGCCAGGTGAACAGTGGTGCATCAATGGCGCGGGCGACCTCCTCGGCGAGCAGGGTCTTGCCGGTGCCGGGCTCGCCCTTGATCAGCAAGGGGCGCTCGAGCGTGATCGCCGCATTGACCGCGAGCTTGAGTTCGTCGGTGGCGACGTAGCGGTCGGTGCCGGAAAATTTCATTGCGAGTGATCTCTGGAATGTAATGAATGGAAGGCGAGGTTGGCTTCTCGAGTCGTCATCCCGGCGTTCGCCGGGATGACGCTGAGGTCAATCGGGCATCAAAGGGTGCTTGCGTGTGTCGAAATGTCGAGTGGAGTGCACTACTCACGGTCCGTGCTCGTATTCACATTGGCCAACTCGCCGGCCTCATCAACGCTGATTCGCACTTCGATCGGCCGGCAGCAGATCGCGCAATCCTCGACATAGGCCTGCGAGCCGGCCGATGTATCCACCGACGTCTCGAAACTTTCGCCGCAGTAAGGGCAGTGCAGGGTGACCGGTTCAAGCATGGCGACGTTCGGGTGCTGCGAGGAAGAGGGCGATGACATCGTTGAGGAAGCGCTGGCCGAGTTCGCTGGTCTGCAGCCGATCGGCGTCGTCGATGATCCAGCCCTTGTGCAGGGCTGTCTGGAGAATGGAGGCGATCGCCGCTTTGCCAAGCCCCGTGCGCTCGGCGAATTCGCGCATCGGCACGCCATCGACCAGGCGCAGCGCATTCATCATGTACTCGAAGGGCAGGTCGCCCGGGGCGAGGAGCACGTCGCTGGCGATGCCGCGCGCGGTGGCCGCGTGATCGAGGTAGGCGCGCGGCGTGCGCTGCTTTGCGCGGCGCCGAATGCGACCGCTGCTGGCGTCGGTCATCTTGCCGTGGGCGCCGGCGCCGATGCCGAGGTAGTCGCCGAAGCGCCAGTAGTTGAGGTTGTGCGCGGCCATCCGCCCGGCCTGCGCATAGGCCGAGATCTCGTATTGGGCGTAGCCGGCCTCGCCCAGCAGCTGCTGGCAATGCTCCTGCATGTCCCAGGCGGCATCGCCATCGGGCAGCGCCGGAGGACGCGATGCAAACTCGGTGTTCGGCTCGATCGTCAGCTGGTAGTGCGAGATGTGCGTCGGCGCCAGCGCGATGGCCTGCTTGATGTCGCTGGCCGCCCCGGCCAGGTCCTGGTCGGGCAGCGCGTACATCAGGTCGATATTGAAGTTGTCGAAACCGGCCGCGCGCGCTTCGCCGACCACGCGCGCGGCGTCGCTGGCGGAATGGATGCGCCCGAGCCGGCGCAGTTTCTCGTCGTCGAAACTCTGCACGCCGAAGCTGATGCGGTTGACCCCGGCCGCGCGGTAGCCGTCGAAACGGCCGTGTTCCACCGTGCCCGGATTGGTTTCGAGGGTGATCTCGATGCCGGCGGCGAAGGCCAGCCGTTGGGCCGCACCTTCGAGGATCCGGGCGATCGACTCGGGCGAGAACAGGCTCGGCGTGCCGCCGCCGAAGAAAATGCTGTGCAGTCCGCGCCCGTCCAGGGCCTGGGCGAAATCGGCCAGGTCGCGGTCCAGGTCGGCCAGCAGCGCGGCGACATACGCCTCCTGCGGCAAGCCACCGACCTGCGCATGCGAGTTGAAGTCGCAGTACGGGCACTTCTTCACGCACCACGGGATGTGGATGTAAAGGGAGAGCGGCGGGACGATCATTGGCGTCGACATCGGTCCTATTGTAGGCGCTGTGCGTTTCCGCGTATTCCACCGGCTGCCTCGTTATCGTCGCCGGCCTTGCACCAGGCGTCAGTCTCAGGCGGTGCGCAACCGGTCGGCGATGATGCGCCGTCCGGCCCGGGGCCAGGTCGCGAAGGGAGCGTCCGATGAAGGTTGTCTACTGCGAGCAGATGGTCGCCGATGCGCAGTCGTTTTCGCCGAGCGCGCGCAAGCCACGCGAAGTGACGGCTTCTTGGTTGCGCCGTTTTCCGGGTTTGCTGGTCGTCGTGCCGGAGCCGGTGTCGGTGGCCGAGCTGTGCCTGGCCCATGATCCGGACTATGTGCGTGGCGTGCTTTCGCTCAGGCTGGCCAACGGATTCGGCAATCACCTGGCCGAAGTCGCCGCGAGCCTGCCGTGGACGAGCGGCGCGATGCTGACGGCGGCACGCCTGGCACTGGTTGATGGCTGCGCGGCGGCGCCGGTCGCGGGGTTTCATCATGCCGGCCACGAGCAAGGCGGCGGCTTCTGCACGTTCAACGGGCTGATGGTGACAGCCCTGGCATTGCGCAGGGACAAGGCGGTGCGCCGGATTGGCGTCCTCGATTTCGACCAGCACTATGGCAACGGCACCACCGACATCATCCGCGCGCTGGGTCTGCACTGGGTCGAGCACTATTCGGCCGGCGCATGGTGGGACCAACCCGGTCAGGCCGGGGCGTTCCTCGACCAGATTCCGGACATCCTGCGCAAGTTCGAACGCTGCGACCTGCTGCTCTACCAGGCCGGCGCCGATCCGCACGTTGACGACCCGCTCGGTGGCTGGCTCAGCACGGCGCAGTTGCGCGAGCGTGACCGAAGGGTCTTCGCGGCCTGCAGGGCCATGGGCTTGCCGGTGGCCTGGAACCTGGCCGGCGGCTACCAGGCCAACCTGCGCAAGCTGCTCGATATCCACGACAACACGATGCTCGAATGCCTGTCCGCCTTCATGCCGGGCGCCAGCGACGGCGGGCAATCGTAAGTTGGGGTGAGCGCCAGCGAACCCCAACGTTTCCGGGTCTGGCCGACGCCACGCGGGCGGAGTCGCGAACGGCTGCGGAAGCGCCTTCCCTTGGCCTTGCCTGTGGGGCGGTCGCAGCGGCGCGTTTGCGGGCGATGGACTTCCGCGCAACGGGCCTTGGAAAGCTCGCCCGTAAACGGGCTCCTACGGGGTGGCGGAGTGCTGTTTGGCGAGCAATTCGCGCAGGCGCAGCAGCGCCTGGCCGCGGTGGCTGACGCGGTTCTTGATGGCCGGCGCGAGTTCGGCGGCGCTGCAATGACGCTGCGGATCGAGGAACACCGGGTCGTAGCCGAAGCCGCCCTGGCCGCGCGGGGCAGCCAGGATGCGCCCATGCCAGCGACCCTCGGCGATCAGCGGGGCCGGATCGTCGGCATGGCGCAGCAGCACGATGGCGCAGAAGAAGTGCGCGCCGCGCTCGCTGTCGCGGACATCGGCGAGTACGCCGAGCAGTTTGGCGATGTTGGCCGCGCTGTCGCCGTGGGTCCCCGCGTAGCGGGCCGAGTACAGCCCCGGCGCACCGTCGAGGACATCGACACACAGCCCGGAATCATCGCCGAGCGCGGGCAGGCCCGTCGCGCGCGAGGCGTGGCGCGCCTTCAGGATGGCGTTCTCGACAAACGTCGCTCCGGTCTCCTCGGCATCGGCGACGCCAAGCTCGGCCTGGGCCACCAGATCGACATCGAGATCGGCGAGCACTTCGCGCATTTCGATGAGCTTGCCGGCGTTGCCGCTGGCGAGGACCAGCTTCATGTCGACAGGGCTTTGCGCTGCAGTTCGCACAGTTCGGCGACACCCTTGCCGGCCAGGGCGAGCAGCGCGTCGAGCTCTTCGCGACGGAAGGCATGGCCCTCGGCCGTGCCCTGGATCTCGATGAAGCCGCCGCCATCGTTCATGACCACGTTCATGTCGGTATCGCAGGAGGAGTCCTCTGCATAGTCGAGATCGAGAACGGGCACGCCATGCCAGACACCGACCGAAACTGCCGCGATGGCGCCGACCACGGGATCGCGCTTGATCGCGCCACGCTTCCTGAGGCCATTGACCGCGTCGACCAGGGCCACGTAGGCGCCGGTGATGGCTGCCGTGCGCGTGCCGCCATCGGCCTGCAGGACGTCGCAGTCGAGCGTGATCGTGCGCTCTCCGAGTGCGGCGCGATCGACGCAGGCGCGCAGGCTGCGCCCGATCAGGCGCTGGATTTCCATGGTGCGCCCGCCCTGGCCGCCCCGCGCGGCCTCGCGCTGGGTGCGTTCCTGGGTCGCCCGCGGCAACATGCCGTACTCGGCGGTGAGCCAGCCTTCGCCCTTGCCACGCAGGAAGGCCGGGACCTTTTCCTCGACGCTGGCGGTGCACAGCACGCGGGTGTCGCCAAAGGAGACCAGCACCGAGCCTTCGGCATACCGGGTGTAGCGTCGTTCTAGGGTGATCGGGCGCAACTGGTCGGGCGCGCGGCCGCTGGGGCGCTGCAAGGTCATGGCGAGAATGGGCTTTGGCAATCGGGCCGCGCAGTTTACCATTGCCGGCCTTGTCTCCGATGGACCGGCACCATGATCCGCAGCATGACGGCGTTTGCCAGCGCAGAAAGCGAGACCGCGCATGGCAACCTGAGCATCGAGTTGCGCTCGGTCAACCATCGCTACCTCGAACTCAGCCCGCGCCTGCCGGATGACCTGCGCGGCTTCGAGCCGCAGCTGCGCGAGACCCTGATCGCCCGACTTTCCAGGGGCAAGGTCGACATCAACATGCGCCTGAAGGCGACCACCTCGCGAGCCGGCACGCTCGATGTCGATGACGCGCTGCTGGGCCGCCTGGCCGAACGCGCGCAATTGCTGGCCGGCCGCTTCCCCGCCCTGAACGTCGATTTCTCCAGCCTGCTCAACTGGCCGGGCGTGTTGCGCGAGCAGTCGGCCGATGCCGAAAGCCTGCATGCGGCGGCGGCGGAACTGCTCGAGCAGGCCCTGGTCGGATTCATCGCCACGCGCGAGCGCGAAGGCGAGCGCCTCGCCGTATTCCTGCGCGACCGCCTCGACGGCATCGAGGCCATCGTCGCCTCGGTACGCCAGCACCTGCCCGAGGTGCGCGCGGCGGCACGTGCGCGACTCGACCAGCGCCTGGCCGAGATCAAGCAACCGGCGGATCCCGGCCGCATCGAACAGGAAATCGTGCTTCAGCTGCAGCGCATGGATGTCGACGAAGAACTGGACCGGCTGGCTTCGCATATCGCGGAGGCCCGGCGCATCTTCGGCATGACCGAGGCGGTCGGCCGTCGGCTCGATTTCCTAATGCAGGAGTTCAATCGCGAAGCCAATACGCTGGGTTCCAAGGCAGCCGACCCGCGGACCACCAAGGCAGCCGTCGAGCTCAAGGTCCTGATCGAGCAGATGCGCGAACAAGTGCAGAACCTGGAGTAGCCGTGTCGGGCACGTTGTACATCATCGCGGCGCCTTCCGGTGCCGGCAAGACCAGCCTGGTGCGGGCCCTGCTCGAGCGCGAGCCGCATATCGCCCTTTCCGTCTCCTATACCTCGAGGATGCCGCGCGCCAACGAGGTCGATGGCCAGCATTACCATTTCGTCTCGCGCGAAGTGTTCGAGCGCATGGCCGGCGCCGGCGCCTTTTTCGAGTACGCGAACGTCCACGGCGACTACAAGGGAACGGCGCGCGCGGCGGTCGAGCCCCTGCTCGCCGCCGGCCGCGACGTCCTGCTCGAAATCGACTGGCAGGGCGCCCAGCAGGTGCGCACGCAATGGCCGGATTCGCTCAGCATCTTCATCCTGCCGCCATCGCGCACCGAACTCGAACGCCGCCTGCGGCACCGGGCCTCCGACAGCGCCGAACAGATCGCCCGGCGAATCGCCGACTCGCGGATCGAGATCGCCCATGCGGCCGAATTCGACTATATCGTCGTCAACGATGAATTCGCCGTTGCGATCGATGACCTGCGCTCCATCTTCGCCGCGCGCAGGCTGCGCCGCGAGGCCCAGATCAGCCGCCACGCAACCCTGCTCGAAGACCTGCTGAAGCCCGCCTGAGTGCCGGCGTGGCCGGATGCTAGTGGAGTAGCCCCGGCTTCGGCTAAGGTAGCGGGTCGCCGCGGGCTGCATTGCGCAGTCTCGATACCCATTACCGAACCGGTTCCGCAGCGCGTGAACAAGCCAAACCCGATTCCAGATGACCAGTCCGCGCGCGTCGATCCGGATGCGTATGTGACTGTGCGCGGCCTGCGCACCGTGCTCGGCGGCAAGACCATCTTCGACGGTATCGACCTCGACATCCCGCGCGGCAAGATCACCGCGATCATGGGCCCGAGCGGCACCGGCAAGACCACCCTGCTGCGCCATATCACCGGCCAGATGCCTGCCGATGCCGGCGAGATCCGCGTGAATGGCCTCAACGTCCCGGATCTCTCGCGCAAGCAGCTGTTCGACCTGCGCGAAGGCATCGGCTACCTGTTCCAGAATTCCGCCCTGCTCACCGATTTCGATGTGTTCGAGAACGTCGCCTTTCCGTTGCGCCAGCATCTGCGCCTGCCGGAGGAAATCGTCCGCAACATCGTGCTGACCCGGCTGCAGGCCGTGGGATTGCGTGGCGCGGCCCGCCTGATGCCGTCCGAGCTGTCCGGGGGCATGGCCCGGCGCGTGGCGCTGGCCCGCGCGATCATTCGCGACCCGGGCCTGATGATCTACGACGAACCGTTTGTCGGCCTCGACCCGATTGCCCTCAACCAGGTCCTCAAATTGATCCGTACCCTGAACGATACGCTGGGCATCACCAGCGTCCTGGTCGCGCACGAGTTTGCCGCGGTGCGACGCGCGGCCGACCTGGTCTACCTGATCGCCGGCGGAAAGGTTGCGGCGCAGGGCCATCCGGATGAACTGGCCGAGCGCGATTCGCCGTGGACACGGCAGTTTTTCGGCGGCGAGGCGGATGGGCCGGTGCCCTTTGAATACCCGGCGCACGACTACGCCGCGGATCTCGGCTTCCCGGCAGGTCCCGCATGAGCGCGCCGCGCAAGCAGGCCGCGATTGGCGATGCGATCGCCCAGGTCGGCGCGGCCGGTCTGTTCCTGTTCTCGATCCTGGCGGCGATCCCGAAGAGCCTGCGCCATTTCCGCGAGACCCTGCGGCAGATCTGGTTCGTCGGCGCCATGAGCCTGGTCATCATCATGACCTGCGGTCTTTTCGTCGGCATGGTGCTGTCCCTGCAGCTCTATTACACGCTGGCCAAGTTCGGCGGCACCGCCGCGCTCGGCACGGTGGTCGCCCTGTCGCTGTTCCGCGAGCTCGGACCGGTGGTCACGGCCCTTCTGTTCGCTGGCCGGGCAGGTACCTCGATCACCGCAGAGATCGGCCTGATGCGGGCGACCGACCAGCTCTCGGCCATGGAAATGATGGCGGTCGATCCGCTTGCCTACGTGATCGCGCCGCGATTCATCGCCGGGGTGGTGGCGATGCCGCTGCTGGCCTGTGTCTTCAATGCCCTCGGCATCCTCGGCGCGCATGCCGTCGGGGTCAGCTGGCTCGGCCTCGACAATGGCACCTTCTGGGGCAACATGACCGCCAACGTCGAGGTCTGGAGCGACCTGGTCAACGGCGTCTGGAAGAGCGCCGCGTTCGGCGCCGTCATCGCCCTGATCGCCACCTTCCAGGGCTACACCACGCCACCCACCAGCGAGGGCGTGGCCTATGCGACCACGCGCACGGTCGTCTCCTCGTCGATCGTCGTGCTCGCCCTTGATTTCGTAATGACCGCTTTCCTGATGTGACGGGACCCGCACCATGACCCAACCCAGACGTTCGTTCCAGCTCGGTACCGGCCTGTTCATCCTGCTCGGATTTTCCGCGCTGGCCTATCTCGCCACCCAGACCACGTCGGTAGCCAACTACCAGCAGGGCGACAGCTACGTGATCAAGGCCAAGTTCAGCAACATCGGCCAGCTCAAGGTGCGGGCACCGGTCAAGCTGGCCGGCGTGCGCATCGGATCGGTCCAGTCCATCGATCTCGACCAGAAAACCCTCGAAGCCCTGGTCAGGATCGGTATCGACAGGCGGTTAGAGGAAATTCCCGAAGATTCGGCCGCGGCGAAATTCACCAGTGGTTTACTCGGCGACCAGTACGTTGGCATCCAGCCGGGCGGGTCGCCGGTCATGTTCAAGGATGGCGACGAAGTCATCCTGACCCAGTCCTCGATGCAGCTGGAAGACCTGATCGGGAAGTTCCTGGTCAGCGGCGATGCGTCCAAGTCGCCCCCGAAAACGGACCCGGCTGCCGCGAACGAGGCAGCGCCGGTGCCTGACAAACACTAGGAGATTGAGGCATGCAGCGTTTCACGCCATGGATTTTCGCTGCGCTGGCAGCAGTCGTGCTGGCCCTTCCGGCCCAGGCGGCCGAGCGCTCGCCCGAGCAGGTCGTGCAGAAAATAGCCGATGACCTGGCCAACAGCATCGGTTCGCGCCGCGAGGAGCTGAAGAAGGACCACGAAAAGCTCATTCGCGAAATCGACGCGATCCTGCTGCCGCATTTCGACATCGAGTATGCCTCGCTGCTGGTGCTCGGCAGGAACGCGCGCGCGGCCAGTCCGGAGCAGCGTTCGCGCTTCGCCAAGGCCTTCTACAACTCGATCGCGCATCGTTATGCCGAGGGTCTGCTCAACTACACGCGCGGCAACGTGAACGTATTGCCGTTCAACGGCGAGCTCAACGACAAGCGCACGATCGTGCGCACCGAAGTCGTGCTCGACGATGGCAAGCGGGTTGCCGTGGACTACGCATTCCGTAAGACGTCGGCAAACGAGTGGAAGGCCTACGACGTGATCATCGAGGGCATTTCCTACATCACCAACTACCGCAACCAGGTCGCCGCCGAGATCCAGGCCACCAGCCTCGATTCGTTGATCGAGCGGCTCGAGACGCAGGGCGAAAAGGCCCTGGAGAGCATGGAAAAGAAGGCCGGCAAGTGAGCGCGCCGCTCGTGGTCGAGAGGGGTCCGGACGATTCCATCGCGGTGGCCGGGCGCATCGATGTTTCCAATGCGGCCTCGGCGCTGGCTGCCGGGGACCCCCTGTCGGCCGTCACTGCGAGAACCGACGTGGACCTGAAGGGTCTGGAAAGCGCCGACAGCGTGACCCTGGCCGTATTGCTGGCCTGGTCGGCGCGGGCCCGGCACAACGGCGGCGCGCTGGTGTTCCGGGACGTCTCGCCGCGCCTGCGCTCGATAGCCCACCTCAGCGATGCCGAGGACCTGCTCGGCATCGGATCCCCATGATCGCCGGCGCGCCTTATTCCGGCTGATTGCCCGGGTTGTTCTTCTTGTTCTTCTTGTTCTTCTCGTATTCCCGCTGCTGCTCGAGCAGGCCGTCGATATCGTCCTCGTTGATGCCCTGCAACTGCTCGATGGCCTCGAACGGCGGTTCGCCGTCGTAGATCAGGTACAGGCGGCGCTGGCGATAGGCATCGCGATAGAACACGTAGGGATCGTAGGCGCCCTCGACGAGGTTTTCAGCGTCGATCGCGCTGGCCCGCAAGGTCACCAGGAACATCAGGCTGGGCCAGTGCTGGCGACCCATCGGGTAGTCGTGGGTGCGCGCATAGCGCGACATCGGGTCGAAGAAGTAGCTGTCGACCGGCATGCGCCAGATGTCGCGCGCGGTCGTCGAGCCGATCAGGGGCAGGACCAGGTACGGGCCTTCGCCGACGCCCCACTTCGCCAGGGTCGCGCCGAAATCGGTCTCCTGCGGAGGCAGTCGCATCTGGCTGGCCGGATCGAACAGGCCGAGGAATCCGACCGTGGTATTGATCACGAAGCGGCCCGTGCCCTTCAGTGCGTCCTTGATTTCGCCTTGCAGCGCATCATTGGCGATCGTTATCGGCATGCGCACGTTGGCGAAGAAATTGCTCAGGACCCGGCGCACGTTGGGCGAGGTCACCTTGCGATAGGCTACTGCCGTCGGGCGGATCACCGCGTTGTCCACCTTGACGTTGAAGGCATAGACCTTGCGATTGAACTTCTCCCAGGGATCGTCGGTGCGCGGTTTGCTGATCGTGCAGCCGGCGAGAACGAGCACGCAGGCCGCGAACAGTCCGTTGCGAAGCAGCGCGAAATGGGGGGTTTGAAGCATTGTTTATCGTTCCTGTCCCGCCTGCGGAGGGGTGTGGGCCCGGCGCAGGGAGGGGTGCGTCTGCCGAGTCTGCGCAGGGTATGCGAAATCGGGCAGGGCGTACACGGATGCAAGGCCGCGGGGGCCAATTTCAGGGTTTTGTTTGCACTGCACAATTCCGCCCCGTTACAATAGTCTCCAAACCTGTGTTAGCGAATCCTCAAGAGGCAACCCCAAGATGGCGCGTATTACCGTAGAAGATTGTCTTTCGGTCGTGGACAATCGATTCGAACTCGTGTTGATGGCGACCAAGCGCGCGCGTCAATTGGCCAAGGGCGCGGATCCGACGATCGATGCCCAGAACGACAAGCCCACCGTGGTCTCGCTGCGAGAAATCGCCGCCCGCAAGGTGGACCAGGCGATGATCGACGAGATCGATCGCCAGACCCGTGAGCGTGCCGAGCGCGAAGCGCTGGAATGGGCTGCGGCCGAAGTCGACGATGATCTGGCAAAGGTTGGCGACGACCTGTAACGTCCTCTTATCCCGCTGCCATTTCCGTCCTCCTGCGGCGGATTGACCCGACGCGAGATCGAGGTGGCAATGAAGGCAGCGGCAGATTCGCAAGGCGCAAGGCGTGGCAAGGTGCCCGCCTATCTGCTTGCCCTCGAGGACAAGCTGGCCGGCTATCTGACCGAGGAACAGGTGGCGCGCGTGCGCCGAGCCTATGAGGTCGGGGCTCGCGCGCACAAGGGGCAGACGCGCAAGAGCGGCGAACCCTACATCACCCATCCGGTCGCGGTCGCCGGCATCCTCGCCGAACTCGGCATGGATGCGGAAACCATCATCGCGGCGATCCTGCACGATACGCTCGAGGACACCAAGCTCAGTGCCGCGGAACTCACCGCAGAGTTCGGCAGCACGGTCAGCGAGCTGGTCGATGGCGTCACCAAGCTCGACAAGCTGCAATTCAAGAGTCGCCAGGAAGCCGCGGCGGAGAGTTTCCGCAAGATGCTGCTGGCCATGGCGCGCGACCTGCGCGTGATCCTGATCAAGCTGGCCGACCGGCTGCACAACATGCGCACGCTGGAATCGATGGAGGCCTCCTCGCGCCGCCGCATCGCCCTGGAAACGCTCGAGATCTACGCGCCGATCGCCCAGCGCCTGGGCATGAACCGATTCAAGGCCGAACTGCAGGATCTCGGCTTCAAGGCGCTTTACCCGGACCGCCACCGGGTCATCTCCGCGCGCATCCGCACGGCGCTGGGCAACCGGCGAGAGGCGATGGCCAAGATCGAGGCGGCCCTGGATGCGCGCCTCGATGCGGAAGGCATCACGCATCGGACGATCAGCCGCATCAAGTCGGCCTACAGCATCTACCGCAAGATGCGTTCAGAGCACAAGTCGTTTGCCCAGGTAATGGACGTCTACGGTTTCCGCGTGGTCGTCGACAAGGTGATGCATTGCTACCAGGCGCTGGGTGCCGTGCACGCCCTCTACAAGCCGCTCGACGGGCGCTTCCGCGACTTCATCGCGATCCCCAAGGCCAATGGCTACCAGTCGCTGCACACCGTGCTTTTCGGATCCTTCGGCGAACCGGTCGAGATCCAGATCCGCACCGAGGACATGGATGCCGTGGCGGACCGCGGCGTCGCCGCCCACTGGGCCTACAAGAGCGATTCCTCGCCGGCCAACAGTGCCCAGAACCGTGCGCGCGAATGGGTTTCGAACCTGGTCGACGAGCAGAACCGCACGCCCTCGTCGCTGGAATTCATCGAGAGCGTCAAGGTCGACCTGTTTCCCGACGAAGTCTACCTGTTCACCCCGCGCGGCCAGATCCTCGCCCTGCCGCGCAATGCGACCGCGCTCGATTTCGCCTATGCCGTGCACACCGATGTCGGCAGCCATGCGGTGGCCGCGCGCATCGACAAGAAGCTCTCGCCCCTGCGCACGCGCCTGAGCAGCGGCCAGTCGGTCGAGATCATCACGGCGCCCTCGGCCGTGCCGAGCACGCAATGGCTGGAATGGGTGGTCAGCGCGAAGGCGCGTACCGCCATCCGCCACTTCCTCAAGCGCCTGCAACACGAGGATGCCATCGAGCTCGGCCATCGCATGCTCGATCGCGCGATGGATGCGCTTGGTGCATCGCTGGAAGTCCTGCCGCCCGACCAGCTGACCCGCTACCTCGAAGACAACAAGCTGCGCGCGCTCGAAGACCTGCTCGCCGACATCGCGCTCGGCAACCGCACGGCGGACCAGGTTGCGCGCTCGCTGCTGCAGCTGCACGACGAGGCATCCACCGATCCGCCCATGCATGCGGTCGAGAAGATCCTGATCACCGGCGCCGAACGCGGCGTGCTCAGTTTCGGCAATTGCTGCCATCCGGTGCCCGGCGACGAGATCATGGGCTACCTGTCGGCGGGCAAGGGCATCGTCGTGCACCGGCTCGAATGCCCGAACATGTCCGAGTTCCGCAAGTCACCCGAGCGCTGCGTCGAAATCGCCTGGGATACCAGCGTCAGCGGCGACTATCGCGTCGAATTGCGCATCATCGTCGCCAACAAGCCCGGCGTGCTGGCCCAGGTCGCAGCAGCGGTTGCCCAGGCCAATTCGAACATCGAGAATGTCGAATACAAGGAGCGCGACCTGATGAGCGCGACCCTGCTGTTCACCATCGAAGTGTCGAGTCGCAAGCATCTCGCCGATGTCATGCGCGGCGTGCGCCGGCTGGCCGTGGTCAATGCCGTCTATCGACACCCTGTCTGACCGAGGAGCACCACATGACCCATCGCCGCATTTTCCATTCCGACCGCGCACCCAAGGCGATCGGGCCGTATTCGCAGGCCGTGCAGGTCGGCAACACCGTCTACCTGTCGGGCCAGACGCCGCTCGATCCGGCCACCGGCGAACTGGTCGAGGGCGACATCTCCGTGCAGGCCCGCCAGGTCTTCGAGAACCTCAAGTCGGTGCTGGCGGCAGCGGGTCTCTCCTTCGAGCATGTGGCGCGGGTCGGCATCTACCTGACCGATCTCGGCAACTTCGCCGCGGTCAACGAGGTGATGAAGCAGTATTTCAGCGAGCCCTATCCGGCCCGCTCGACCATCGGCGTCGCCGCCTTGCCGCGCGCTTCGCAGGTCGAGATCGACCTGGTCGCCGTCACCGGCTGAGCGCGCCCCGGGCTTCGCGCCCGCGGCGGCCACCGGTATCCTTGGCCGATGCCGCGCGCGATCGACAGCAGCAACCAGGACAGCAAGGACGGGCCGGGGTTCGCGCCGGTCAATTCGCTGGCGGGCGTGGGTCCGGTGCTGGAGGCCGCACTGGAGCGCCTCGGCATTACGCGGGTCCAGGACCTGTGGTTCCACCTGCCGCTGCGTTATGAGGATCGCACGCAGCTGACGCCGATACGCGACCTGCGCATCGGCGAACCGGCGCAGATCGAAGGCACGGTCGAAGCGGTCGAGCGCGGATTCCGCTTCAAGCCGCAATTGCGCGTAGTCATCAGTGATGACAGCCGGACGATGCTGAGCCTGCGCTTCTTCAGTTTCCGCCGTGCCCAGGTCGAGCAGCTTGCCCCGGGTACGCGCGTGCGCTGCTTCGGCCTGGTCCGCCATGGCGCGCACGGCCCCGAGATCGTCCATCCGCAATACCAGCGCCTGTCCAGCCGCGAGACGGCGGTCGAGGAGTGCCTGACACCGGTCTACCCGACCACCGAAGGGCTCGGCCAGAAGCGCATTGGCAGCCTGGTCGGCCAGGCGCTCAAGTGCCTGCCTGCCGATTCCGATCTCGAACTGATTCCGGCCGAGCTGCTTGATCCGCTGCGCATGATTTCCCTGCGCGAAGCCTTGTTGCTCGCCCATCGCCCGCCGCCCGATGCCGATGTCGCGGCCCTGGCGCTGGGCACGCACCCGGCGCAAAGGCGGCTGGCTTTCGAGGAGCTGTTGACCCACCACCTGAGCCTCAAGCGCCTGCGCGCCCAGGTGCGCGAGCATGGCGCGCCGCGCTTGCGCGGCCATGGCCGCCTGCGCAAGGCGCTGCTCGAGGACCTGCCGTTTGCGCTGACCGGCGCGCAACGCCGCGTCTGCGGCGAGATCGCCAGCGACCTGGCCAGGGCGGAACCGATGCTGCGCCTCGTGCAGGGCGATGTCGGCTCGGGCAAGACGGTCGTTGCCGCCTGGGCGGCACTGGCTGCGATCGAATCGGGTTTCCAGGTGGCCCTGATGGCACCGACCGAACTGCTGGCCGAGCAGCATCTGCGCAATCTGCGCGAGTGGCTCAAACCACTCGGTATCGAGCCGGCATGGCTGGCCGGGAAAGTGCAGGGCAAGGCGCGCGCCACGGCCCTTGCATCCCTCGCTGGCGAGGCGCAGATCGTCGTCGGTACGCACGCGCTGATGCAGCAGGGCGTGGCCTTCCGCAACCTCGGCCTTGTCATCATCGACGAGCAGCACCGCTTCGGCGTGCACCAGCGCCTGGCTTTGCGCGACAAGGGACGCGAGGGATCCAGCGTGCCCCACCAGCTGGTGCTGACCGCCACGCCGATCCCGCGCACCCTGGCGATGACCGCCTACGCCGATCTTGATGTCTCCGTCATCGACGAGTTGCCGCCGGGGCGAACGCCGGTGACCACGGTGGCCTTGTCTGCTTCGCGCCGCGCCGAGGTCGTCGAACGAATCCGTGCAGCCTGCGCGGCCGGCCGGCAGGTGTACTGGGTATGCACGCTGATCGAGGAATCCGAACAACTCGAGGCGCAAGCCGCCGAGGTGGCCCATGCCGAACTCGGCAGCCAGCTCGACGGGCTTGCCATCGGCCTCGTCCACGGGCGCCTGAAGGCCGCCGAAAAGCAGCAGGTCATGGATGCGTTCCGGGCTGGCGACATCGCCTTGCTGGTTGCCACGACCGTTATCGAAGTCGGCGTCGACGTACCGAATGCAAGCCTCATGGTGATCGAGAATGCCGAACGGCTCGGGCTGGCCCAACTGCACCAGTTGCGTGGTCGCGTCGGACGCGGCAGCCAGGCCTCGACCTGCGTCCTGCTCTACCAGCAACCGCTGTCGCAGCTGGCCCGCGAGCGCTTGACCGCGATGCGCGAGACGAATGACGGTTTCGTCATTGCCGAGAAGGATCTCGAGCTGCGTGGTCCCGGCGAATTGCTCGGCACGCGGCAGACCGGTCGCCTCGAGTTCCGCGTCGCCGACCTGGCCCGCGATGCGTCGCTGCTGCCGGCCGTGCAGCAGGTGGGCGCGGCCATGCTGGAGCGCCACCCGCAGGCCGCCAGGCAACTGATCGCGCGCTGGATCGGCGGTACCGCGCGCTTCGCCGGCGCCTGAGGTTCGGCGCAAGCCGGGGCGTCGCGGTATCCGGGCGGACAGTGGGGCCGCTTTCTGGAACAATCGCGGGCCGTTGCCCCGACTGCGAAATCATGAGACCGAAACTGCTGATTGATACCGATCCCGGCGTCGACGACGCACTGGCCATCCTGATGGCCTTCCGTCACGCCGATCCGGTCGGGCTCGGCATCGCCGCCGGCAATGTCGGCCTCGGCCATACCGTGGCCAACGCCCTGAAGCTGGTCGATCTGGCGGGGGCCGACACGCCGGTGTTCCCGGGCTGCGCCGGGCCGCTCGTGCTGCCGGCGGAAGACGCTGCCTTCGTGCACGGCGCCGACGGATTCGGCGATACCGGTTACGAACATTCCGCGCGCAGGGCCGAATCCGAACATGCCGCGCTGGCCATCCTGCGCCTGAGTCGCGAGCATGCCGGACAGCTGACCTTCGTCGCGCTGGGCCCGCTGACCAATCTCGCGCTGGCCCTGCGCCTGGATCCCGCGTTGCCCGAACGGATTGATCGTCTGGTCATCATGGGCGGAGCCGTGAACGGGCGCGGCAATACCGAACGCGTGCCGGCGGAGTTCAATATCGGTTTCGATGCCGAGGCGGCCCACATCGTGTTTTCGTCCTGGCCGATGTTCGAACTGGTCGACTGGGAAGCGACCCTGCGCCATGGCCTCGCCTATGACGACATCGAGCGCTGGTTGCAGGCGGATTCGGCGCGTGCGCGCTTCTACGCGGCCATTTCCCGGCGCACGCGCGACTGGGCCCGTGCACATGGACGCGCGCGTCTGCTGAGCGCCGATGCGCTGGCCATGGCGGTGGCACTGGAGCCGGGCATCGTCACGTCCGCGCAGGAGCACCATGTGGCCATCGAACTGGCCGGCCACCTGACCCGCGGCGCGACCGTGGTCGACTGGGACGACCGCTTCGGCCACCCGGCCAACGCGAAGATCGTGCTGGCGGTGGACCAGGGGCGATTCGAGGGCATGGTCAAGGGCGCCCTGGGCGCCGCTTGACGCTGCCGTCGGACCCCCGGCGGGCGTCCCCGGGGTGCCTGGATGCGGCTTCCAGGCCATTGATTCCAATGGCCGAATCCGGGGTTTCCGCTCTGACCATGCAGGCCCGTCGGCGGCTTGCTTGCGCGCCCCTCGGCCAAGCCGCTACAATCGCGCTCTTTTCTCCGGCCCCGGCTGGCAAACGGTACTGTCCAATGAAGCCCGATATCCATCCCAAATACAATCCCGTCGTTTTCCAGGACCTGTCCAGCGACTTCTCGTTCCTGACCAGCTCGACCATGTCCAGCAAGGAAACCGTGAAGTGGACGGATGGCGAGGAATATCCCTTGGTCAAGATCGATATTTCAAGCCATTCGCACCCGTTCTACACCGGCAAGCAGAAGACCGTGGATGCCGGCGGCCGCGTCGACAAGTTCCGTCGCCGCTACGCCAAGTAAGGCCTTCCTGCCGCCAGGTTGGAAAGAACGCCGGCCCTGTGCCGGCGTTTTCGTTTGTGCCCGGCCCGCGCGCTTCGGCGAATCCCTGTTGCCATGCAATAATTGGCGCCGGACCAGGGTCCACAGGTGGGCAGCCATCGGCTCGACCGGCTTGCGGCCCCGCCGCCCCGAAATTCCGATTTTCCCCGCT
>OEIU01000572.1_pt1 | contig 32740 bp, 28 predicted proteins | sample 1539221 | NCBI WGS metagenome assembly OEIU01 (sample SAMN03792071, study PRJEB22550) | activated sludge metagenome | feature: wastewater treatment plant; material: activated sludge; isolation source: Wastewater treatment plant of a petroleum refinery complex | place: Argentina: Zarate | collected...
GTCGAGGACCTGCCAGCGCAGCCGCTGCTTCTCGACCCGCCATTCGCCGCCATGGCCGTGCAGGTCGGAGAAGCGGCTGTTGCCGCCGGTGGTCGGATCGGCGCCTCCGTCGAGCTTGTAATGGTCCTCGTGCGCCATGAAATCGGGCAGCGAGCTTGCCCAGCTCCAGGACTCGTCCCCGGTCAGCCGCGCCCAGCCGTCATAGTCGCGGGCCTGGCCGCGCATGTAGATCATGCCGTTGATCGACGAGCAGCCGCCGAGCGTCTTGCCGCGCGGATAGCGCAGCGAGCGCCCGTTCAGCCCGGCCTCGGGCTCGGTCTGGTAGAGCCAGTCGGTGCGCGGATTGCCGATGCAGTAGAGATAGCCGACGGGGATGTGGATCCAGGGATAGGTGTCGGGCCGGCCGGCTTCGAGCAGCAGGACGCGCTTCGCGGGATCCTTGCTCAGGCGGTTGGCCAGGAGGCAGCCGGCCGAGCCGGCGCCCACGACGATATAGTCGAACGATTCGGACGGCATGTCCCGGCCTCCGCTCAGCGCGCGGCCGGCATGGCGGAAGCGGCGTCTCTCGGGATGCTGTTCCGCCAAAGCTGCATGATCGACCCCGGCCCGGCGCGGAAACGCGCCCTCCCCGGACGCCATGCATATCGCCGAACGGGCTCTTCTTCCAGCCGCGCCCCCTTATGTCATCCCCGGCCGGAGCGAAGCGGAGGGGAAGGGGATCCAGAGGGCTCGCAGACGGCCTGGATCCCTTCCCGCGCCTTCGGGCCGGGGATGACAGGGGGAGGCGGGAAGCCTATCCCCGGGAGCCGGCTTCGGCCATGATCCTCTGCACGCCGCTGAGGACGGCCTTGAGCGAGGCCATGACGATGTTCGGGTCCATGCCGACCCCGTGCACCGTGCGCCCCTGCGCATCCTCGAGCTGGACGTAGCAGGCGGCCGTGGCGTTGGCGCCGCGCCCGACGGCGTGCTCGTGGTAATCGACGAGCGAGAACTCGACCCCGTAGCTGCGCTTCAGCGCATCCACGAAGGCGTCGACCGGCCCGTTGCCCAGCCCCTCGATCGTGCGGATCGTGCCGTCCCGCTGCTTCAGGTCCGCGGTCAGCGTGCGCGTGCCCTCGGAGGTAGGATAGGTCTTGTGCGCGACGAGCTCCAGCGGCGCCCCGGTCAGGAGATAGGTCCGGCCGAACAAGCTCCACAGGGAGGCGCTCGTCAGCTCCTTGCCGTCCTCGTCCATCTGCTCCTGCGCGATGCGGGAGAACTCGATCTGGAGGGGGCGCGGCAGGCTGAGGCCGTGATCGGCCTGGAGGATATAGGCGATGCCGCCCTTGCCCGATTGCGAGTTGATGCGGATCACCGCCTCGTAGTCGCGGCCCACGTCCTTGGGGTCGATCGGGAGGTAGGGCACCTGGAAGAGCGGCGCGTTGCGGGTCTTCTGCGCCTCGAACCCCTTCTTGATGGCGTCCTGGTGGGAGCCGGAAAAGGCCGTGTAGACGAGGTCGCCGACATAGGGATGGCGCTCGTGGATCGGCAGTTGCGTGCAATATTCGGCGACGTTGCGGATCTCGTTGATGTCGTGCAGGTCGAGCTCGGGATCGATGCCCTGGGTGAACAGGTTGAGCGCCATCGTCACGATGTCGACATTGCCCGTCCGCTCGCCATTGCCGAACAGCGTGCCCTCGACGCGGTCCGCCCCCGCCATCAGGGCGAGTTCTGCCGCGGCCACCGCCGTCCCGCGGTCGTTATGCGGGTGGACCGACAGCAGCACGCTGTCGCGGTCGGAGATGTGGCGCCCGAACCATTCGAACTGGTCGGCATGGACGTTGGGCGTGGCCATCTCGACGGTCGCGGGCAGGTTCAGGATCAGCTTCTTCTGCGGGGTGGGGCGGATGACCGCCTTCACCGCCTCGCAGATCTCGAGCGCGTAATCGAGCTCCGTGCCGGTGAAGCTCTCCGGCGAATACTGGAAGACGAAATTGGTCTCCGGCGCCGTCGCGGCCAGGTCCCGGACCATCTGCGCGGCATCGGTCGCGATCTTCCGGATGCCCGCGCGGTCGGAGCGGAAGACGACCTCGCGCTGGAGCGTCGAGGTCGAGTTGTAGAAATGCAGGATGACGTTCCTCGCCCCCCGCACCGCCTCGAAGGTGCGCTCGATCAGCTCGGGCCGGCACTGGGTGAGGACCTGGATCGCCACGTCGTCCGGGACGGCGCCATCCTCGATGATGGAGCGCACGAAGTCGAAATCGGTCTGCGAGGCGGCCGGAAAGGCGACCTCGATCTCCTTGAAGCCCATCTTCACGAGCAGGTTGAACATCCGGTTCTTGCGCTCGACGCCCATGGGCTCGACGAGCGCCTGGTTGCCGTCGCGCAGATCGACCGAGCACCAGATCGGGGCCTTGGTGAGAACCTGGGAGGGCCAGCGGCGGTCGGGCAGCGGGACCGGCGCATAGGCCTGGTATTTGGAAATCGGCATGGTGGACATGGAAAGACCCTTGCAATGAGGGCGGCAGCCGGCCCTGCTTCTTCAGGGGCCGAGGCGCCGCGATGCGATGGACAAGCTCAAATCCCCGGCGCGCTCACAGCGCCGGGCAGCTAAGTCGAAGGGTCAGGCCCAGGATGGCGGACCGAAATCGCATGGAGCCACGTAAAACAGAGCCGCGCGCGCAGATCAACCCGGAACTTCGCGCCAGGGCGCCGCGGGCTGGTCAGCCCCGCGCCCTGATCGCGGCGGCGCGGGCGAGCAGCGCCTCGGCGCGCTGCACGATCGGGATGTCGATCATCTTCCCGTCCACGGCGAAGGAGGCGCGCCCCGCCGCCGCGGCCTCGCGGTCGAGCCCCACGATGCGCTCGGCCTGCCTCACCTCCTCCTCGGAGGGGCTGAAGCCGGCATTGAGGATCGGCACCAGGTTCGGATGGATGCAGGCCGCGCCCACGAAGCCGAAATCTGCCGAGCGCCGCACGATGCGGGCATATCCTTCGAGATCGGAGAAATCGGCCACAGAGCCGATGGTGCCGAGCGGCAGGATGCCGGCGGCCGCGGCGGCCTGGATGAGCTGCTGCTTGGGCACGAACATCGTGTCCTCGGAGGGCTTGGCGCCGATGGCGGTCGCGTAATCCTCCGCGCCGAGCGAGATGCCCGCGAGGCGGGGCGTCGCGCGCGCGATCTCGTGGGCGCGGGCGAGCGGGCCCGGCGCCTCGATCAGGCCGATGAACCAGATCTTGCCGACCGGCAGGCCGCGCTGCGCCTCCAGCCGCGCGACCATCTCGTCGAGGAGCCTCAGATGCTCCGGCCCCTCGACTTTCGTGACCTTGATCGCGTCCACGCCCGCGATCACGGCCGCCTCGAGGTCGCGCACGGCGAGTTCGAGCGGCTGGTTGATGCGCACCATGACGTCGGAGCGTCCCTTCGCCCGGAAGCGCTCGACGATGCCGGGCACGAGGGCGCGCGCCGCCTCCTTCTGGGCGAGCGGGATCGAATCCTCGAGGTCGATGATGAGCGCGTCGGCGCCCCGCTCCGTCGCCTTGGCGACGAAGCGCTCGACATTGGCCGGCACGAAGAGCGCCGAGCGCCAGACGGGGAATTTCGCGACCGCGCTCATGCTTTCGTCTCCTTGACGGCGCCCGAGGCCAGGGCCGCTGCGATCTCGGCCTCGTCGAGCCCCGCCTCGGCCAGGACCTCGCGCGTATGGTCTCCCAGCCGGGGCGCGGGCGTGCGGATGCTGCCCGGCGTTTCGGACAGCCGCACCGGCACCGCATGCATGGGGAAGCTCTCCATGTCCTCGTCCGGGTAGTCCGCGAGCAGGGCGCGGGCATGGACATGCGGATCGGCCATGAAGCGGGCGATGTCGTTGACCGGGCCGATCGTGACCTCGGCCTCCTCGAAGAAGGCGACGTTCTCGTCCACCGTGCGGGTCGCGACGAAGTCGCCGATGATGCGGTCGAGTTCCTCGACATGGACGAGGCGCTGCTCGTTGGTGGCGAAGCGGGGATCGTCGCACAGCTCCGGCCGGCCGATGGCGCGCAGCACCCGCATGGCCATGCCCTGGGTCGAGCCCGACAGGCAGACATAGCCGCCGTCGCTCGCGCGGTAGACGTTGCGGGGCACCGAGCCGCTCGAGCGGCTGCCGGTGCGCGGCTTGACCTTGCCGGTGAGCCGGTAATTGGCCGCCTGGGGCCCGAGCGCGTTGAAGATCGGATCGAGCAGCGGCAGGTCGATCACCTGTCCCCGGCCGCCATTGACCTCGACCTCGCGGAGCGCCGCCATGGCGGCGAAGGCGCCGGTCAGGCCCGCGATCCCGTCGGCGAGATACATCGGCGGCAGGACGGGCTCGCGGTCGGCAAAGCCGTTCATGGCGGCGAAGCCCGAGAAGCCCTCGACGAGCGTGCCGAAGCCCGGCCTGCGGCGATACGGCCCCGTCTGGCCCCAGCCGGAAATGCGCACGATCACGAGCCTCGGCTCCAGCGCGTGCAATTCGGCCGGGGAGAGGCCCATCTTCTCCAGCGTGCCCGAGCGGAAGCTCTCGATCAGCATCGCGGCGCCAGGGACCAGCCGGCGCAGCAGCGGCACGGCGCCCGGATGGCGGAAATCGAGGCACAGGCTGCGCTTGTTGCGGGAATGGACCTTCCAGGTCGTCTCGACGCCCCGGACGCGCCAGCCGCGCAGGGTGTCGCCGTCGCGCGGCTCGACCTTGATCACGTCGGCGCCGAAATCGGCGAGGTGCTGGGTGAGCAGGTTGCCTGCGACGAGGCGCGAGAGATCGATCACCCGCAGGCCCGTCAGCGGGCCTCGGGCCTCGGGCGTGTAATCCGCCTTGGGGAGAGGGGTGTCCGGCATCGGCGGGGCTCGGGTGAGAGGGGGCCGGCCTGACGGGGCTCAGGCCGACATCTGCGCGATCAGGCGGGCGATGAAGGCTTCGCCCGCCGCGAAGGCGTCGAGGGTGATGTATTCGTCCGGCTGATGCGCCTGGTCGATCGAGCCGGGGCCGCAGACGATGGTGGGGATGCCCGCGGCCTGGAAATGGCCCGCCTCGGTCCCGAAGGGGACGGTGATCGTGGCTGGTGCGCCCGTGAGTCCGAGCACGAGCCGCTCGGCAGCCGATCCCGGCTCCGGCCGCAGGCCCGGCACGAGGACCTGCCACTCGGTCTCGATCCGCCCGAGCGGCACGTGGCGGTTCAGCCGCTCCCGCAGGACGCGCTCGGACGCCGCCTCGAACCGCTCCGGGATCTCGTTCGGATCGAGATCGGGCAGGCCGCGGAACTCCCAGTTGAACCAGCATTCGCGCGCCAGGATGTTGCGGGCATTGCCGCCCGCCACCCGGCCGACATGGATCGTCGTATAGGGAGGATCGAAGCGGCCCGAGGGGTCGCCGCGCTCCTCCATCTCGTCGGCCATGCGGTTCAGCTCGGCCATGAGGTCGGCCGCGGCGGCGATGGCGTTCGCGCCGAGCTGGGGCTTGGCCGAATGGGCCTCGTGGCCGAAGACGCGCGTCATGAAGGACGCGACGCTCTTGTGGGCGTCCGCCGCGGCGAGGTCGGTCGGCTCGCCGACGATGGCGGCGGCGGGGCGGGGCAGGTCGCGGCCGAAGCGGCGAATCGCGTCGTTGGAGCCGAGGCAGGTCGTCTCCTCGTCATAGGAGAGGAGAATGTGGATCGGCCGCCTGAGCCCGGCCTCCAGCATGGCGGGGACGGCGGCGAGGCAGATCGCGTCGAAGCCCTTCATGTCCACCGCTCCGCGCCCGATGGCGCGCCCGTTCTCGACGCGCAGCCGGAAGGGATCGCCGCTCCATTCCTGGCCTTCGACCGGGACGCAGTCGGTATGGCCCGACAGGACCACCCCGCCCTCTGTCTTCGGGCCGATGGTCGCGAGGATCGCGGCCTTGTCCCCCGCCTCGTTCGGATGGCGCGAGACCTCGATTCCGAGCCCGGCGAGGTGATCGGAGACGAAGTCGATCAGCTTCAGGTTCGAGAGCCGGCTGTCGGTCTCGAACGCGACGAGGCGCTCGAGCAGGGTGAGGGGGGGCATGGGGGCGGCCGTCAGTGAAGGATGTGTTTCGCGAAGGGACTTTCCAGCGCGAAGGCGGGGATCTCGGCCTTGAAGGCCTCGCCCGTATCGAGCAGCATCAGGTAGGAGCCCTGCATGGTGCCGTCCGGCGTCGTGAGCGGGCAGCCGCTCGTATAGGTGAAGCTCTCGCCGGGCCCGAGCACCGGCTGCTTGCCGACAACCCCCGCCCCGTTCACCCGCTGGAACCGGCCGAGGCCGTCGACGATGGTCCAGTGGCGCGATTCGAGCTGCACGCGGTCGCTCGACAGGTTCGTGATCTCGACCGTGTAGGCGAAGAAATACTTGCCCTTCTCGGGCTGCGATTCCTCCTCGACGAAGCGAGGCTCGACGGTCACCCGGATGCCGCGGGTCACGGCCTTGTACATGACGTATCCGCCCGAAGTCCGGGCAAGAGGTACGGCTGCGCGCCCGCCCTCGTCAATGGTGTCGCCGCGGCCGGCCGGGACGACGGGACGGCATCTCAGCCGATCTCCTCGCGGAGGATCTCCAGCTCCAGCCATTCCGTCTCGGCGGCGTCGAGTTCCTCGCCCTTGGCCGCCAGCGCCTCCGACAGCTTCCCGAAGGCGGCCGGATCGCGCGTGAACAGGGCGGGATCGGCGAGTTTCCCCTGCAAGGCGGCGATCTCGCGGCCGAGCGTCTCGATGCGGCCCGGCAGGGTCTTCAGAGCATGCTGCTGGTGGAAGCTGAGGCGCCGCTTCGGCTCGGCCGGGGCGGTCCTCGCCGCGGAAGGCTTCGCGGCCTTCGGCGCCGGGGCCTGCGCCTCGCGGACGAGGTCCTGGCCGCGCTGGGCCAGCATGTCCGTGTAGCCGCCCGCATATTCGAGCCAGCGTCCCTTGCCCTCGGGCACGACGACGCTGGTCGCGATGCGGTCGAGGAAGTCGCGGTCGTGGCTGATGAGGAGGATCGTGCCGGCATAATCGGCCAGCATCTCCTCCAGCACGTCGAGGGTTTCGAGGTCGAGGTCGTTGGTCGGCTCATCGAGGACGAGGAGGTTCGAGGGCCTTGCCAGCGCCCGCGCCAGCATCACCCGCGCCCGCTCGCCGCCCGAGAGGACCCGGAGCGGCGTGCGCGCCTGCTCGGGCGAGAACAAAAAGTCCTTCAGGTAGCCGACCACGTGTCTCGGCTGGCCGCCGACCATGACCGTGTCGCCTCGCCCGCCGGTCAGGGCCTCGGCGAGGGTCGTGTCGGGATCGAGGCTGTCGCGGCGCTGGTCGAGGGTGACGGTTTCGAGCCCCGTGCCGAGGCGCACGGCGCCGCCCTGGGGATCCAGGGTGCCCGTCAGGAGCTTGATCAGCGTCGTCTTGCCAGCCCCGTTCGGCCCGACGATGCCGAGGCGGTCGCCCCGATGGATGCGGGTGGCGAAGCCCTGCACGATCGGGCGCCCGTCATAGGCGAAGGAAAGGTCCTTCGCCTCCACGATCAGCGTGCCGGACGCATCCGCCTCGGTGGCCTGGACGGCGAGGCTTCCGGTCGCGCGCCGCGCCGTGCGGCGCTCGGCGCGCAAAGCCTGGAGCGCCTCCATGCGGCGCACGTTGCGCTTGCGCCGGGCGGTGACGCCGTAGCGGACCCAATGCTCCTCGGCCACGATCTTGCGGTCGAGCTTGTGCCGTTCCGCCTCCTCCTCGGCATAGACGCTGTCGCGCCAGGCCTCGAAGGCGGCGAAGCCGCGCTCGATCCGGCGCGTCCGGCCCCGGTCGAGCCAGGTCGTGGCGCGGGTGAGGTTCGACAGGAAGCGCCGGTCGTGGCTGATGAGGACGAGGGCCGAGCGGCTGCCCCGCAACTCGCCCTCCAGCCATTCGATGGTCGGCAGGTCGAGATGGTTCGTCGGCTCGTCGAGCAGCACGATGTCGGGCTCGGGCGCGAGGGTGCGGGCCAGGGCCGCGCGCCTCGCCTCGCCCCCGGAGAGGGCGCCGGGCTCCTCTTCGCCGGTGAGGCCCAAAGCCTCCAGCAGGCGGCGGGCGCGATGGGGATCGTCGGCGGGGCCGAGCCCGGCCTCGACATAGGCGAGGACGCTGGCATGGCCGCCCATGTCCGGCTCCTGGGGCAGGTAGCGGATCGTCGCGCCCGGCTGCACGAAGCGGGTGCCGGAATCGGATTCGACGAGCCCCGCGGCGATCTTCAGCAGCGTGGACTTGCCCGAGCCGTTGCGGCCGACGAGGCAAACGCGCTCTCCCGGCGCGACCGACAAGTCCGCCCCTTCGAGAAGGGGCGTGCCGCCGAAGGTGAGCGCGATGCCCTGCAAGGCGAGGAGGGGAGGGGCGGCCATCAGGCTTTCGCCGGGGGCGGGAAGGGGCACATGCGGGAAGGCATGGGCGCCTCATAGAGCGGCTGCCCTCCGGGGTCACCTCTCCGCGGTCATCTGGGGCGGCGGGGCGCGACGGTAACGGTTTCGTAAATGCGCTTGGTTATCGCTTGCTGAAGGCAATTGCGGAAATGGCCATGACCAGCAAGCTCACGTCCCCGATCCTCGGCGGCGCCGAGGCCGGTTCGCCCCCACCCGAGGAGGCCGCGCCTCACGCCGAGGCCGCGCCTCGCGCCGAGGCCGCGCCTCCGGCCGAGGCGGCGAAAGCGGGCGAAACCTGCACAGGCATCCCCGCCGAGGCCGGGAAGACAGGAAAAGCGGAAGAGGCTGGCCTCGCCGCTCCTGCGGCCATCCCCGCGGGATCGGACGCCGCCTGCGCGCGGGCGGAGGAGAGCGAAGGCGCAAAGGCCCCGACGGCCGAGCCCGCCGGAACAGCGAAGGCCGCGGCTTCGTCCGTCCTGCGGGTCAGGGCCTGGACGGCCGGAGCACGGGCTGTCCGCATGCCGGCCGCGGCTGCGGCGGCTCTGGTCCTCGCTTTGGGAGGCGGCTACGGGATCGGGGCGGCGACGTCTCGCGGCGGCGCCGATTCGGGCCGGACGGCGCAGCTCCTGGAAGCCGCCACGCAGAATCTGCGCGACGCCCATGGCCAGCTTGGACAGCTCACGGCCGAGCTGACATCGATCAGGAGCGCCGTCGAGGGGATCAAGGGCGACCGCGCGGCCTCGCGGAGCGACATCCTCGCGAAACAGGCCCAGCTTTCGGACCGCGTCGAGCGGGCCGGCCAGGACAGCGCGAGCCGCATCGCCAAGCTGGCCGAGCAGCTCGATCGGATCGAGCGCGGGCAGCGCGAGGCGGCCCGGCAGGCCGCGGCGGAGAAAGCCGAGAAGCGCGAGAAGGTCGCGGCGGCTCCCATCCCGCCGGCCAAGCCCGGCCCCGCCCCGGCCAAGCCCGCTGCCGAGTCCCATGCCGATCCCGCCCATACGGGCAGCATCGGCGAGGCGAAGCCGGCCGAGAAGCTCGATCCGCGCAAGACGCCGCTCGCCGGCTTCGTGGTGCGCGACTACGATGACGGCTTCGCTCTCATCGAGACCCGGTCGGGCCGCTATATCGACGTCGCTGTCGGCTACAACCTGCCCGGCGCCGGCCGGGTCGAAGCCATCGAGCGCCGCGGCCGGCAATGGGTAGTGATCACTCCGAAGGGCTATATCGGCGAGCGCTGAGCGCGGCCCCTTCACTCCGCCGGGGCGAGGGCGGCTTCGCGCCGGCGCTGCCTGCGATTGTGCAGGCGGCCGATCAGGAGGTAGATCGCGGGCGTCGTGTAGAGCGTCAGGAGCTGCGACACGATCAGCCCGCCGATGATGGTGATGCCGAGGGGCCGGCGGATCTCGGCTCCGACCCCCGTCGCAACCGCGAGGGGCACCGCCCCGAGGAGCGCGGCGAAGGTCGTCATCAGGATCGGCCGGAAGCGCTCGATCGCCGCCTCGACCGCCGCCCGCGCCGGCTCATGTCCCTGCCGCTCGAAGGTGAGCGCGGCATCGACCAGCATGATGCCGTTCTTCTTCACGAGGCCGATCAGCAGGATGAGCCCGATCATCGCGATGATCGACAGTTCGAGCCCGCTCACCTGGAGCGCGATCAGCGCGCCGAGCCCGGCGGAGGGAAGCGTCGAGAGGATCGTCAGCGGGTGGACGAGGCTTTCGTAGAGCACCCCGAGGATGATGTAGACGGCCACGAGCGCCGCGAGGACGAGCAGCCCGTAGGCGCCCGCATTCCCCGCGAAGTCGCGGACGTCGCCCGCGAATTCCGCCCGGATCCCCGGCGGCAGATGCGTCTCGGCAATGGCCTGGAGGATCGCCTGGGAGGCGGCTTCCAGCCCCATCCCCTCGGCGAGGTTGTAGCTGATCGTCACGGCCGGGAAGGAGCCCTGGTGGTTCACCGTGAGGGGGAGGAGCCCGCGCTCGACCGTCGCGATGGCCGAGAGGGGCACGGCCGTCCCGCCGCTTCCGGGAACGTAGATCTGGGTCAGGTCGCCAGGATCGTCGCGCTGGTGCGAGCCCACCTCCAGCACGACGCGGTACTGGTTGCGCTGGGTGTAGATGGTCGAGACCTGGCGCTGGGAGAAGGCGTCGTTCAGGGCCGCGCTCACGTCCTGGATGGCGACGCCGAGGCGGGCGGCGGCCTTGAGGTCGACATTCACCTTCGCCTGGAGCCCGCCCTGGTCGCGGTCGCTGGAGACATCCGTCAGCCCCTCGACCCGGCGCAGCCTCTCGAGGACCTTGGGGGTCCATTCGTCCAGCTCCCCGACGCTCTGCGAGAGGAGCGTGACCTGGTATTGCGAATTGCTCTGCCGGGCGCCGGCCCGGATGTCCTGGGCGCCGAAGACATAGGCGCGGATGCCCGGAATGCCGCCGAGCGCCCGGCGCAGCCGCGCGATCACCACCTGGGAGGTCTCGTGCCGTCCCTCGCGCAGGCTGATGAACAGGCGTCCCTGGTTGACGGCGCCGCTCCAGCCCGTCGAGCCCGCCGAGGAGGACACGCCCTCGACGGCGGGATCGGTACGCACCATCTCCGCCACGCGCTCCTGCAAGGCCGCCATGGCGGGGAAGGAGATGTCGGGCGAGGCTTGCGTGAAGCCGATCAGGAGGCCGGTATCGTCCTGCGGGAAATAGCCCTTCGGGACGGTGCGGAACATGTGGACGGTGAGCCCGATCGTCGCGACGGTCACGAGCAGCATCGCCCAGGGATGGCGGAGCGCCGCCGCAAGGCTCCCGGCATAGAGGCGCGTCAGGGCGCCGAGGCCGCCGAGCACCAGCCGGTCGAGCCAGGTGCGGCGGCTGCGGCCATGAGGCAGGTGCGCGACGATCGTCGGCGCGACGGTCAGCGAGACGAGCGTCGAGACGACCACGGCCGCCCCGAGCGTTGCGGCGAATTCCAGGAAGAAGCGGCCGATGAGGCCCGGCATGAAGAAGAGCGGGATGAAGGCCGCGAGCAGCGACAGGCTGATCGAGATCACCGTGAAGCCGATGTCGCGCGCCCCGGCGAGCGCGGCCTCCATCCGCGGCAGCCCGCGCTCCAGATGCTTCTGGACGCTCTCGATCATCACGATGGCGTCGTCGACGACGAAGCCGACCGAGATCGTGATCGCCATCAGCGACAGGTTGTCGAGCGTGAAGCCGAAGAGCCACATCGCCGCGAGCGTGCCCGCGATCGAGAGCGGCACCGTGACGCCGGCCGCGAAGGTCGGGGTCGCGCGCCGCAGGAACAGGAATACGACCAGCATCACGAGGCCGATCGTCTCGACCAGCGTGCCGCGCATGTTCGCGAGCGAGGCCCGGATCGTCAGCGTGCGGTCGTTCATCACCTCGAGGTCGATCCCGGCCGGGATCCAGCGCCGCAATTCGGGCAGGAGGGCGCGCACGCGGTCCACCGTCTCGACGACATTGGCGCCCGGCTGCCGGGTGACCTGGAGGGTTACGGCCGGGAGCCCGTTATAGGAGCCGGAGGAGCGGCTGTTGCGGGTGCCCCTCTCGACCGTCGCGACGTCGGCGAGATGCACCACGACACCGCGGCGCGAGCGCACGACGATGCGGCCGAATTCCTCAGGGGTCGTGAGCTGGTCGTTGAGCGCGATGGTGACGGCCCGGTCCGGCCCGTCGAAGGAGCCCACCGGCGCGCTGACGCTCGCCGCGGCGATGGCCGTGCGCACATCCTCGAAGGACAGGCCCATCGCCGCCATGCGGGCGGGGTCGAGCGTGACGCGGATGGCGGGCTGCTCGGCGCCGCTGACGATCACCTCGGCGACCCCCTCCACCTGCGCGACGCGCTGGGCGATCGTGGTGTCGGCGACGTCGTAGATGGCCGAGGCCGGCAGGGTCCTCGACGTCATCACCAGGATCATGACCGGGAAGGCGCCCGGATTGGCCTTGCGGAAATAGGGCAGGGTCGGCAGGTCCGAGGGCAGGTCCGTCGCGGCGGCGTTGAGGGCGGCCTGGACGTCGCGGGCGGCCCCGTCCGCACTGCGCTTGAGATCGAACTGGATCGCGATCGTCGACGAGCCGAGGGAGGAGATCGAGGTCAGCTCGGTGACGCCCGCAATGGCGCCGAGGCGCCGCTCCAGCGGGGCGGCGACCGTCGCCGCCATGGTCACCGGGTCGGCGCCCGGCCGCGAGGCGATGACCCGGATGGTCGGGAAATCCACGCTCGGCATCGAGGCGACGGGCAGGAACAGATAGGCGACGAAGCCCACGAGCAGGAGGCCGATTGCGAGCAGCGTCGTGGCGACGGGACGCCTGATGAAGGGCTCGGAGGGATTCACGCAGCCGTCCCTTAGCGCTTTTCCGCATCGGGCGGCAGCGCTAAAGCACCGCAGGACTTGCTTCGCACGCGAAAGGCCGGAGGCGCCCGTGGACCCGATCCTGGTCGAGAACAAGGGGGCCTGGAGCCTCGTCACGCTCAACCGGCCCGAGCGGCTGAACAGCTTCGACGCCGACATGCACCGCGCCCTCGCCGCCGCCCTGAACGGGCTCGACGAGGACGAGACCTGCCGCGCCGTGATGATCACGGGGGCGGGGCGCGGCTTCTGCGCCGGCCAGGACCTGGAGGCCCTCCCCAAGGACGGGGTCGGCGACGTGATCGGGGAATTCTACAATCCGCTCGTGCGCCGCATCCGCGCGATGGCGAAGCCCGTCGTCGCGGCGGTGAACGGTGTGGCGGCCGGGGCAGGGGCGAATATCGCCCTCGCCTGCGACATCGTGGTGGCGGCGCGCTCGGCGAAGTTCATCCAGTCCTTTGCCAGGATCGGGCTCGTTCCCGATAGCGGCGGAACCTGGTTCCTGCCCCGCCTCGTCGGCGACGCGCGGGCTCGCGCCCTCGCCTTGACCGGCGAGGCGATCGGGGCCGAGCAGGCGGCCGATTGGGGCCTGATCTGGAAGGCGATCGACGACGAGACGATGCTCTACGAGGCGCAGGCCCTGACCGCGCATCTCTCGACCCAGGCGACGGCGGCGCTCGCCCTCATCAAGAAGGCCCTCGACGCCGCCGCCGGCAACTCGCTCGACCGCCAGCTCGACCTGGAGCGCGTCCTCCAGAACGAGGCGGCCGCGATGCCCGACTACCGCGAAGGCGTCAGTGCCTTCCTCGGGAAGCGTCCGGCCCGCTTCACGGGGCGGCCGGCATGAGCGACGCTGTCGAGACCGACGCCGATCCCGACGAGGTGGCGCGCGCCTCGGCCGAGGCCATGGAGGCGCAGGACCGCGCCGGCGCCGGGCTCGGCCTGCACCTCCTCGATATCGGGCCGGGCTATGCCACCGTGGCCATGACGGTGACCGAGTCCATGACGGACGGCCAGGGGCAGGCCCATGGCGGCTTCGTCTTCCTCCTTGCCGAGTCCGCCTTCGCCTTCGCCTGCAATTCGCGCGGCGAGAAGGCCGCCGCGCAGCATGGCCAGATCTCGTTCCTGAGGCCGGGCCGTCTCGGCGACCGGCTGGTGGCGACGGCGCATGAGGTCTACCGGGAGGGCTGCGGCATCTACGACGTCAATGTCTCGGCCGGGGACGAGACCGTCGCCGAGTTCCGCGGCCAATCGCGGAATATCGGCGGGCGCTGGGTGTAGGGGGCCTGCCCTCCCCCCACAAAGTGGGGGGAGGGCAGAGTCGGCGGCAAGCGCGATGCGTGAATCTGATCGCCGCAGCTCCGTCGCCATTGCTCCCGCGGCCGACGGCCGCCATATCCGAGGTCCATGATGGCCCTCTTCGCCTTCGACAATTCCTATGCCCGCCTGCCGCCGCGCTTCTTCGCGCCGGTTGCGCCGAACCCGGCTGCGGCGCCGCGGCTCGTCCGGCTGAACGAGCCCCTGGCGCGCGAGCTGGGGCTCGATCCCGTGCGGCTGCGGGGCGAGGACGGCCTCGCCTTCCTCTCCGGCCGGCGCGTGCCGGAAGGCGCGGCCTCGATCGCGATGGCCTATGCCGGCCACCAGTTCGGCGGCTTCGTGCCGCAGCTCGGCGACGGACGGGCGATCCTGCTCGGCGAGGTCGTGGACCGGCTCGGGCGCCGACGCGACATCCAGCTCAAGGGGGCGGGCCGCACGCCCTTCTCCCGCGGAGGCGACGGACGGGCGGCGCTCGGCCCGGTCCTGCGCGAATATCTCGTCGGCGAGGCGATGCACGCCCTCGGCATCCCGACCACCCGCGCCCTCGCCGCCGTGACGACGGGGGAGACGATCTTCCGCGAGGGGCCGCAGCCGGGCGCCGTGCTGACCCGCGTCGCCGCGAGCCATATCCGGGTCGGGACCTTCCAGTTCTTCGCGGCGCGGGGCGATGTCGAGGGCCTGCGGCTCCTCGCGGACCATGCCGTCGCGCGCCACGATCCCGCGGCGGCCGAGGCGCCGAACCCCTGTCGCGCCCTGCTCGACGGCGTGATCGCGCGCCAGGCGAGCCTCGTCGCGCGCTGGCTTCTCGTCGGCTTCATCCACGGGGTGATGAACACCGACAACACCTCGATCTCCGGCGAGACGATCGATTACGGCCCCTGCGCCTTCATGGACGCTTACGATCCGGCGACGGTCTTCTCCTCGATCGACCGGCACGGGCGCTACGCCTATGGCAACCAGCCGCGCATGGCCTTCTGGAACCTGACCCGCCTCGCCGAGGCGCTTCTTCCCCTTCTCGCCGGGGACGAAGAGGCCGCAATCGCCGAGGCGGAGGACGCGCTCGGCGCCTTCGGTTCCCTGTTCGAGACCGCCTATCGCTCGGGCCTCGCTCGCAAGCTCGGGCTCGCGGGCGGGCAGGAGGGAGACGGCGCGCTTGCCGACGACCTGCTTCGCCTGATGGCGCAGGCCGGGGCCGATTTCACCAACACCTTCCGCCTGCTCTGCGACGCCGCGGCCTCGCAGGAGCGCGACGGCGAATTCCGCTCCGTCCTCGGCGAGGGCTGGGACGAATGGGCGCCGCGCTGGCGCCGGCGGCTCGCCGACGAGCCCGGCGACGGCGCCTCCCGCCGGGCCGCGATGCGCGCGGTCAATCCCTGGGTCATTCCCCGCAATCACCGCGTCGAGACGGCGCTGGAGGCCGCGCAGCGTGGCGATGACGGCCCCCTCGACGAGCTGTCCGCCGTGCTGGCGCGGCCCTTCGAGGAGGACGAGGCCCGCCTCGCTTATGCCGCCCCGCCCCGGCCGGAAGAACGGGTTCACGCCACCTTCTGCGGCACCTGAGGGCAGCGCCCTCCCCATCTCCTTCGAGGCACCGTCGAGCGGAGCGAGAGCATCCCGCCCCGCTCATGCCTGCCGCGGGATGTGTTGCGAGCATAATGAACCGTTTTAATTATTCCACGAGATGTCGCCTCCGATGGGGCGCGACGGCAGTCGGTGGATGCCGTGGAAGGTCTCGCTGCGGGTGGCCGTGACCGGGGTCGCGGGGCCCTTGAGAGGGAAGGAAGCAGGGCGATTTCGAACGCTGATGCCTTGTCGTGGCACCTTTTTCGCTCTCCCGACAGGAGCGGGGGCCATCGAAGCCCACTCGCCGATGCCCGGCATCCTGGAGATCAAGAAAGGGCAAATTTTGATGAACCGTTTTATTGACAGGGCGCGAAACCGCTCGTAACTTGCCCCGGTAGCGTGCGGCAGGCCCCGCTGGAGGCGTCTCCGCCGGCAGGCGGGGCGAGCCCGCAGGCTACCGAGAGGGAAGGAAACGAAGGATGGTTTCGAAGATCGGCCGCCTCATGGGCGGAGCCTTGCTTGCGTCCACGATGCTGACCGGGGCTGCCGCGGCCTGCGAGCTGAAGATCGGCTCTCCGGCGGTTCTGTCGGGCCCCGCGGCCCAGTGGGGCCTCGCGCTCCGCGGCGCGCTGGAATTCACCGCCAAGGAGGCGATGGACGAGAAGCGCCTCGTGATCGACGGCGTTCCCTGCACGATTTCGAGCGTCGTCATCGATTCCAAATACACCGCCGAAGGCGCGGCGGCCGCCATGAACCAGCTCGCCGCGCAGGGCGTGAAGGTGATCGTGGGCGGCGTGGGCTCGCCGGAAGTGACGGGGCTGAAGCCGGTCGCCACCCGCAACCGCATGGTCGCCATGGTCAACAGCTTCGCCAAGGATTCCATCGGCCCGCAATGGCCGAACGTCTTCCATATCGGGCCCGGACCCTCGGGCTGGGCCGGGCCCATCATCGACGAGGGGCTCAAGCGCTTCAAGTTCAAGACCGTCGCCATCGTGGCGCCGAACGACCAGGGCGGCACCGACATCGCCAGCGTGAACGCGCAGCTGTTCAAGGAGAGGGGCGTCACCCCGGCCGAGGAATACTATCAGCGCGGCACGACCAACTTCGCCCCCATCGTGACCCGCATTCTGGGCTCGAATCCCGGCGCGGTCGATCTCGCCTCCTCCCCGGCCGGCGATGCCGGCATCATCGTCAAGCAGCTTCGCCAGGCCGGGTTCGAGGGCCCGATCTTCCGTCTCGGTGGCCCCGCCTTCGAGGAGATCGCGCGCGTCGCCGGCGGCGTGAACGTGCTCAAGGACTTCCTCTGGTACGAGCCCGTCTATATCGACGACAATGTCCGCGCCCTGGAGGCCAAGCATCTCAAGCTGATGGGGCGCCCGCGCCCGGAGAATGCCGACTTCTTCCGCTGGACCTTCGCCGCGCGCATGATGATCAAGGCCGCCAATGCGGCCGGAACGGTCAGCGATCCGCAGAAGATCGCCGATGCGATGCGCGCCTTGCCGGTCGAGGACGAGAATATCGGCCGGGGCTACTGGATCGGCAAGAAGTTCTTCGGGATCCGGCAGCAGATGTCCTACCCCTTCGCGATCGGCGTGGTCGTGAACGGGGAGACGCAGCCTTTCATCCGGGCGGAAGCCGTCAACGAGGGCTGAGGCCCCTGGAGGAAAGATGGAAGGCTTCATTGCAACGGGGCTGATCGGGATCAGCCTCGGCTCGCAGTATACCCTTCTCGCGCTCGGGTTCACGCTGATCTTCGGGATCCTGGGCGTCGTGAACTTCGCGCATGGCGGCTTCTACGTGATGGGCGGCTACGTCGCCTATTACTGCACCGCCGTGCTGGGCCTGCCCTATCCCGCCGCATTGCTGATCGCGGTGATCGCGACGGCTGGGCTGGGCTGGCTGTTCGAAGCCTTCATCATCGAGCGCGTGATCGAGGACCATCAGGCGACCCTCATGGTCACCATGGGATTCTACCTCGTGATGGCGACGGCGATCCTCCTGGTCTTCGGCGCGGAATCGCCGGAATTCTCCTTTCCCATCTCGGGGGTCTGGCGCGTCGGCGGGGTCTATTTTCCTTACGCGAACATGGTGGTGCTGGGCGTCTGCCTCGCGGCGATCGTCTTCGTCTACTGGCTGGTCTATCGCACGAATGTCGGGCGCGCCATGCGCGCCATGGCCGAGGACCGGGCGGTGGCGAGCGCCCTCGGCATGCGGACCAAGGCGCTGTTTCCCTTCGCCTTCGCGCTCGCGACGGGGCTTGCGGGAATGACGGGCGCGCTCGTCACCCCCATCCTGGCGCTCGCCCCCCATGTCGGCGACCCGGTCCTCGCCTTCTCCTTCCTCACGGTCATTCTCGGCGGGCTCGGGAGCGTCACCGGGGCGACGGTCGCGGCCTTCGTGGTCGGGCTCGTGGAAGCCTATGCGGCCGTCTATCTCGGCGGCTCGAAGGGCGCGCTGACGCTGTTCGTGCTCGTGCTCGTCATCCTGGTGGTGCGGCCGCAGGGCCTGTTCGGCAGGGAGGCGCGCCGCGCATGAGCCGCAAATCCGCAAGCGCGCTGCCCGCCGAACGGCGCCCGGGACTGCTCGGCCTCAACGACTGGATCACGCTCGCCTGCGTGGCGCTGTCCTTCGCGATCCCGGTCTTCTCCACCAATGCGCTGGTCCTGTCGCAGACGAACCTCATCCTCATCGGCGCGACCGCCGCGCTCGGCGTCTACATCATGCTGCGCATGGACCTGATGAGCTTCGCGGTGCCCTCCTTCATGGCGCTCGGCGGCTATGCGGTCGCGGTGCTGAGCCTGCGGCTCGGCGTTACCGACGTCCTCGCGCTCGCGCTCGCGGCCTTCGCCGTGCCGGCTTTGGTCGCCATCCCGCTCGGCGCGCTGATCCTGCGGCTCAAGGGCGTCTATTTCGTCCTCGTGACCTTCGTGCTGACGGAGATCGTCCAGCTTCTCCTCTTCGAGGCGGCGCCTCTCACGGGCGGCGCCAACGGGCTCGTCGGCATGCCGGCGGTGAAGTTCTTCGGCTTCGAGCTGGCGGAGAATTCGCACGTCCTGCTGACGACCTGCGGGCTCGCCTCCGCCGGCTTCCTGATCACGGCCGTCTTCACCCGCTATTTCCGCTACGAATTCGCCGCCATCGAGAAGAACGACGTGCTGGCCGAAAGCCTCGGCCTCGCCTGCTGGAAATACAAGGCGATGGCCTTCTCCGTCGCGGCGGGCGTCTCGGGCCTCGCGGGCTTCGCGCTGGTGAACATGCTCATGACGGCGCATCCGACGTCCTTCGCGTCGATGTCGTCGGTCACCTACATCACCTACGCGATCGTCGGCGGCAAGGAATCCATCTTGGGCACGCTGGTCGGCGCCGTCCTCCTCGTCTCCGCGACGGATTACTTCGCGCTGCGCGGCGAGCTGTCGCCGGGCCTCTTCGGCCTTCTGATCATCGTGGTGACGCTCGTGGCGCGCGGCGGCGTGGTCGGGGTGGCGACCGCGCTCCTGCGCCGCCTGCTGCGCGGGGAGGCGAAGGCCGGAAGCGGGCCGGCCGAGGCCGCGCGGGAGGCCGGGATATGAGCGCGCCAGCAGAGGGGCAGGCCCTGCGCGCCGAGTCCATCTCGAAGGCGTTCGGGGGCCTGAAGGTCTTCCACGACGTGAGCTTCACCGTGGAGCCGGCCGGGCTGCTCGGCGTGATCGGGCCGAACGGGGCCGGCAAGACGACGATGATCAACATCATTTCCGGCCGCCTCCAGGCGTCCTCCGGCCGCGTCATGCTGGGCGAGACCCGCGTCGACGGCCGGCCGGTCTACGAGAATGCGGGCCGGGGACTGGTCCGCAGCTTCCAGCAGACCGCGACGTTCAGCGGCTACAGCGTCGAGGACAACCTCGTCTCGGCCTTGCGCTTCTCGGGCGGCGGCCGCGCCGTGCTGGAGCGCCTCGCGCCGCTCCTGGACCAGTTCGGGCTGATCGAGAACTGGGACCGCAACGCCGAGGTGCTGCCCTACGGCCTGCAGAAGATGCTCGGCCTGACGATGGCGCTGGCGGCGCGGCCGCGCATGCTGCTGCTCGACGAGCCGGCCGCCGGGCTCGAGAAGTCCGAGCGCGGCCATGTCGACAGCTACATCCGCTTCGCGCGGCAGGAATTCGGCTGCGGCGTGCTGCTCGTCGAGCACGACATGGACCTGATCAAGCGGCTCTGCCCCGAGGTTGTCGTTCTCGACGGGGGCAGGCTCATCGCGCAGGGCGAGCCCGGCGAGGTCCTCGGCCGCAAGGACGTGATCGAGGCGTATCTGGGCGGCAGCGACGAGGAGGAGGAGAGTGCCGATGCTCGCCATTAGCGACCTGCACGTCGCCTATGGCGGCACGCAGGCGGTCGACGGGGTCGACCTGCGGATCGAGAAGGGCCGGACGGTGCTCCTGATCGGCGCGAACGGCGCGGGCAAGTCCAGCCTGATCAACGCCGTCATCGGGCTCGTGCGCGCCGCGCGCGGCCTGATCAGCTTCGAGGGGCGCGATATCGGCGGGCTGTCGAGCGATGCGCGGGCGCGCCTCGGGATCGGCTATTCGCCCGAGGGGCGGCGCGTCTTCCCGACCATGTCGGTGAAGGACAACGTGCTCGCGGGCGCCGTCCGGCTGCCGGGGCGCGAGCAGGGGCGATGCTGGGACAGGATGGTGGCGACCTTTCCCTTCCTCGCCGAGCGACAGGCGCAGGCGGCGGGCGAGTTGTCCGGCGGACAGCAGCAGCTCGTCGCCATCGCCCGCGCGATGAGCGGCGGCCCGAAGCTCCTCCTGCTCGACGAGCCGTTCCTGGGTCTCGCGCCCGTCTGGATCCAGCAGATCTCGGCCGCCGTCCGGCAGATGCAGGAGGAAGGCCTCACCGTGCTGATGACCGAGCAGATGGCGCGGCCGGCGCTGAAGATCGCCCATGATGGCCACGTGATGCGTGCCGGCCGGATCCGCCGCTCCGGCACGACGGCTGAGATCAGGGGAGCGGCCCTGGCGGAGGAATATCTGTGAGCAGGCCGTCCGCCCCGATCCGAGGAGAACTGACTTGACGAATTCCGCGCCGCTTCGCGGCCTGACCGTTCTCGAACTCGGCCACAGCGTCGCCGCGCCCTATGCGGGGCTGATCCTGGCCGAGCTCGGCGCGCGGGTCGTCAAGGTCGAGAATCCGGCGACGGGGGATTATGCGCGGGGCTGGGGGCCTCCCTTCCTCCACGAGGACGCGACCGCCTTTCACGCCCTGAACCGCGGCAAGGAAAGCGTGACGCTGGACTTTTCTAACGAAGGCGATCTCGCGCTGCTGAAGCGGCTGATCGCGGCATCGGACGCGGTGATCCAGAACCTGCGGCCGGGGCTCCTGGCGACATTCGGCATCGATGTCGAGGCGGTGCTGCGCGAGAGGCCGGAGCTGATCTGGTGCGACATCGGCGCCTTCGGCAAGAGCGGACCACTCTCGCGCAAGCCCGGCTACGACCCGCTGGCCCAGGCCACGTCAGGCATCATGTCGGTGACCGGCGAGGTCGACCGTCCGCCCGTCCGCGTCGGCGTCTCGCTGGTCGATATGGGCTCGGGGATGTGGACGGTGATCGGGCTGATGGCGGCCCTCTACGAGCGCCAGCGGGACGGCAAGGGCGGGCGCGTCGCCACCTCGCTCTTCGAGACGGGGCTCGCCTGGATGACGATTCCGCTGGCCGCCCATGCGGTCTCGGGCGAGGTGCGCAAGCCGCACGGCTCGGGGCTGGCCGAGATCGTGCCCTACCAGGCGTTCGAGGCCCGCGACGGATGGGTGATGATCGCGGCCGGGAACGACAAGCTGTTCGCCAAGCTCTGCGAGGCGCTGCCCGGATTGCGGGAGGTGGGCGCCGATCCCCGCTTCGCCCGCAACCGCGGTCGGGTCGAGCTGCGCGGCGAGCTGCTGCCGAGGATCGAGGCCGCCGTCAGGGGGCTCTCCGTGGCCGAGGTCGGGGACAGGCTGGATGCGGTGCAGGTGCCGAACTGCCCCCTGCTGAAGATCGACCAGGTCTGGGCCCATCCGCAGACCGAGGCGGTCGGCATCCTGACCGAGGGCGGGGGGACGAAATGGGTGGGGCTTCCCTTCACCCTCGACGACCGGCGCCCGACATCCGGCGCCGCAGCCCCGAGGCTCGGCGCGGACAACGAGACCGTGAGGCGGGACTACGCATGAGCAAGAGCTATGAGACGCTTGCCCTGGAGCGGATCGACGACCATGTGCTCCTCGTCAGGCTGAACCGCCCGCAGGCCGCCAATGCGATGAACACGCGGATGGGCGAGGAGCTGATGGACCTCTTCGAGGGGTTCCAGCTCGATGCGGGCGGCCTGCGCGCCGTCGTCCTGACGGGCGCCGGCGAGAAAGCCTTCTGCGCCGGCGGCGACCTGAAGGAGCGCCACGGCATGACCGACGGGCAATGGCTGCGCCAGCATGCCATGTTCGAGCGCATGCTCCGGGCGATCGTCGCCTGCCCGCTGCCGCTGCTCGGCGCGGTCAACGGGGCGGCCTATGGCGGCGGCTGCGAGGTCACCGCGGCGCTCGACTTCGCCTATGCCGCCGAGAATGCGCGCTTCGCGCTGACCGAGGTGACGCTCGGCATCATGCCGGGGGCGGGCGGCACGCAGAACCTGGCCCGGGCGGTCGGCGAGCGGCGCGCCAAGGAAATCATCCTCACCGGCCTTCCCTTCTCGGCGCAGGAAGCCCGCGACTGGGGCCTCGTCAACCGCGTGCTGCCGCAGGGCGAATTGCTGGAGGCGACGCTCGCGACGGCGCGCCGGATCGCCGCCAATGCGCCGATCTCGGTGAGGCAGGCCAAGCAATCCATCCACCGGGGGCTGCAGATGTCGCTGGCGGACGGGCTCGCCTTCGAGATCGAATGCTACAACCGGATGGTCTCGACGCAGGACCGGCACGAGGGGGTGCGGGCCTTCAACGAGAAGCGCAAGCCGGATTTCCGGGGGGCCTGAGATGGCGGAACACGTCGTCCTGCGCGAGGTCGGCCCCCGCGACGGCATCCAGATGGCGAAACGCTTCCTGGAGACCGGGCGCAAGCTGGAATGGGCGCGCCGGCTCGCGGCGGCCGGGATCCGGGAGATCGAGCTGACCTCGTTCGTGCCGCCGAAGGTCGTGCCGCAATTCGCCGATGCCGACGAGGTGGCGAGGGGATTGCCGCAGCTCGCAGGCGTGGTCGCCTCGGCGCTCGTTCCCAATCTGAAGGGGGCCGAGCGCGCGCTCGCGGCGGGCTTCCGGCATGTCAATTACGTGCTGTCGATCTCCGAAGCGCATAGCCGGAGCAACGTGCGGCGCTCGACCGACGAGGCGATCGCCGAATTCGACCGGATCGCCGCGCTCAAGGAGACCGAGGCGGGCCGCGGCATGGTGCTCGGCGTGGGGCTCGCCACGTCCTTCGGCTGCACGCTGCAAGGATATGTCGATCCGCAGCGCGTCTTCGAGGTCGCGCGTCGCGTCGCGGCGGGCGGGGCGGACGAGCTGATCGTCGCCGACACGGTCGGCTACGGCAACCCGGCGCAGGTGAAGGCGTTGCTGCCGCCGATTATCGAGATCGCGGCCGGCCGGCGCGTGATCTGCCATTTCCACGACACGCGCGGCCTCGGGCTCGCCAATGTGGCGGCGGCGCTCGATGCGGGGGTGCGCGCCTTCGACGCCTCGCTCGCGGGGCTCGGCGGCTGTCCCTTCGCGCCCGGCGCGACCGGCAACATCGCGACCGAGGATACGGCCTTCATGCTGGAGAGCATGGGCTTCTCGACCGGCGTGGACATCGAGGCGCTGCTGGACCTGCGGCGCGACCTCGAGAGCTGGCTGGGCGAGGAGCGCTATAGCGGCGCGATCGCGCACGCCGGACTTCCCAAGACCTACAGACCCGTGCGCTGAAAGACCGAAAGCATGAGCGAGCACATCGTCACCCTCGAGCTCGGCGAGGACTATCCCGAGCTTCGCGAGTCCATCCGCAAGATCTGCGCGAAGTACCCGCTGGAATACTGGGCGAAGCTCGACGAGGAGCTGGGCTATCCGTCCGAATTCGTGAACGAGCTGACGGAGGGCGGCTTCCTCGCGGTCCTGATCCCGGAGGAATATGGCGGGTCGGGCCTGCCGCTGCGCGCTGCGGCGGTGATCCTCGAGGAGATCAACGCCTGCGGCTGCCAGGCGAGTCCCGCGCACGCGCAGATGTACATCATGGGCACGCTGCTGCGCCACGGCTCCGAGGAGCAGAAGCGGACCTACCTGCCCCGGATCGCGAGGGGAGAGCTGCGGCTCCAGGCTTTCGGCGTCACGGAGCCGACGACGGGCTCCGACACCACGCAGCTCAAGACCCGCGCCGTGCGCGACGGCAACGAATACGTCATCAGCGGCCAGAAGGTGTTCACCTCCCGCGCGCTCCATTCCGACCTGATGCTGCTCCTGGCGCGCACCACGCCGATCGAGGAGGTGGCGAAGAAGACGGACGGCATCTCCGTTTTCCTGGTCGACCTGCGCGCGGCGCGCGGCGCCGGCATCGACATCCGCCCGATCAAGGCGCTGATGAACCACAACACGACCGAGGTCTTCATCGAGAACCTGCGGGTGCCGCCCTCGGCGCTGGTCGGTGAGGAGGGGAAGGGCTTCCGCTACATCCTCGACGGCATGAATGCGGAGCGCATCCTCGTCGCTTCCGAATGCATCGGGGACGGGCGCTATATGGTGCGCCGCGCCGTCGAATACGCGAACGAGCGCATCGTCTTCAAGCGCCCGATCGGCGCGAACCAGGGCGTGCAGTTCCCCATCGCGCGCGCCCATGCCGAGCTGGAGGGAGCCGACCTGATGGCGCGCAAGGCGGCCGCGCTCTTCGATGCGGGCCGGCCCTGCGGCGGCGAGGCCAATATCGCCAAGCTCCTGGCCTCGGAGGCGACCTGGAAGGCGGCCGATACCGCGCTCCAGACCTTCGGCGGCTTCGGCTATGCGGCTGAATACGGCATCGAGCGCAAGTGGCGCGAATGCCGGATCTACCAGACCGCGCCGATCTCGACCAACCTGATCCTCGCCTATGTCGCCCAGCACATGCTGGGACTGCCCCGTTCCTATTGAGGCCGGCCATGAGCAGCATCACCCGCAAGGCGGCCGAGTTCGTTGCCGGTTTCGATGCCGGCGCGGCTCCTCCCGAGGCCTTGCATGCCGCGCGGATCGGCATCGTCGATTGCATCGGCGTGATGCTGGCCGGTGCGCGCGAGCCGGCGGTGGAGCTGGCGGCGACGATCGCGACGCCGGTTCCGGGCAGCAACGAGGCGCCGCGTGCGGTGAACGGCGTCAGCTACGGCGCGCCCGACGCCGCGCTCGTCAACGGTGTCGCGGCCCATGTGCTCGATTTCGACGACGTGGCGCTGGCCGGCCATCCGAGCACGGTGCTCGCGCCCGCCATCCTGGCGGAGGGCCATGTCGTCGGCGCCTCGGGGCGGGAGGCGATCGAGGCCTATCTGGCCGGCTACGAGCTGTGGGCGCATCTGGCGGAGCTGGAGCCCGGCCATCTCCACGACCGCGGCTTCCATCCGACCGCGGTGATGGGCACGCTCGCGACCGCCGCGGCGGCGGCGCGGCTGCATCGGCTGTCGCCCGACCAGACGACGCATGCGCTGGCCATCGCCGCCTCGCTCGCCGCCGGGCTCGTCGCCAATTTCGGCTCCATGACCAAGTCGCTGCATGCCGGGCGGACGGCGCAATCGGGCATCCAGGCCGCTCGCCTCGCCAAGGCGGGCTATACGGGCAGCACCGATGCGATGGAGCACCGCACGGGCTTCCTCAAGGCGTTCTCGCCCTCGGGCGCGCCCGGCCTCGAGGCCGATGCGTTCCGCATCGGCGAGGAGTGGCTGTCGGCCCGCTACGGGGTCAATATCAAGCGATATCCGACCTGCTATGCGACGCATCGCGCCATCGATGCGATGCTCGGTCTCGTGGAGGAGCACGATCTCGGCGAAGGCGACATCGGCACGATCCACGTCCATACGGGCGTCACCCAGCGGCTGATGCTGCGCAATTCGCGCCCGCAGACCGGCCTCGCGGCCAAGTTCTCGATGGAATTCGCCATGGCGAGCGCGGTGATCGCCCGCAGCGTGGGGCTGCGGGAACTGACCGACGAATTCGTCTCGCGCGCCGACGTGCAGGCCATGCTCGAACGCGTGGAGGTGACGGTGAGCGAGGACAAGGCGGGCGCGGACCTGCCCGTCGCCCCCTACGACCTCGTCTGGGTGACGCTGAGGGACGGCACGGTCCACCGGCACGCGCCCGTGGAGCATGCGCGCGGAAGCTGGGCGCGGCAGCTGACCCGCGAGGAGCTGGAAGCGAAGTTCACCGATTGCGCTTCGCTCCTGCTGCCGCGCGAGCAGGTCGAGGCGCTCTTCGAGAAGCTCTACCGGATCGAGGAGATCGGCGACCTGCGCGAGCTGTCGCTGGCCTAGGGGGACGACGACCATGAGCAGCCTGCCGCAGAGACAGATCCCAGGCGTCTATCACCGCCGCCTCGGCGAGTTCGTCGTGACCGCCTTGTCCGACGGCTATGTCGAGCTGGGCTACGATATCTTCCGCGAATTCTCGCGCGAGGACGTGGACCTGATGATGGCGCGTGACCATCGCGTGTCGCCGCCGCGCATCTCGGTCAATTGCTTTCTGCTGCGCGGCCCCGCCGGCACGGTCCTCGTCGATTGCGGCTCGCAGGACAAGTTCGGCCCGACCGCCGGCAAGCTGTACGAGAACCTCGCCGCCGCGGGCGTCGACCCGCGTGAGATCGGGCATGTGCTGCTCACCCATTGCCACCCGGACCATTCCTGCGGGCTCGTGGACCTGCGCACCGGCGCGAAGCTCCTCCCCAACGCCACGGTGATCGTCAACCACAAGGAGATCGCCCACTGGTTCAGCGACGAGCAGATGGCGCAGGCCGACGAGCGGAAGCGCGAGCGCTATTTCCGCTGGACGCGCGAGCAGGTCGGCCCCTATCGCGACACGGGCCGCCTGCGGCTCGCGCAGGACGGCGAGGAGGTGCTGGCGGGCATCACGCTCGTGGAATGCGCCGGCCATACGCCGGGCCACAGCGCCTGGCTCGTGCGGTCCGGGGGGCAGCAGATGATCATCTGGGGCGATCTCGCCCATGTCCCCGAGATCCAGGCCGCGCGCCCCGAGGTCTCGATGAGCTTCGACTTCGATCCCGACCTGGCCGCCGCCAACCGCACGGCGCTCCTGGCGCGCATCCTGGAGGAGGACATGCTGGTCGCGGGCATGCATGTCCATTTTCCGGGCTTCGGGTGGCTGGTGCGCGAGGGAACGGGCTACCGCATCGCCCCCGAGCAGTGGAGCTTCGAGATCCGATGACGGCCCTCCGGTAGCAGGCGATGCCCAAGCCTCCGACCATACGCGACGTTGCCCGGCTGGCGCAGGTCTCCATCGGCACGGTGTCGCGCGTCGTCAACGACGCGGCGGACGTCAAGCCGACTATCCGCAAGGCGGTGGAAAGCGCGATCGAGCAACTGGGCTACGTGCCCAACGCGACCGCCAAGTCGATGCGCATGGGCCGCACCCGGACCGTCGGCTGCATCCTGCGCGAGATCAACATCGCGCAGCTCGGCGGCTTCGTGTCGACCGCCCAGAACGTGCTGAACGAAGCCGGATATTCGCTCCTGATCTCGAATTCCGAAGGACGCACCCAGCGCGAGATCGAATTGCTGCGAAGCTTTTCGAGCGGCCAGGTGGACGGCATCCTGATGGGTCCCTACACGCCGATCGAGGGCGAGTTCGAGGAGACGCTGCGCGGATTGCCGGTGCCGCTCGTGATGATCGACCGCGACCAGCCGGAATGGTCGGACGCCGTCTATGCGGACCACGAGGGGGGCACGCTGGCGGCGACCGGCCATCTCCTGGATCTCGGACATCGCCGCATCGCCCTCCTGACGGGCCCGACGCGGCTTCATCCGGGGGCGGCGCGCGTGCGCGGCTTCGAGCGCGCTCATGCCGAGCGGGGGCTGAAGGCCGCGCCGGAACTCCTCGTCGCGGAGAGCTTCCTGCGAGACCATGCCTACCGCGCGACCTCCTCGCTGCTCGGATTCTCGCAGCCTCCGACGGCGATCATCGCCGGGGGCATCGACATGCTGTCGGGGGTGCTGCGCGCGATCCGCACGCGGGGGCTCTCGATCCCGCGGGACATCTCCGTGATCGCATCGGGCCAGAACGACCTGTGCGACCTGCACCAGCCGCCGATCGGCGTGGTCACCTGGGACCAGAACGAGGTCGGCGCGACGGCGGCGACGCTTCTGCTCGACCACATCATCAACGGCCAGAGGCAGGAGCCGCGCCGCGTGATCATTCCGACCACCTTCAATCCGCAGGCCTCCTGCATGCCCCCCAAGGGGATCGCGCCGGGCCCGCAAGCCGTCTGACGGCCGAACATTCGTATCCACAGGCCCCGCTCCCCGGAGGGAGCGGGCAGGGAAGCTTTGCGCCCGGCGCCGCCGCGGCGCGGGGAGGGAAGGGAAAATGACGTCGAACGATGTGAAACTGTTTTCGGAATTCAGCCTGCGCAGCGTCACGCTGAAGAACCGCATCGTCATCTCCCCGATGGGCACCTATTCGGCCGAGAACGGCGCGCTCCAGCCGTTTCACCATACGCATTACGCGAGCTTCGCGATGGGGGGCGCCGGTCTGGTGATGGTCGAGCAGACCTCGGTCACGCGGCGGGGCCGGGTGACGAACGGCGATCCCGGATTGTGGGAGGACGGCCAGATCGGCGGGATGCGCGCCCTGGTGAGCCATATGAAGAGCTACGGAGCGAAGGCGGGCATCCAGCTCAATCACGGCGGACGCAAATCCAGCATGCAGCGCGCCTTTCGCGGCAACGGCCCGCTGACCGATGCCGACCTCGCGATGGGCGAGGAGCTTTGGACCCCGATGGCGCCCTCCGCGCTGCCGCTCGGCGAGGGATGGCTCACGCCGGAGCCTCTCGGCGCGGAGCAGCTCGAGGGCCTGCGCCGGGCCTATGCGGCCGCGGCGCGGCGGGCCGTCCTGGCCGGGTTCGATCTCATCGAGATCCACATGGCGCATGGCTATCTCTTGCAGAACTTCCTGTCGCCGCTCGCCAACCAGCGGGAGGACGAATATGGCGGAAGCCTCGAGAACCGCATGCGCTTTCCGCTCGACATCGTGCGCGCGGTGCGGGCGGTCGTCCCCGATTCCATGCCGCTCTTCGCGCGGATCTCGGCCACCGACTGGATCGAGGGCGGATGGACGATCGACGACAGCGTCGTGCTGGCGCGGGCGCTGTCCGAGGCGGGGATCGATCTGGTCGATTGCTCCTCGGGGGGCAATCTGCGCCTCGGCGCGACCAATTCCAGCCTCGGCCGCGGCCCCGGCTACCAGGTGCCCTTCGCAGACCGCATCAGGGCGGAGGCCGGGATTCCGACCGCGGCCGTCGGGATGATCCGCACGCCGGAATTCGCTGAAAGCATCCTCCAGGAGGACCGGGCGGACCTCATCTGCATCGCCCGCCAGGCGCTGTTCGATCCTTATTGGGCGCATCACGCCGCGGAGGCTCTCGGCGTGAACGCGAATTTCGCGGACTGGACGCCGCAATACGGCTGGTGGCTCGACAAGTGGAAGCGGGCGCTCGACTCGAACGGCGAGACGCCCCTGGGGCCGGAGGTGTTCCCCGAAGCCGCCGTCGCGCGTCGCGCCTGAGCGCGATCCGCGAAGAAGAGAACCGGGTCTTCCGAAGGACAGAAAAATGACGTTGCGCATATGGCATCAGTCGGTCAACGAGCTGAGCCGCATCGGGGCCTACAAGCGCGGCATCGAGGCCCAGGCCGCGGCCTTCCTCGGGCCGGATGCCGAAGTGCATGTCCAGGGCCTGCCCGAGGGGACCTACGGCGACCTCAGCCCGAGCGATGCGCTGGGCAACGCCTATACTTATCACCGCGTGCTGGCGCCCCTGGTGGAGATGGCGGTCGAGGCCGAGACGCGCGGCTACGACGCCTTCGTCATGGGCTCCTTCAGCGAGCCCTTCCTGCGCGAGATGCGCACGGCCGTCGACATCCCGGTGGTCTCGCTGACCGAGGCTTCGCTGCTGGTCGGCTGCTCGCTGGGCTCCCGGATCGGGCTGATCTCCAACGCGCCGAACGTCGCCTACATGACGAGCCTCTCGGTGGCCAAGCACCATCTGGAGGCACGGGTGCTGGAGGTGACGTCGCTCTCGCCCGGCATGGACGAATACGAGCTGATGGCCGCGCGCGAGGAGCCGTCCCGGCTGGTCGCCGCCTTCGCCGGGAAGGCGCGCGAGCTGATCGCGCGGGGCGCGGACGTCATCGTCCCCGCCGAGGGCGTGATGGCCGAAATCCTGGCGGGCGAGGGCATCAGGCGGATCGACAAGGCCGTCGTGCTGGACGTGTTCATGGCGGCATGGGCTCATGCGTTGAGCCTCGTGCGCCTGCGGCGCGGCGGCATCGGCACGAGCCGCGCCTGGCTCTACAGCCGCGGCTGACTCCCCTGAAATCCAGCGCTCCGAAAGGAACCGGACCATGACGGCTGCCAGCCGGAAAACCGCGGGCGAGACGCTCGGCGAATACCTTGCGGGCTTTCCCGCCCTCCAACTTGATCGCGACATCCGGGAGAAGGCGCTCATCTGCCTTCTCGATACGCTCGGCCTGTCGCTGTCGGCGCGAACCGAGCCCACCGCGCGAGCCGCGGTTGCGCTGGCGGAATGCGTCGAGCGGGGAGGCGCAAGGGCCTGGATCTCGGGCGCGCCGCTCTCGGCGGCGGATGCCGCCTTCGCCAACGGCGTCGCGGCCCATGCCCATTTCCAGGATGATACCGACCATGATTCCTGGACGCATCCCGGCTCGCTGGTGCCGCCGGCCGTCGTGGCGCTGGGCGAGCGCGAAGGCGCGAGCCTCGCGGACGTCCTGGCTGCGATGGTCGCCGGCTACAGCACGATCAACTGGCTCGGGCGTGAGGAAATCGTGGCGCGCCGGCTGATCGGACGCGGCTTCCGCACGAGCCCGACCTTCGGCACGATCGCCGCGGCGGCGGGAGGCGCCGCCCTGCTCGGCCTCGATGCCCGCCGGGCCGCCTCGGCAGTCTCGATCGCGGCGAGCATGACCGGCGGGACGCTCGAACCGGTCCGGGCGGGCAGCGACGAGTGGCGCGTGCAGAACGGCCGCGCGGCCCAGGGGGGATTGATCGCCGCCTACCTTGCCGGGCAAGGGGTGGCCGGGGCCCCGCAGGCCCTCGACGGGCCGAAGGGATTTCTCGCGACGGTCGCGGGAATGGACGAGACCCCCGCCGTCTGGGCGACGCCGCCGGACCCGGCCGCCATGCGTACCATCATGGCCAAGCCCTATGCGACGCTCGGCGACAACATGCCCGCTGCCATGGCGGCGCAGAAGCTGCACGGCGAAGGCGTGGATCCGGGCGCGATCGAGGCGATCGAAGTGACGCTTTGGGAGCCCTATACCAATTATCCCGGCACGAATTTCAAGGGACCCTACGAACGGCCGGTGCAGACGCAGGCTTCGACCGCCTTTGCCGTCGCGGCGATGCTGTCGCAGGGCGACATCACCTACGACATGGGCGTGACGATGCGGGAGGATCCGACGATCCTCGGCCTTGTCGCGAAAACCACCGTGGTCCCGGATGCGGTTGGCGGCGCGCTGGATTCCCGGGTGACGCTCAGGATGAAGGGCGGCGGCCGGCGCGAGGCCCATTCCTCCCAGATGCCGCGCGAGCTGATCTTCCAGAATCCCGCGCGGGCGCTGAGGGTGTTCGAGGCGCGCATGGCCCGGCTCGGTGCGCTGGCCGGCGCCGGCAGGGACCTGGGCGAGCGGCTGTTCGACAGCCTCGACGAGGCGCAAAGCCCCCCGATCGCCGAGGTCGTCGGCCGGATCGTCGCATTGGCCCCTTGAGCGAGGACGGGACCATGCAACCTGCATCCGACAGCCGGACGCTCCCGCTGCTCTTCCAGCCCTACAGGCTGCGCGGCGTGACCCTCAAGAACCGCATCGTCGTGTCGCCGATGGGGACCTATTCGTCCGAGGACGGCCGCCTGACGCCGTTCCAGTTCGCGCATTACCAGCGCATGGCGATGGGTGGGGCGGGGCTCGTCATCCTGGAGCAGACTTTCGTCACCCGCGCGGGCCGCGTCAGCAATGGCGATCCGGGCCTTTGGGCCGACAGCCAGATTGAGCCGATGGCCCGGCTGGTGAGCGAGATGAAGCGCTACGGCGCGAAGACCGCGATCCAGATCAGCCATGGCGGGCGCAAGGGCGGGCAGCAGCGCGCCCATGAGGGCAACGGCCCGATCGGTGAGCGCGACCTCGCTGCGGGCGACGAGCAGCTCTTCCCGATGGGGGCTTCGGCCGTTCCGCTTTCGGAGGGCTGGCAGATGCCGGTCGAGATGAGCGAGGCGCAGATCGAGGGCGTCATCGAGGCTTTCGCGGCGGGCGCGCGGCGGGCCCTGCTTGCCGGCTTCGACATGCTCGAAGTGCATATGGCGCACGGCTACCTTCTGCAAAGCTTCCTGTCGCCGCTGGCGAACCGCCGCTCAGACCGGTGGGGCGGCTCTCTCGAGAACCGGATGCGGCTGCCTCTCGCCGTGGTGGCGCGGCTGCGCGCGACGATGCCGTCCTCGATGCCGCTGCTCGCGCGGCTTTCGGTGACCGACTGGATCGAGGGCGGCTGGACGGAAGACGACAGCGTGGTGCTGGCCCGCAAGCTTCGGGAGGCCGGAATCGACCTCATCGACTGTTCCTCCGGGGGGAACATGCGCGCGGGCGCGACGAATTCGAACCTCGCTCGTGGGCCGGGATACCAGGTGGAACTGGCCGACCGGCTCCGCCGCGAAGCCGGGATCCCGACCGCTGCGGTCGGCATGATCCGCACTCCGCAATATGCCGAGCGGATCTTGCAGGCGGGCCAGGCCGATCTCGTCTGCATTGGCCGGCAAATCCTGTTCAATCCCTTCTGGGCGCATCACGCGGCCTGGCAGATGGGTGTGGAGCGCGATTTCTCCTCCTGGCCGGAGCCCTACGGATGGTGGCTCGACAAATGGGCGAAGGCGCTGGCGGCGAACGGCGAGGATCCCCTGGGTCCCGAGCGCAGAGGGTGATCCCGTCTTCGCGGCTGGGGGCGATCCGTCCTTGTT
>OEIU01000573.1_pt1 | contig 32733 bp, 31 predicted proteins | sample 1539221 | NCBI WGS metagenome assembly OEIU01 (sample SAMN03792071, study PRJEB22550) | activated sludge metagenome | feature: wastewater treatment plant; material: activated sludge; isolation source: Wastewater treatment plant of a petroleum refinery complex | place: Argentina: Zarate | collected...
CACAGCGCTGCGCGACAGTCGGGGGTGCGAGCCAGCTCAGGTTGCGGTCCGGTTAGGCGTCGGGGTCGGGCCGTCATTCGTATTGCGACCTTCGCCCCGCGTGCCACCGCGTATCTTCGCGCGCCGCCCGAGCTTTCATGCTCGGGGGCGAGCCGGACCGATCATGATTGGTTAGGAAGCGGCCACCGTCTCGCGGGGTGCCAAGTCTGCTGTCAAGTCTTCAGCTGTCGGTCGGTCGCTGGACTCTGCGACAACAACTGGCTCGGACAGGTGCCCAGTCCATCGAATTCGTTGCCACATTCCTTACTGCCGTCCCGCACCCTCGGCGACAGCTCCAGAGCAGTCAAATCGAACCGTCGAGTGACCGGACCCAGTCTGTTCCTGGTACTCTGTTCGCGAGGACGAGTACCCGCTCATGGCCGACAGTGTGAGTTCGATCTACCGGAACGGCCGTCAGCAATGTCCTGAACGCGACGGTCACAGTGTGATCGCGAGCAGCAATGTTGAACGGGCCGGTGAGGTCAATCGCCGGCTGCGAACCCCAGCCCCTGTGCCCGCAGCGCCTCCACCTGCACGACATCGAAGCCCCAATCCCGCAGCGCCCCAGCCCCATGCTCCCCACGCCGTGGCGCCGCCCGCGGCCGCTGTGACGGCGTCGCCGAAAACCGCGGCGCCGGCGCCGGCTGCAGCACGCCACCGACCTCGACGAAGCTCTGGCGTGCCCTTGCCTGCGGGTGCTCCGGCGCCTCGCCCAGACCCAGCACCGGGCTCACGCAGGCGTCGCTGCCGTCGAACACCGCGCACCATTCGTCGCGCGTGCGCCGCGCGAAGGCCTCGGCCAGCTTTTCGCGCAGCTGCGGCCAGCGTGCGCGGTCGTGCTGCGCCGGCAGCTCGGCGGCGCGCAGGCTTAAGCCCTCCAGCACCTGCGCATAGAAGCGCGCTTCGGCCGCGCCCACGGCCATGTAGCCGCCGTCGGCCGTGCGGTAGGTGTCGAACCACGGGGCACCGCCGTCCAGCAGGTTGCTGCCGCGCTGCTCATGCCAGTTGCCCGATGCGTACAGCCCCCACACGCCGGTGGCCAGCTGCGCCGCGCCTTCGAACATCGCAGCATCGACCACCTGGCCGGGGCCGCCGCGCTGCACCTGCAGCAGCGCCGCCACCACGCCCAGCGCCAGCAGCATGCCGCCACCGCCGTAGTCGCCCACCAGGTTCAGCGGCGGCACCGGACGGCCTCCCGCCGGGCCGATGGTCGACAGCACACCCGACAGCGCTACGTAGTTGATGTCGTGCCCGGCCCGCTGCGCCAGCGGCCCGGTCTGGCCCCAGCCGGTCATGCGGCCGTACACCAGCCTCGGGTTGCGTGCCAGCACGGCATCGGGGCCGAGGCCCAGGCGCTCCATCGTGCCGGGCCTGAAGCCTTCCAGCAGCACGTCGGCGCGCGCGGCCAGTTCGAGCACGATATCCGCCGCGCCCGGCGCCTTCAGGTCCAGCGTCACCGAGCGCCGGCCGCGGCCGGTGACCTCGACCTTGGGCTTTTCGGTGCGCAGACCCAGGTCTGCAGCGGGCTGCGGCCGGTCGATGCGCAGCACGTCGGCGCCCATGTCGGCCAGCAGCATGCCGCCGAAGGGGCCGGGCCCGATGGCTTCGAACTCCAGAACGCGGATCCCGCTCAACACGCCCATCGCCTGCTCCTGCGCTTGTCGATGCCTGCGATTGAAGCCGTGTCGTGCGTACCGCGCGCCACCCGCGGCAGGTGGCGCGCTCACCTGCCGGCGCACAATGCCCGCGACCCACAAGAAGGAGACAAGCGCCTTGCCTGCCGATACCGCAACGCCGCGTGCCGATGGCAGCCGCTTTGCGCCGCCGCGTGCCGGCGCGGGCCACCTGTCGCGCGAGCCCCTGGTGGCGCGGCTGCTCGACGCCCGGCGCAAGCGCTGCCTGGTGGTAAGCGGACCGGCCGGCTTCGGCAAGACCATGCTGCTGGCCGAGACGATGCAGGCCCTGTTGCCGCTGGGTTTCGACGTGGCCTGGCTGTCGCTGCAGCCCGCGGACGAGCAGCTGGGCCACTTCGCCGAAGGCCTGGTCGCGGCCATTGCCGAAGTCGACCCGGCGCTGGTGCGCGAGGCGGCCGAGCTGGTCGGCGCGGTGCTCGATGCCGACGGTGCCGAACGCCTGGTGATCGCGCTGGTGCGCCGCATCGCCGAGCACGGGCGCGAGTTCGTGCTGGTGCTCGACGACCTGCAGCAGCTGCACGACCCGGCGCCGCTGCAGACGCTGCAGTGGCTGCTGGACTATGCGCCGCCCAACCTGCACCTGATGTTCGGCACGCGCGGCGCGGCCCGGCTGCAGCTGGACGACCTGCGCGCGCAGGGCCAGCTGCTCGAAATCGAGCTGCGCGAGCTGCGCTTCAGCCTGGCGGAGACCGAACGCTTCCTGGCGCTGCAGCTCGGCGACGTCGACGCGCGCAGCGCCAAGCTGATGCACGAGCTGAGTGACGGCTGGGTGGCCGCGCTGCAGCTGTTCTGCGCCGACTGGAAGCACCGCCGCCGCGCTGCCGGCAGCGGCGGTTTCAGCCGCGTGCCGATGCGCGATGCCGCGGCCTTCGCCGCCTACTTCGAGCGCGAGCTGCTGGGCCGGCTGTCGGCGGACGACCTCGACCTGCTGGAGCGCATCGCCGCCTGCGAGCGTGTCTGCGCGCCGCTGTGTGCAGCGCTGCTCGGCCGGCCGCAGGCGAGCGCCGAACTGGGCACGGCGCTGGCCCGGCTGCAGGCGGACAACCTGTTCATCGCCGAGATCGAGGGCGCGGGTCCGCAGCGCTGGTACCGCCTGCACCCGCTGCTGCGCGAGACGCTGCTCGAGCGGCTGGCGCAGCGCGCTGCGCCGCAGCGGCGCGAGATTCACGGCCGCGCCAGTGCCTGGCTGCGTGCGCATGGGCAGGTCGACGAGGCGATCGTGCAGGCGCTGCGCGCTGACGACCCGGCCACCGCCGTGCAGCTGGTCGAGCAACATGCGCAGGCACTGTTCCTGGCCGGCGGCCGGCGCAGGTTGCTCGAGCTGGTCAAGCAGCTGCCGCCGGCCGAGGTGCGTGCGCGCACCGGGCTGCGCTTCTGGATGGCGCGGGCCCAGCTCTATGGCCGCGAGCTGCAGGCCTGCGAGCAGACGCTGGCACAGCTCGAGGCCGACCTGCCGCTGGACGACACAGCTTCGCGCTTCCTGGTGGCGCTGCTGCAGACCACGCTGGCGGTGCAGCGCGACGACACCGCCGCTGCACAGGCCATCCTGCCGCGGCTGCTGCAGGCGCCGCCGCAGGCCGATGCGCTGGCGCTGGGCGGGCGCAACAACCTGCTGTCGTGGCTGTACACGCAGCGCGGCGAGTTCGAGCGCGCACGCCAGATCCAGTTCGACGCGCCGATGCTGGCGGTGGAAGGGGTGCCGCTGCTCGGCACCGCGGCCGGCAGCCTGCAGGGCCGCTGCCTGGTGGGCCTGAGCTGGGCGATGCAGGGCGACATGACCAAGGCCGAGCGCGCGTATCGCACGGTGCTGAGCGATGCCGAAGCCGGCGGCCCCGCCTGCGTGGACCCGGCGCTGCTGGCAACCGCGCTGCTCGGCGACGTGCTCTACGAGCGCAACCAGACGCTGGAGGCACGCCGCCTGCTCGAAGGCCGGCTGGAGGTGCTGGAGCGGGTGTCGATCCCCGACTCGGTGTTGCGCGTGCTGCGTGTGCTGTCGGCCGCGCACTGGCTGGGCGGCAACCCGCAGGAGGCGATGGCTTACCTGGACCGGCTCGAGGACTATGCGGTCAAGGGCGCACTGGACCGGCTGCTCGCCTACAGCCTGAGCGACCGCGTCAGCCGCCGCCTGCTGCAGGGCGACCTGCTCGCGGCCGAGGCGGGTCTGCAGCGCCTGGTCCAGCTCGACGCGCGCCATCCGCAGAGCGCGGCCGACCCGCTGGGCGAAATCCACGAACTGCTGCAGCGCACGCAGCTGCGCTGGCTGATGGCCACGCGCGACTACGACGCGGCGGCGCAGCAGCTGGCGCCGCTGATCGAATCCTGCGAGGCGCGCGGGCGCGAGCGCAGCGTCGTGCAACTGCTGCTGCAGAGCGCGCTGGTGGATGGCTGGCGCGGCCGCGCTGAGGCGGCCGAGGGCAAGGTGCTGGACGCGCTGCAGCGCGGACGCCGGCTGGGACTGCTGCGCACGCTGCTCGACGCCGATGCCAAGGCGCGCGAGCTGATCGGCGAGGTCGCCGGCCGCGTGACGCTCGACCCGGTGCTGGCCTTCTATGTCGAGCGCCTGCAGGCGACGCGTGCCACGCGCGAGGCGTCGACGGCGCTGCCGGCGCGTGCGGCCCGCAGCGAGGCCGAAGCACCGAGCTTCAACGAGCGCGAGCAGGCGGTGCTGCGGCTGCTGGCGCAGGCCATGCCGAACAAGAAGATCGCGCGTGCGCTGTCGCTGTCGCCCGAGACGGTGAAGTGGTACCTGAGCCGCATCTACGGCAAGCTGCAGGTGTCGGGCCGCGACGAGGCTGTGGCGCGGGTGCGCGACCTGGGGCTGGGCGGCGGCGAGGCGGGGTCGTAGCGCCTCGCGCCACTTGCATCAAGGTGTGCGACGCCCGCTCCAATAGCCTGGCGCCCGATGCTGGTGGGCGACGGCCACGACGTACAGCCCATCGGCCTCGACCGCATACAGCAGCTTGTACGGGAAGCGGCTCAATAACAGCCGCCGGATGTCGCCGCGTTCCACCGGCGCGGCGAGCGGCCACTGCTGCATGCGGCGCAGGGCATCACGCACCTCGGCGCGGAGCGCTTGCCCAGGCCTGGCACCTGCCGCTCGTAGAAGCACAATGCATCGTCGAACTCGGCCTTGGCTTCCGGCGCGAAGGTGACGCGCATCAATCCTCGCCAACGACGTCGGCGGCGGCGATGCCCTGGACTTGCCCGGTGCGGTAGGCTGCGAGCCGGCGCTCGGCCTCCTCGATCCAGAGCCGGTCGATCTCGGGATCGGGCCGGTCCAGACTGCGCAGGATGTCCTCGGCCAGCGCGAAGCGCTCAACCGGATCGAGCTTCAGTGCCGACTGCAGCAGGTCATTCGTACCCATCGATTGCTCCCGATCGTTGCGCCGACACTGCAACGGATGGCGGCGCGCTGGCAGCAATTGTGCCGCTACCGAGTTTCGAAAGCGCCGACGGTGGCCCCAGCCGGCCGATCTCCAGTCCAGTCTGCGACGCCCAGTCCAGCATCACTCCACCTTGGCACCGGAAACCTTGACCAGTTTCTGGACGATCGGCTGCGAGGCCTCGAACTTGCGCCGCGCGTCGGCCGCACTGCCGCCCACGCCGACCAGCCCGTAGATCTGGAAGCGCGCCTTCATCGCCGGTGACTGGATCGCGGCACGCGCTTCCTGTTCCAGCCGCGCCAGCACCGGCGCCGGTGTGCCGGCCGGCGCCAGCAGCATGAAGCCGGCAACTGCGACGTACTCGGGGTCGGGGAAGCCGGCCTCGGCCATGGTCGGCACTTCGGGCAGGTTGACGAAGCGCTTGTCGCCCATCACCGCCAGCGCGCGCAGCGCGCCGCCGGCCACGTGCGGCGCGGCGGTGCCGAGCGTGGAGATGCCCATCGGGATCTGGCCGCCGAGCATGTCCTGCACCATCGGACCTTCGCCCTTGTAGACGATGTGGTTCAGGTCCAGGTTCTGCGCCTCGCTCAGGTAGGCCAGCAGCAGGTGGCTGGACGAGCCGATGCCGAAGGAGCCGTAGTTCAGCTTGCCCTTGTTCGCCTTGGCCCAGGCGACGAACTCCTTCATGTTCGTCGCCGGCACGTCCTTGCGCACCGTCAGCAGCGGGTAGGCGCTGCAGACCTCGGTGATGAAGGCCAGGTCGCGGTGCACGTCGTAGGGCACCTTGGCGAACAGGTGCTGCACGTACATCAGCGGCGTGGAATGCGACAGCAGGATGGTGTAGCCGTCCGGCGCCGCGCGCGCCACGGCCTGCACGCCCAGCATGCCGGCGCCGCCGCCCTTGTTGTCGACGATCAGCGTCTGCTTCAGACGCTTGCCCATTTCCTCGGCGAGCACGCGCGCCAGCGCATCGGTGGCGCCCCCCGGGGGTGCCGGCAGCACGATGGTGATGGGGTGGTTCGGGTAGTCCTGGGCATGGACCAGGCTGCTGCAGGCCATCGCGGCGATGGTCAATAGGTGTTTCAGGCGCATGTCGTCTCCTCGGGTTGCGGCACGGCCCGCAGACTGAGGCGAAGCGCCTGCGCTGCCACCACCTGCAACGGGTGGCGCGGGCGGGCAGGAAGAGCTACCCACTGCGGGTGGTGCCGGCGGGAGTGCGGCGGCCGACCATCGCGGCACCCAACCCAAGGAGGCAAAGATGAACCCGATCCGAACCCGCCTGCTGCCGCTGCTTGCCACCGTGGCGCTTTGCGCCGGCGCCGCACGGGCCGCCGCGCCCGCCGGCCCGCTGCCGAACCCGTACCTGGCGCAGTCGTACAACACGCAGACGCACTGGAACGACGCCGCCACCGACAGCGTAAGCATTGCCGTGCCGCGCGGCGCCTACGAGGTGACGCCCGAGTCGCTGCAGTTCATCGCCAACGAATCGGTGGGCCTGCCGTCGGTGGCCGACACCGTGCGCGGCCAGGAGATCCATTGGTGGTGGTCGGGCTTCGGCCTGCGCAAGCTGAAGGTCGAGAACGGCAAACTGGTCGAGATCGCACGCACCGACGTGCCGGTGCGCCTGCCCAACTTCACGCCGGTCTCGCCCGAGGTGCGCCGCGAGCAGGCGAAGGCGGTGCAGAAGTTCCTCGACGCGCGCGACGAGGAGGGGCTGCTCGACTACATGCGCGCGCAGCCGAACCGCATGCTCAGCGGCTCGCCCGACCAGGCGGCCAACGGCGCGGTCTACGCGCTGCTGACGCGCGACGATGCCTTCCTCGGCTGCAGCAGCCGGCAGATCTTCCGCATCGACCAGCAGGACCCGGCCGACCCGGCGTCGGCGATGAAGCCGGCGCGCACCGTCACGCTGCCGGCCGCGCTGTTCGACAACGACAAGGCCAGGCGCGGCGTGCCGCGCATCCCGGCCGACCTGCTGTTCGGCATGGGCATGAGCTACAACGGCTACGTCGTCGTCAACACGCTCGGCGGCAAGGTGGTGACGCTGAACCGCGACACGCTGGAGGTGATCGACGTCTTCAGCGTGCCTGGCCGCGACGAGCTGTTCATGAACAGCTTCGCCACCGGGCCCGAAGCTGGCGGCGGCGCGGTCTACGTGGCGTCGAACACGACGATGTACCGCTTGGTCGTCGACGCAGGCGGCAAGATCCGCAGCGACGCGGCCAGCGGCGCCTGGGCCGCGCCCTACGACCGCGGCGTGATCATGCCGGCGCCCAAGCTCGGCGACGGCACCGGCTCGACGCCGACGCTGATGGGCTTCGGTACCGACGACGACAAGCTGGTGGTCATCACCGACGGCGCGCGCAAGATGCGCCTGGTGGCGTTCTGGCGCGACGCCATCCCTGCGGGCTGGACGCAGAAGTCCGGCACGGCGTCGCCGCGCGTGGCCGACCAGATCGAGGTCGACATGGGGCCGGCGGTGCCGACCGTGCAATCGGAGCAGTCGGTCGCGGCCTATGGCGACCAGGCCTTCGTCGTCAACAACATCCCGGCGAAGGAGGAAGTCTTTCCCGGCAGCGACAGCAGCTACTACGTCAACCTGATCACCGGCGCGTCGCGCCCCGGCCCGGCCGGCGCCGCGGCCTTCAAATGGGACCACCGCGCCCATCGCTGGACGGCGCAATGGGCGCGCGCCGACGTGTCGGCGATCTCGGTGGTGCCGATGATCAGCGGCGGCAGCCGCATGGCGATCATCGACGGCTACTTCGTCGACCGCTGGAACGAGCGCCACCACATGGAACGAGCGCCACCACATCGGCATGGACCTCGATACCGGCAAGACGGTGTTCAGCGTGCGTGCCGGCAGCGACCCGATCTTCAACGGCATGTACGCGCCGGTGAAGGTCGACGCCGACGGGCAGCTGATGTACGGCATGGCCTTCGGCCTGGTGCGTCTGGACACCACGAAGATGAAGCGTCTGGCCGACTGAGGCGATGGACCGCCCGATGAAGAACAACCAGCCGGAACGCCGCTCTTGCGCCCGCGCCGGGAACGGCATGCCGACCGTGCTGCGCGCCGCACGGCCCGACCGCGAGACCCGCGCCTTCCTGCGCTGGCTGAAGCTCGGCGCGCTGACGCCGATCGAGAAGTTGCCGGTGCGGCAGACGCGCACCGTCTGGCGGCTGTTCGCGCTGACGCTGGGCCGCAGGCCGGCGGTGGCTGCGGTCGTCGAACATTGCATCGACGGTCCCGGCGGGTCGATCCGGCTGCGCATCTTCACGCCGCCCGGGCCCCGCCAGGCCCGACCGGCCTTCCTGTGGTGCCACGGCGGCGGCTTCATGGTCGGCGGGCTCGATTCCGCCGAGCCGATCTGCCGCAGCCTGGCGCAGGCCGCCGGCTGCGTGACGGTGGCGGTGCGCTACCGGCTGTCGCCCGAGCACGACCTGTACGCCGGCCGCGCGGACTTTCTCGCGGCGCTCGACTGGGTGGCACGGCACGGCGGCGAACTCGGCATCGATGTCACGCGCCTTGCCATCGGCGGCGATTCGGCCGGCGGCAACATCGCCGCGGCGGTGGCGCAGGCCGCGCGCCAGCGCGGCGGCCCGGCACTGCGCCTGCAGGTACTGGCCTATCCGGCGACCGAGCTGATCGAGGACTTTCCGTCGAAGCGCGAGAACCGCGACGGTTTCGTCATCAGCGATGGGCTGATCGAACACATCCGGCAGGTGGTGTTGAGCACGGCCGACCCCGCGGACCCGCGGCTGTCGCCGCGCCGCCACCCCGACCTGCGCGGCCTGCCGCCGGCACTGCTGGTCAGCGCCGGCTTCGACCCGATCCGCGACGACGGCCTCGACTACGCGGCGCGCCTGCGTGCCGCCGGCGTGCCGGTGGAACTGCTGCACTACGCCGGCCAGGTGCACGGCTTCCTGAACTTCGATGCCGTGCTCGGCAGCGGCGTCGACGTGCTGCAGCGCATCGGCGCGGCGCTGGCGGCGGCCTTCCGCGGCGAGGTGCCGCCGGACCGTACGCTGGAGATCGCCGAGATCGCTGACGCGGTGGTGCCGCGGCGGCGCCTGCGTGCCGCCGGCGGCGAAGTCGCGAACCTGCTGCTGATCGGCTGGACCAGCGGCAGCCGTTGGCTCGGCACCGCGCTGCGCTTGGCCTTGCCGCGCGGCGAAGTCTTCGTCAAGCTCGCGCTGCAGCCGTGGCTGCTGCCTGCAGACCTGCTGCAGCGCCGCGCCACGCGGCGACTGGTGCGCATCACCGCGCGCCAGACCTGGCCGCCGCAGGAATGACGGCGATGCATGCCCGGCCGACCGAAGACCCGACGCTCGCGGCACGCGTGCGGGTCGAGGTCGAGCGCCTGATCCAGCGCGGGCTGAAGGGCCTGGACTACCTGGGCTCGCCCGCGCCGGCAGCCGGCGCAACGCCGAAGCGCCTGCTGCACCGGCGCGGCACGCTCAGCCTTTACCACTACCGCGCGAGCAGCGACGAGGTCTACCGCGTGCCGTTGCTGTTGGTGATGGCGACGACGAACAAGGCCTACATCTTCGACCTGGCCAAGGGCCAGAGCCTGATCGAGTACCTGGGCGCGCGCGGCCACGACGTCTACGTGATGGACTGGAATGCACCGACGCGCGACGAGGCCGGGCTGCGCATCGAGGACTATGTGCTCGACTTCATCCCCGACTGCATCCGCCGCGTGCAGCAGGACTGCGGCGAGCGCGAGGTGACGCTGGTCGGCTACTGCATGGGCGGCGTGTTGGCGACGACCTATGCGGCGCTGCACGCCGACGGGCCGCTGAAGAACCTGGTGTGCTTCACGACGCCGATCGACTGGAAACAGATGACGATGTTCCAGGCGCTGACCGACCGCCGCCACTTCGACGTCGACCGCTTGGTGGACAGGTTGGGGCTGATCCCGCCGGAATCGGTGATCAACGGCTTCGACATGCTGCGTCCGGCGTCGCGCGCCGCGGCGCAGGTCCGCCTGTGGGACAACATGTGGAACGACGCCTACGTCAAGGGCTACCGCACGATGGACCGCTGGGGCGCGGAGACCCTGCCGCTGGCGGGCGAGTACTACCGGCAGACGGTCAAGGAGCTGATGTGGAAGAACGGGCTGCACGACGGCAGCCTGCGCATCGGCGGCCGGCGGGTGCAGATCGAGCGCATCAGCGTGCCGCTGCTGCACGTGATCGCGCAGCACGACCACATCGTGCCGCCGGACTGCGCCAAGCCGCTGGTGGCGCGCGCCGGCTCGCGAGACAAGACCGAACTGGTGCTGCCCGGCGGACATGTCAGCCTGGTGGCGGGGCCGAATGCGGTCAAGCGCCTGTGGCCTGCACTCGACCAATGGCTGGGGAGCCGATCCACATGAACCACATCCTCGAATCGCGCGGCTATCCGCGTCAGCTGGTGCTGGGCGCACGCAGCGTGTGCATTGCGCCGCTGGGTGCGGCGGACGCGCCGGCGTTGGCCGCCTTCGTGCAGACGCTGTCGGCGCGCGACCTGAGCTTCGTGCGCCGCGACATCAGTCACCCGAAGGTGCAAGCGGCGTGGCTGCAGGCCGTCGCCGAGGGCCGCGTGCTCAGCCTGGCGGCCCATGAGGGCGAACCCCTGGCCGGCTGCACCGCGATCGTCATCGATCCGCTGTCCTGGTCGCGCCACGTGGGCGAGTTGCGTGTGCTGGTGGCACCGGACTGGCGCGGCTGCGGCCTGGGACGTGCGCTGATCCAGGAGTGCTTTGCGCTGGCGCTGGGCCTTGGCCTGGAGAAGCTGATGGTGCAGATGACCTTGGACCAGAGTGCGGCAATCGCCGTCTTCGAGGAGCTGGGCTTCCGCGCCGAGGCGGTGCTGCGCAAGCAGCTGCGCGACCGCGACGGCGTGGTTCACGACCTGGCGCTGTTCAGCCACGACATTGCCGCCGTGCAGTCGCGCTTGATGCGTACGGGCTGACCGAGGCGCTGGGGGCATGAAGCAGGCACTGCCATCCGTCACGGGTGGATGCAGGCGGCGGCGCGCGCCGCACAGTGTGCCCACCCGCAAGAACCAGGAGCCGGCATGAAGATCCAACGCAGCGTCTACCGCGAAGACCACGAGATGTTCCGCAGCACCGTGCGCCGCTTTCTCGAACGCGAGGCGGTGCCGCGCATGGCCGAATGGAACCAGGCCGGCCGCGTCGACCGTGCGCTGTGGCTCAAGGCCGGCCGCGAGGGGCTGTTGTGCCCGGCGCTGCCCGGCGAATACGGCGGCGGCGACGGCGACTTCGGGCATGCGGCGGTGCTGGCCGAGGAGATGGCCTACCTGGGGCTGAACGGCATCAGCTTCGGCATGCACTCGGACATCATCGCGCCCTACATCTTCCGCCTGGGCAGCGACGAGCAGAAGCGGCGCTGGCTGCCGGGTGCGGCGAGCGGCGAGACGATGCTGGCGATCGCGATGACCGAGCCGGGCACCGGCAGCGACCTGAAGGGCATACGCACCACCGCCGTCCGTGTGAATGATGGCGATGGCGACGAGTACGTGATCAACGGCGCCAAGACCTTCATCAGCAACGCTCTGCAGTGCGACCTGGTGATCGTGGTCTGCAAGACCGACCCGACCGCCACCGGCTCGAAGGCGATGAGCCTGATCCTGGTGGAGGCCGACCGCGCGGGTTTTCGCCGCGGCCGCAAGCTCGACAAGGTGGGCCAGCAAGCGGCCGACACCGCCGAGCTGTTCTTCGACGACGTGCGCGTGCCGGCGGGCAACCTGCTCGGCGAAGAAGGCAAGGGCATGTATGCGCTGATGCAGGAGCTGCCGCAGGAGCGCTTCATGATCGCCGTCGGCGCCGCCGCGGCCTATGAGGCGACGCTGCAGCACACCATCGACTACGTCAAGGACCGCCGTGCCTTCGGCCAGACGGTGTGGGACTTCCAGAACACCAAGTTCAGATTAGCCGACCTGAAGGCGCAGTGCACCGCGGTACGGCTGATGGTCGACCACTACCTGGCCGAGCACCTGCGCCGCCGGCTGACGCTGGAGGAGGCAGCGATCGCCAAGCTGTTCGCCACCGAATCGCTGGGCAGTGCGCTCGATGCGATGGTGCAACTACACGGCGGCTACGGTTACATGCTCGAGTACCCGGTGGCGCGCGCCTTCGTCGACTACCGCGTCAACCGCATCTACGGCGGTACCAGCGAGGTGCAGCGCGAGCTGATCTCGCGCAAGCTTTGAACACCAGGAGCACGCAATGAGCGCAGAAGTCTTCGTCGCCGGCGTCGGCATGATCCCCTTCAAGAAGCCCGGCACCAGCGAGCCCTACGACCTGATGGGTGCGCAGGCCGTGAGGCTTGCGCTGCAGGATGCCGGCATCGCCTATGCCGACGTGCAGCAGGCCTATGCCGGCTATGTCTACGGCGATTCCACCTGCGGGCAGAAGGCGCTGTACCACGTCGGCATGAGCGGCATCCCGATCCTCAACGTCAACAACAACTGCGCCACCGGTTCGTCGGCCTTCTTCCTGGCGCGGCAGGCGGTGCAGAGCGGCATGGTGGACTGCGCGCTGGCGGTGGGCTTCGAGCAGATGAACCCTGGAGCGCTGAAGTCGGTGCGGACCGACCGCAAGCCCGCGCTGGAGCGCGCGAACGCGCTGGTGGACGAACTCGTCGGCCGCACCGACTTGCCCGGCAACGCCATCCGCCAGTTCGCCGGCGCCGGCATGGCGCACATGAAGAAGTACGGCACTCGGCTCGAGACTTTCGCGAAGATCCGCGCCAAGGCCAGCCGGCATGCCGCGCGCAACCCATTGGCGGTGTTCCGCAACGTCGTCAGTCCCGAGGAGGTGCTGGCCTCGACGCCGCTGTGGGAAGGTGTCTTGACGCGGCTGATGGCCTGCCCGCCGACCTGCGGCGCGGCGGCGGCGATCGTCGTTTCCGAGGCCTTCGCGAAGAAGCATGGCCTGCGCCGCGACGTGGTGGTGGCGGCGCAGGCGCTGGCCACCGACCCGCCGAGCAGCTTCGGCACGCGCGACATGATCCGCGTCGTCGGTACCGACATCACGCGCCTGGCGGCTCGCCAAGTCTACGAGCAGGCCGGCATCGGCCCCGAGGACGTGGACGTGATCGAGTTGCACGACTGCTTCGCGCAGAACGAACTGCTGACGATGGAGGCACTGGGCCTGGCGGCCGAGGGCGAAGGCGAGAAGATCGTCGACGATGGCGACAACACCTATGGCGGCAAGTGGGTGGTCAACCCTTCGGGCGGGCTGCTGTCGAAGGGCCACCCGCTGGGCGCGACCGGCCTGGCGCAGATCTACGAGCTGACGCAGCAACTGCGCGGCAATGCGCAGGACCGCCAGGTGCCCGGCGCGAGGGTCGCGCTGCAGCACAACCTGGGCCTGGGCGGCGCCGGCATCGTCACGCTGCTGCGCAAGGCGGCCTGAAGAGGTTTACACATGATCGACACCCAGCACATCGGCAAGAAGTTGCCCGGCTACAAGGTGACCGCCGAAGCCGGCCAGCTGCGCTTCTTCGCCAAGGTCACCGGCGAGACCAACCCGGTGTACAGCGACGAGGCCGCGGCGCGCGACGCCGGCCACCCCGGCCTGCCGTTGCCGCCGACCTTTTTGTTCTCGCTGGAGTTCAATGCGCCGCCCAGCGGCTGGCGCGACGAACTGGGCATCGTGCCGAACCGCATCCTGCACGGCGAAGAGAGCTTCACGTACCACCGCATGGCCTATGCCGGCGACACGCTGAGCTTCGACACGCACATCGCCGACATCTATGCCAAGAAGAACGGTGCGCTGGAGTTCGTGGTGCGCGAGACGCGCGTCAGCAACCAGCGTGGTGAACACGTCGCAGACCTGCGCAGCGTGCTCGTGCACCGCAAGATTTGAACCACCCCTACGCGCTTCGCGCGCCCCTCAAGGGGCACCGTCAGCGGACCGGCAAAGCGCTTGCGCTTCAGCGTAGGCTCATATCGCGTCAGCGATGTGATGCCGGAGCTAAAGCCGGATCCGCGACGGTTGCTCGATGCAACGAGTTCATGTGTCGATGGAGCCACTGAAATGAAGGAACTGAACTACGACAAGGTCCAGGTCGGCGACAGCCTGCCGCCGCTGCCGCTGCCCGCGGTGGACCGCACGACGCTGGCACTGTTTGCCGGCGCCTCCGGCGACCACAACGCTATCCACATCGACATCGACTATGCGCGCAAGGCCGGCATGGCCGACGTGTTCGCGCACGGCATGTTGTCGATGGCCTGGCTCGGGCGGCTGCTGACACAGTGGGTGGATCAGCGCCGGCTGCGAGCTTTCAGTGTGCGCTTCATCGGCATCACGCACCTGGGCCACGTCGTCACTTGCAGCGGCAGGGTGGCCGAGAAGTTCGAGGCCGAGGGCGAAAGACGCATCAGGCTCGAGATCCAGACCGCCAACCAGTATGGCGACATCAAGATTCTGGGCGACGCCGTCGTCGCCCTCTGAACGGAGAACATCATGGGCAAACTCGAAGGCAAGGTGGCACTGGTCACCGGATCGGGGCGCGGCATCGGCCAGGCGATTGCGCTGAAACTCGCCAGCGAAGGCGCACACATCGTCATCAACGATCTGGACCAGGAACCGGCGCAGCAGACCGCCGAACTGGTACGCAAGCTGGGCGTCAAGGCCGCGGTGTGCCATGGCAACGTGACGGCGCCGGACTTTGCCGAGCGCTACGTCAGATGCGCGGTGGACCAATTCAAGGGCATCGACATCATCGTCAACAACGCCGGCTACACCTGGGACGATGTCATCCAAAAGATGAGCGACGAGCAGTGGTACGCGATGCTGGACTGCCACATGACCGCGCCCTTCCGCATCCTGCGCGCCGCGTACCCGGTGATCAAGGCGCAGGCGGCGGCTGACCAGGAGGCCGGCCGCGAGGTCTTCCGCAAGGTGGTCAACATCTCGTCGACCTCGGCGTTGAACGGCAACGCCGGGCAGATGAACTACAGCAGCGCGAAGGCCGGCGTGATCGGCATGACGCGCGCGCTGGCGCGCGAATGGGGTCGCTTCAAGGTCAAGGTCAACGCGGTGGCCTTCGGCTTCATCCTGACACGCATGACTGCGGCCGATGCGCATGCGGGCGCCACCGTCAAGATCGACGGCCGCGACATCCGCGTCGGCATCAGCCCGGAGGCCGCGAAATCACACGCGCAGCGCAATCCGCTGGGGCGTGCGGGCACCGTGCAGGAGGCCGCCGACGCGGTGTATCTGTTCTGCTCGCCCGAGTCGAACTACATCACTGCACAGACCATCGCGGTGGCCGGCAACCTGCAATAGCTCTGTGCAGCACCGGGCGCGGCAATGCCAGATGCAAGAGGCATGCACGCAGAGCGGCATTCGGCGTGGGCGGCCTGTGTCGCTGAGTCGAAGGTCCGCTTCTGGATGGGCGCTGCAATGTCGGCTGTGGGTCGGCACCATTCTTCGCGGAACCGGCGTTGACCGTCGGCGAAGTGCCGAGATCCGCCGCTGCATGCCGCAGCGCAGCCGATCAGCGCGGCGCCGCCTCGCGCCCCAGCCAGGCCGCACCGCGCACGCCCGAGGCGTCGCCGTGGCGGCTGCGCACGAGACGCGTGCGTACGGCGTCGCGCTGGCCGCCGCAGAACACCCAGCGGCCCCACAGCTGCGGCACCTGCTCGTACAGCAGGCCGATCTGCGACAGCCCGCCGGCGAGCACGATCACGTCCGGGTCGAGCAGGTTGATGACGCCGGCCAGCGCGCGCGCCAGCCGCGTGCAGCAGCGCTGCAGCGCGGCCCGGCAGGCGGCGTCGCCGCGCGCCGCCGCGGCGGCGATCTGCGCGGCGCTGAAGTGTGCGCCGCCGAAGTGGCGATGCTCGCGCGCCAGACCCGGGCCGCTGAGCAGCGTCTCGGTGCAGCCCTGCTTGCCGCACCAGCAGTCGAACAGCGGATCTTCGCCGGGCACCGCCCAGGGCAGCGGGTTGTGGCCCCATTCCCCGGCCAGGCCGTTGGGGCCGCTGAGCACGCGCCCATGCACGGCGATGCCGGCGCCCACGCCGGTGCCCAGGATCGCCGCGAAGACCACCGGCGCGCCGGCGCCGGCGCCGTCGGTGGCCTCGGACAGCGCCAGGCAATTGGCGTCGTTGTCCAGGCGCAGCGGCTGGCCGAGCAACTGTTCAAGGTCCGCCTGCAGCGGCCGGCCGTTCAGGCACAGCGAGTTGGCGTTCTTGATCAGCCCTGCGGGTGTCGCGCTGCCCGGCGTGCCCAGGCCGATGCTGCACGCGCCGCCGCCGGCGCCGCGCGCCTGTGCCGCCAGCGCGGCCACGGCCTGCAGCGTGGCGCCGTAGTCGCCGGCCGGCGTGGCCACGCGTCGGCGCCACAACTCGCCGCCGTCGGCCGACAACAGCAGCGCTTCGATCTTGCTGCCGCCCAGGTCGATGCCCAGCGCGGGCACGGCGTTCATCGCGCCGGTTGAATCGGCCGGCAGCGCTGCTGCAGCCAGGCCAGCGCCTCGCCGTCGACGCGCGGCGCGAGGCGCTCCTGTACCGTGGCGTGATAGGCGTCGAGCCAGTCGATCTCGTCGGTGCGCAGCAGCGAACGCTCGATGCAGCGCGTATCGATCGGGCACAGCGTCAGCGTCTCGAACTCGAGCATCTCGGCGAAGGTATTGCCCTCGGGCGTCTGCGCCGGCACGTTCAGCACCAGGTTCTCGATGCGCACGCCCCACTGGCCGGGGCGGTACACGCCAGGTTCGATCGAGGTGACCATGCCCGGCTCCATCGCCATGTGCGCGTCGGGCACGGTGCGGCTGATGCTTTGCGGGCCTTCGTGCACGTTGAGGAAGTAGCCGACGCCGTGGCCGGTGCCGTGGCCGAAGTCCAGGCCCTCGGCCCACAGCGGCGCGCGCGCGATGGCGTCGAGCATCGGGCTCAAAGTGCCGCGCGGGAAGCGCGTGCGGCTCAAGGCCAGCGTGCCCTTCAGCACCAGCGTGTAGTCGCGTTTCATGGCCGGCGTCAACTGGCCGATCGGCCAGACGCGCGTGATGTCGGTGGTGCCGCCCAGGTACTGCGCGCCGGAGTCGATCAGCAGCAGCCCGTCGCCTTCGATCCAGGCGTAGGACTCGGGCGTGGCGCGGTAGTGCGGCATCGCGCCGTTGGCGTTGAAACCGGCGATGGTCGGGAAGCTCAGGCCGACGAAGCCGCTGCGCCGCGCGCGCGCGGCCGTCAGGCGTTCGTCCACCGTCAGCTCGCTGAGGCGCTCGCCGCGCGCCAGTGCGGCCTCGAACCACGCATAGAACTCGCACATCGCCGCGCCGTCCTCGGCCATCGCCGCGCGGATGAAGCCCGCTTCGGCCTCGGTCTTGCGGCTCTTCAGCAGCGTGCTCGGGTTGATGGCCTCGACCACGCGGCAGCCGCTGCCCACCTGCTGGCGAAAGCCCAGCGTCACGCGCTTGGGATCGAGCAGCAGCACCTCGCCGTGGCCGAGTGCGGCCAGCGCCGCGCCGGCCTCGCCGTAGGGCGCCGTGCGGACGCCGTCAGCCGCCAGTTCGTCGCACAGGGCGGGCGCGATCTTGCCGTCGACGACGAACAGCGTGGCGCCGCTGCCGTCCAGCAGCAGGTGCGCCAGGAACACCGGGTTGTAGTCGACGTCGCTGCCGCGCAGGTTGGTCAGCCAGGCGATGTCGTCGACGGTGGAGACGAAGTGATGCGTGGCGCCGTGCCGCGCCATCGCCTCGCGCACCAGCGCCAGCTTGGCGGCGCGCGGCCGCGGCGCCTGCGGCGCGCGGTGGGCGTAGACCGGCGGCGCCGGCAGGGCCGGGCGCTCGGGCCAGATCGCGTCGAGCAGATCGGGCGCGGTGTGCAGCGTGATGCCGGCGGCCTGCAGCCGCGCCTGAAGCGCCTGCGCCGCGGCCAGACCCAGCACCTGGCCGTCCACGGCGGCCACGCCGCCGCGCGGCAGCTGCTCGACCAGCCAGTCCAGATGCGCCGGCGCTGCGGCCGAAGCGATGCGCACGAGCTCGATGCCCGTGCCGGCCAACTGCGCTTCGGCCTGCACCCAGTAGCGGCTGTCGGCGAACAGCGCGGCGCGCTGCGCGGCGACCACCAGCGTGCCCATCGAGCCGGTGAAGCCCGACAGCCAGACGCGGCCCTGCCAGCGCGCGGGCAGGTATTCGGACAGGTGCGGGTCGCTGCTGGGAACCAGCAGCGCGCCGATGCCGCGCCGCGCCAGTTCTTCGCGCAATTGCGCCAGGCGCATGCGGATCGGGGAGGTGCGAGCGTCCATCGGGACTCCTGCAAACACGGGGTAGGGTGATTCTAGGTAGACGCTCGCGGGCTGCTAACCTCGGCTTTCCGATTCCCTGCGACGAGACCTGACATGCCCGGATTGCTGCCCCACGTCGACCCCGACGGCCTGCTCGAGTATTCGGTGGTCTACACCGACCGCGCGCTGAACCACATGGCGCAGCGCTTCCAGCGCGTGATGCAGGACGTGTCGGCCACGCTGAAGCAGGTCTACGGCGCGCGTTCGGCGATCGTCGTGCCCGGCAGCGGCAGCTTCGGCATGGAGGCGGTGGCGCGCCAGTTCGCGGCGGCCAAGAAGGTGCTGGTGATCCGCAACGGCTGGTTCAGCTACCGCTGGAGCCAGATCTTCGAGATGGGTGCGATCCCGGCCGAGACCACGGTGCTGAAGGCGCGGCGCGCCGGCAGCGGCGCGCAGGCGCCGTTCGTCCCGGCGCCGATCGGCGAGGTGGTGGCGGCGATCCGCGCGAGCAAGCCGGACCTGGTGTTTGCGCCGCACGTCGAAACCTCGGCCGGCATGATCCTGCCCGACGACTACCTGCGCGCGGTGGCCGATGCGGTGCACGCGCACGGCGGCTTGTTCGTGCTCGACTGCGTGGCCTCGGGCGCGATGTGGGTGGACATGGCGGCCACCGGTATCGATGTGCTGGTCAGCGCGCCGCAGAAGGGTTGGAGCAGCACGCCCTGCGCCGGCCTGGTGATGCTGGGCGAGACGGCGCGGGAGCGCATCGACGCCACCGTCAGCAGCAGCTTCTCGATGGACCTGAAGAAGTGGCTCGCGATCATGGAGACGCACGAGAAGGGCCAGAACGCCTATCACGCGACGCTGCCCACCGACGGCCTGGCCGCATTGCGCGACGCGATGCAGGAGACGGCGGCCTTCGGCTTCGAGGCTGCGCGCGCCGCGCAGCAGGCGATCGGCACGCGCGTGCGCGCGCTGCTCGAGGCGCGCGGCATGCACAGCGTGGCCGTGCCCGGCTTCCAGGCGCCGTGCGTGATCGTCAGCTGGACCGATCGGGAAGACTTCCAGAACACGCAGGCCTTCGCGAAGCAGGGGCTGCAGATCGCCGCCGGCGTGCCGCTGGCCTGCGACGAAGGGCCGGACTTCAAGACTTTCCGCATCGGCCTGTTCGGGCTGGACAAGCTGAAGAATCCGGACCGCACCGTGGCCAGCTTCGAGCGCGCGCTGGACGCGGCGCTGGCCTGAACTACGCCGCCGCGCGGCGGCGCTCGGCCACCTGCAGGTGGCACCAGGCGGCGCGCAGCGCGCCGGGGTCCAGACCCGCGGCCGTCACGCGCCGCAGCATGTCGCCGACCACGTGAGCGCCTTCGGTGCGGCCGCCGCCTTCCAGGTCGCGCAGCATCGACGCCGTCATCGCCGAGCCGCGGTCGCTCATCATCGTCCTGAACACCGCCATCGGCGCTTCGCGCGGCGGATAGCCCGCGGCGCGCGCCGCGCCTTCGCAGGCGGCGAAGGTCTGCGCGAACAGGGCGGCACCGTCGTCGGCCGCGAGGATGTCGCCGACCGTGCCGCGCATCAGGCAGGTCATCGCCGCGATCGTCGCCAGGCCGACGAATTTCTCCCACAGCGCGCGCATCATCTGCTCATCCAACTCGGCCGCCACCGGCGTGGCGCGCCACAGCGCCAGCAGCGCTTCGAGCCGCGGCTGCGCCTCGTCGGCCGTGCCGGGCAGCCGGCCGAAGACGATGCGGTGCAGCGGCCCCAGCTGCAACACCTCGCCCTGCGGCGACAGCGTGGCCGGAATGTTGCAGCTGCCGCCGGCGATGCGTGCGGCGCCGAAGGCGGCCTGCAGCCGGTCGATGTGGGCGATGCCGTTGAGCAGCGGCACGATCGTCGTGTGCGCGCCGGCGGCGGGGGCGATGGCCTGCAGCGCGTCGTCCAGGTCGTAGGCCTTGCAGGCCAGCAGCACCAGGTCGGCCGGCGCGTCGATCTGCTCGCGCCGCAGCGCGCGTACCGGCAGCTGGAAGTCGCCGTGCGGGCTGCGTACCACCAGGCCCTGCTGCTGCAACTGCCGTTGCCGGCGTTCGCGCACCAGGAAGCGCACGTCGCCGCCGGCCTGCACCAGCCGGCCGCCGAAATAGCCGCCGATCGCGCCGGCGCCGAGAACGAGGATCTTCATGGCGGCGACTTTAGTGCTACTTGCCCCTACAAGTCGGTGCGCAGCTTCCAGATCTCGGGGAACAGCACCACGTCGAGCATCTTGCGCAGGTAGCCGACGCCGCTGGTGCCGCCCGTGCCGCGCTTGAAGCCGATGATGCGTTCCACCGTCGTCACGTGGCGGAAGCGCCAGAGGCGGAACGCGTCCTCGAGGTCGGTCAACTCCTCGCCGAGCTGGTACAGGTCCCAGTGATGCGCGGGGTCGCGGTAGACCACGAGCCAGGCGGCCTCGACCTCGTCGCTGGCTTCGTAGGCCCGAGTCCAGTCGCGTTGCAGATGCGAGACCGGCACGGGCAGGCCGCGGCGCGCCAGCAGCCGCAGCGCCTCGTCGTACAGCGACGGCGCCGCGTAGGCCGCGCGCACGTGCGCCAGCAGATCGCCGCGATGCGCGTGCGGCTGCAGCATCGCGGCGTTCTTGTTGCCCAGGCTGAATTCGATGCAGCGGTACTGCCAGCTCTGGAAGCCGCTGGAGTTGGCCAGGTAGGGGCGGATGGCGCTGTATTCCGACGGCGTCATCGTCGCCAGCACGTCCCAGGCGTGCACCAGCTGCTCCATGATCCGGCTGACGCGCGCCAGCATCTTGAAGGCCGGCGCCAGCTCGTCGCGCGCGACGTGGCCGATGGCCGCGCGCAGCTCGTGCAGCATCAGCTTCATCCACAGCTCGCTGGTCTGGTGCTGCACGATGAACAGCATCTCGTTGTGGTCCGGCGACAGCGGATGCTGGGCACTGAGCACCTGGTCCAGGTGCAGGTAGTCGCCGTAGCTCATGTCGCGCGCGAAGTCGAGCTTGGCGCCTTCGTCGCGCACGATGCCTTCGCTGTGGCCGGGTTGGTTCATGTCACTGCCGCCCGCTGGTTGAAACGCGCTTCGCGCCACTCTTCGCGCTGCAGCACCTGGTGCAGGTGTTCGACGGCATCCCAGACGTCGACGAAGCGCGTGTACAGCGGCGTGAAGCCGAAGCGCAGGATGTCGGGCGCGCGGAAGTCGCCGACCACGCCGCGCGCGATCAGCGCCTGCATCATCGCGTAGCCGTGCGTCGCGTGCGCGAAGCAGACCTGGCTGCCGCGCATTGCATCTTCGCGTGGCGAGGCCAGCCTCAGAGCGTGGCCGCCGCAGCGTTCTTCGACCAACGCGGCAAAGGCCCGGGTCAGTGCCAGCGACTTCTGCCGCAGCGCCGCCATGCCGCCGTGGGCCTCGGCGGCGAGCACCGTATCGACGCCGCATTCCAGCGCCGCCAGCGAGATCACCGCCGGCGTGCCGCACAGGTAGCGGCGGATGCCCGGGGCGGGCCGGTAGCCGGGCTTGAACTCGAAGGGTGCGGCATGCCCCATCCAGCCGGCCAGCGGCTGCCGGAAGCGCTCGGCGTGCTTTGGCGCGACCCAGACGAAGGCCGGCGCGCCGGGGCCGCCGTTCAGGTACTTGTAGCCGCAGCCGATGGCGAAGTCGGCGCCGCTGCCCCTCAGGTCCAGCGGCAGCGCGCCGGCCGAATGCGCCAGATCCCACAGCGCGAGCACACCGGCTTCGTGCGCGGCCTTCGTCAGCGCCGCCATGTCGTGCACGCGCCCGTTGGCGTAGTTGACGTGGGTCAGCATCAGCACCGCGCAGCGCTCGTCGAGCAGCTCGGGCAGGTCTTCGGGGCGCTCGGCCAGCAGCAGTTCCAGCCCGCGCTCGGCGGCGGTGGCTTCGGCGATGTACAGGTCGGTGGGGAAGTTGCTGCGCTCGCTGACGATGCGGGTGCGCGCCGGGCCGCCGGCGCGCGCGATCGCCAGCGCCGCGTTCAGCACCTTGAACAGGTTCACCGAGGTCGAGTCGGCGGCCACGCATTCGCCCGGGCCGGCGCCGATCAGCCGCGCGATCTTGTCGCCGATGCGCGGCGCCAGCTCCATCCAGCCGGCACTGTTCCAGCTGCCGATCAGGCCGCTGCCCCATTCCTGCGCCACCACCTCTTGTACGCGCGCCGGCGTCGCTTTGGGCATCACGCCCAGCGAGTTGCCGTCCAGGTAGATCAGGCCGGGCGGGATGCTGAACTGCTCGCGCAATGGCGCCAGCGGATCGGCGGCGTCCAGCGCCAGGGCTTCGTCGCGGTTCCTCATCTTGTCTCCAGTTCACGCAGCACGGCGCGTACCGGGCTGGCATCGGCGTTCGTCAGCTTCAGCGGCAGCGCGATCAGTTCGTAGTCGCCCTCGGGTACCTCGTCGAGCAGCAGGTTCTCCAGCACGCGCAGGCCACGGCGGCGGACCACCTGGTGGCTGGGCAGTGTCTTGCTGTCGGCCGGGTCGATGCTGGCGCTGTCGATGCCGATCAGCACCACGCCCAGGTCGGCCAGGCGTTCGACGGTCTGCGGCGCGAAGGCCGGCAGCGCGGGGTCCCACCCCGCCGGCTGGCGCGCGTAGCTGCGCACCAGCACGCGCGGCGGCAGGCCGGCCAGTGCGTGTTCCAGGTGTGCCCATTCCACCAGCGGTCCGCAGCCGATGGCATGCACCACGCGGCAAGGGCCGAGGTACGGGGCGAGGTCGAGCGCACCGATGGCCGCGCCGGCGTCGTCGTAGTGCAGTGGCGCGTCGGCATGCGCGCCGATGTGCGGCGACAGCGTCAGCGTCGACACGTTGACCGGGCAGCCCGGGCCGATGCGCGCGTTCCACGCCTGCGCATAGCGCGTATCGCCGGGAAAGACCGGTGCGGCGGCGTGCACCGGCGGGGAGATGTCCCACAGTCGCATGCCGCGGAACTTAGCACCGAGCCGATCGGCGCGGTGTCGGTAAATGCCGACAGCGGCGCCCGTGCCGCTCGGCCGGCGCTGTCGCGCCTTCACATCGCTGTGCGATGCGAGCCTGCACCCAAACAGTCTGCCGGCCCTGCGGGCCGCCGCCGCGGCTTGTCAGCCGATGCGGCCGAGCAGAAGGTACTCCATGAGTCCCTTCTGCACGTGCAAGCGATTTTGGTTCCGGCCCGGCGCTGTCGCGCCTTCACATCGCTGCGCGATGCGAGCCTGCACCCAAACAGTCTGCCGGCCCTGCGGGCCGCCGCCTCGGCTTGTCAGCCGATGCGGCCGAGCAGAAGGTACTCCATGAGTCCCTTCTGCACGTGCAGCCTGTTTTCAGCCTCGTCCCAGACTACCGACTGCGGGCCGTCGATGACCTCGGCGCTCACTTCCTCGCCGCGGTGCGCCGGCAGGCAGTGCATGAAGAGGGCATCGGGTCGGGCCGCGGCCATCATCTCGGCGTCCACGCACCAGTCGGCGAAGGCCTTGCGCCGCGCCTCGTTCTCGGCCTCGTAGCCCATGCTGGTCCACACGTCGGTGGTCACCAGGTCCGCGCCGCGGCAGGCGTCCAGTGGGTCCTTGAAGACCTTCCAGCAGCCCATGTTCGAGATGCCGGCCAACTGCGGGTCGACCTCGTAGCCGCCGGGCGTGCTGACGTGCACCGTGAAGCCCAGGATCTCGGCCGCCTGCAGCCAGGTGTTGGCCATGTTGTTGCCGTCGCCGACCCAGGCCACCACCTTGCCTTGGATGGAGCTGCGGTGCTCGATATAGGTCAGGATGTCGGCCAGGATCTGGCACGGATGGAATTCGTTGGTCAGCCCGTTGATCACCGGCACGCGGCTGTGCGCAGCGAAGGCGGCGAGCTTGGCCTGCTCGTAGGTGCGGATCATCACCAGGTCGCACATGCGGCTGATGACGCGCGCCGAATCCTCCACCGGCTCGGCGCGGCCGAGCTGGCTGTCGCCGGTGGTCAGGTGCACCACCGAGCCGCCCATCTGGTACATGCCGGCCTCGAAGCTGACGCGGGTGCGCGTGCTGGCCTTCTCGAAGATCATGGCCAGCGTGCGGTCGGCCAGCGGGTGGTACTTCTCGTAGTTCTTGAAGCGCTTCTTGATGATGCGCGCGCGCTCGAACAGGTAGGCGTACTCCTCGGCGCGCAGATCCTTGAACTGCAGGTAGTGCTTCATCAGTGTGTCGCCGGGCCGCACTTCAGGTCACTTCGGTTCAGCGAGGAAGGCCCGGATCAGCGGGCACAGGATCGCGGCGATCTGCCGCGCCTCGCCGGCCGACAGGATCAGCGGCGGCAGCAGCCGCACCACGCGGTCCGCCGTGATGCTGATCATCAGTCCGGCCTCGGCTGCGCGGCCGAGCAGCACGCCGCAGGGGCGGTCGAGCTCGATGCCGATCATCAGGCCCTGGCCGCGGAATTCGACCACGCCCCCATTGGCGAGCTCGCCGGCCAGGCCGGCCTTGAGCGCCTCGCGCAGCACCTGGCCGACGGCGGCGGCATTGGCCATCAGGCCATCCTCTTCCATGATGCGCAGCGTCTCCACGCCGGCGCGCATGGCCAGCGGGTTGCCGCCGAAGGTGGTGCCGTGGTTGCCCGGGCCGAGCACGTTGGCCTTGGCGTTGACGACGACGGCGCCGATCGGCACGCCCGAGCCCAGGCCCTTGGCCAGCGGCATCACATCGGGTTTGATGCCGGCCCACTGGTGCGCGAACCACTTGCCGGTGCGGCCCAGGCCGCACTGCACCTCGTCGAGCATCAGCAGCCAGCCCTTGGCGTCGCACAGCCGGCGCAGGCCCTGCAGGTAGTCGGCGCGCGTCTGGTTGATGCCGCCTTCGCCCTGGATCACTTCCAGGAATACCGCGGCCACGTTCGGGTTGTTCGCCGCCACCTGCTCCACCGCGGCCAGGTCGTTCAGCGGCACGCGCACGAAGCCCTCGACCAGCGGCTCGAAGCCCTTTTGCACCTTGTCGTTGCCGGTGGCCGACAGCGTGGCGATGCTGCGGCCGTGGAAGGCCTTCTCGTAGACGATGATCTCCGGCCGGCTGATGCCGCGGTCATGGCCGTACTTGCGTGCGATCTTCAGCGCGCATTCGTTGGCTTCCAGTCCGCTGTTGCAGAAGAACACCGACTCCAGCCCGGAGATCTCGCACAGCCTGGCGGCCAGCGTCTCCTGCAGCGGCACCTCGTAGTAGTTGGAGCTGTGGATCAGCTTGGCCACCTGGTCCTGCAGCGCCGGCACCAGCTTCGGGTGCGCATGGCCGAGCGTGTTGACGGCGATGCCGCCCAGGCCGTCCAGGTACTTGCGGCCCTGCGTGTCCCAGACCCAGCAGCCGCGGCCGTGGCTAAGCGCGAGCGGCAACCGGCCGTAGGTGTTCATCACGTGCGGCATCGGCGAGACGACGGCGGGGTCGGGTGCGTTCATCGGGGATCCTCGGGCTGCGATGCGGAAGATAAATGAAAAAGAGCCTGCCAAATGAAAAGAGCCTGCGGCGGCAGGCTCTTGATGCGGGGGAACCGGGGGTTCGCCGGATCAGGCGGAGGCCGACAACGCCTTCACTTTGGCCGAGAGTCGGCTCTTGTGTCGCGCGGCCTTGTTCTTGTGGAAGATGCCCTTGTCGGCGATCGAGTCGATGACGCTCTGCGCCGACTTGTACAGCTCCGTCGCCTTGGCCTTGTCGCCGCCGGCCACGGCCTTCTGCACGTTCTTGATCACGGTGCGAAAGCGCGAACGCAGCGCGGTGTTGGCGGCGTTGAGCTTGACGTCCTGGCGCACACGCTTGCGCCCCGAGGCGAGACGGACGGTCTTCTTCTTGGCTTTGGACGATGTGGCCATGGGTGCTCGAACGAAAGGTGCAAAGCCGGGCAGTATAGCACCTGCGGCATGTGCGCCAGGGCGCTGCCTATAATGCGCCCCCGCTGCTGCAGGGCCGTCGCCGTGCCGTCGACCCAGCGATGAACCTGCTCAAGGCCGCCTCCACCGTTTCCCTGCTGACCCTGGCTTCGCGCATCACCGGCCTGGTGCGCGAGCAGCTGATCGCCGCGGCCTTCGGCGCCAGCGCCGCCACCGACGCCTTCAACGTCGCCTTCCGCATCCCCAACCTGCTGCGCCGGCTGTTCGCCGAAGGGGCCTTCTCGCAGGCCTTCGTGCCGGTGCTCGCCGCCACGCGCGCGCAAGATGGGGACGACGCCACGCGCCGGCTGATCGACGCGGTGGCCAGCGTGCTCGCCGCGGCGCTGCTGCTGACCTGCATCGCCGGCATGGCTGCCGCGCCGGTGCTGGTGTGGCTGATCGGCTCGGGCCTGGCCGAGTTCGACCTGGCGGCGGCGATGACGCGCTGGATGTTCCCGTACATCGGCTTCATGTCGCTGGTGGCGCTGTCGGCCGGCATCCTGAACACCTGGAAGCGCTTCGCCGTGCCGGCGGTCACGCCGGTGCTGTTGAACCTGGCGATGATCATCGCGGCCTGGCAGGGCGCGCCGCTGTTCGCGCGCTGGGGGCTGGATCCGATCCTGGCGCTGGCCGCCGGCGTGATGGCCGGCGGCCTGCTGCAGCTGGCGATCCAGGTGCCGGCGCTGCGCGCCATCGGCTGCCTGCCGCGCTTCAGGCTGGGGTGGCGCGCGCTGCGCGAGGCGCGGCGCCACCCGGGCGTCGGCCGCGTGCTCGGCCTGATGGCGCCGGCGCTGCTCGGCGTGTCGGTGGCTCAGCTGTCGCTGCTGATCAACACGCAGATCGCCTCGCACGTGGGCGTCGGCGCGGTGTCGTGGCTGACCTACGCCGACCGGCTGATGGAGTTTCCGACCGCGCTGCTCGGCGTGGCGCTGGGCGTGGTGCTGCTGCCGCAGCTGTCGGCGGCGCAGGCGCGGCAGGACATGCAGGCCTATTCGAACATGCTCGACTGGGGCCTGCGCGTGCTGGTGCTGCTGGCGCTGCCGTGTGCGGTGGCGCTGATCGTCTTCCCCAAGGCGCTGGTGGCGGTGCTGTTCCACTACGGCCACTTCCAGCCGCAGGACGTGGCGCAGACCACGCGTGCGCTGATGGGCTACGGCGTCGGCCTGATGGGGCTGGTCGGCGTCAAGGTGCTGGCGCCGGGCTTCTATGCGCGGCAGGACATCCGCACGCCGGTGCGCATCGCCGTCGTCGTGCTCGCCGCCACGCAGGCCATGAACGTCGTGCTCGTGCCCTGGCTCGCCCACGCCGGGCTGGCGCTGTCGATCGGCCTGGGCGCGCTGCTCAACGCCGGCTGGCTGCTGCTCGGCCTGCGCCGCAGCGGCGCCTACAGTCCGCTGCCCGGCTGGCCGCTGTTCATGCTGCGCGTGGCGCTGGGTTGCGCGGCGCTGGGCCTGCTGCTCGCCTGGGCCGCTCGGGCTGTCGACTGGATCGGCCTGCAGGCCCACTGGGCGCAGCGCGCCGGCTGGATGGCGGCGGTGCTCGGCGGCGCCGCGCTGCTGTACTTCGCGGTGCTGGGCTTGAGCGGCCTGCGGCCTGCGCATCTGCGCCGCCGCTGACCCGTACACTTGGTTGCATGGTGCACACGCGGGCTCTTCGATGAGCGGCACGCTGCGTTTCGAGGCGCCGAGCGCGCTGCAGTACTTCGCCTCGCTGGTCGCCGAGGACCAGGGTTTCGCGCTGCTCGAGGCGGCGATCTCGGTGGCGCAGGACGAATACCCGGGCCTGGACGCGCAGGGCGTGCTGGCGCAAGTGGACGCGCTGGCCGAGCGGCTGCGGCGGCGCGTGCCGGCCGATGCCGTCGCGCTGCAGAAGCTGCGCTACCTGAACCGCTACTTCTTCCAGGACCTGGGCTTCGCCGGCAACCTCAACAATTACTACGACCCGCGCAACAGCTACCTGCACGAGGTGCTGCACATGCGCCGCGGCATCCCGATCACGCTGGCGCTGCTGTACATCGAGCTGGCCGCGCAGATCGGCCTGAACGCACGCGGCGTGTCCTTCCCCGGGCATTTCCTGGTCAAGCTGCGCGCCGGCAAGGGCGAGGTGGTGATCGATCCGCTCAGCGGCCAGTCGCTGTCGCGCAGCGAGCTCGAAGAGCGGCTGATGCCGTACCGCCGCGCGCGCGGACTGACCGGCGAGTTCGATGTACCGCTGGGCCTGTTCCTGCAGGCGGCGGCGCCGCGCGAGGTGATCGCGCGGCTGCTGCGCAACCTGAAGGAGATCCACCGCAGCCACGAAGACTGGCCGCGGCTGCGCGCGGTGTGCGAGCGCCTGGTGGTGCTGCTGCCGCAGGCCTGGGACGAGCGCCGCGACCGCGGCCTGGCGCTGGCCGCGCTCGGCCTGGACGAGGCCGCCGCGGCCGACCTGTGGGCCTATCTGCAGCACCAGCCCGATGCCGGCGACGCGGGCGTGCTGCGCGAGCGGCTGCAGCGCCTGGGCCAGCGCCGCCAAGGGCCGCTGCACTGAAGGCCGTGCGCAAGGCCCGGAAGGGGCTTGGCAAGCTGGCGAAGGCCCGGGGCGCGATACAAGCGCCCGGGCTGACGCGGCCACGGTCGCGGCGCCTAGAATGCGCCGCCATGCGAGCGCGGACATGGCGATGAAGCAGATCCCTCTGGCGATCGGCCCCGACCCGCTGCCCACCTTCGACAACTTCCTGAGCGGCGCCAACGCCGCGGCGCTGGCCCACCTGCGTACGCTGGCGCAGCCGGCGGCGCCCGTGTACCTGTGGGGCCCGGCGGGCAGCGGCAAGAGCCATCTGCTGCGCGCGCTGGCGCACGAACGGCAGCGCGCCGGCGGGCAGGCCGGCAGCTTCCGTGCCGACGACCCGGCGCCGTGGGTGCTGCAGCCCGGCTGGACGCTGGTGGGCGTCGACGGCTGCGACGCGCTCGACGCCGAGCGCCAGCACGCGGCCTTCGCGCTGTTCGTGCAGGCCGTGGACGCCGGCGTGCAATGGGTGGCGGCCGGCCGTCTGCCGCCTGTCGACTTGCCCTTGCGCGACGACCTGCGCACGCGCCTGGCCTGGGGCCATGTGTTCGCGCTGCAGCCGTGCAGCGAGATCGAGGCGCGCGCCGCGCTGCGCCTCGAGGCCGGGCGCCGCGGCATCTTCCTCGCCGACGAGGTCATCGACTATCTGCTGACGCGCGCCGCGCGCGACCTGGGCACGCTGATGCGGCTGCTCGAACGCATCGACCGTTTCGCGCTGGCGCGCCAGCGCGGGGTGACCGTGCCGCTGCTGCGCCAGATGCTGCAGGAGCAGGCGGACGAGCAGACGATGCGCCGCGCCGCCGCCGGGGCCGCATCGTGAACCTGACGCTGTTCGACCTGGACGGCACGCTGCTGGCCATCGACTCCGATCACGCCTTCGGCGAATTCATGGTGCGCCTGGGCTGGGCCGACGGCGAGACCTTCCGCCGCGCCAATGACGAGTTCTATGCGCAGTACCAGGCCGAACGTCTGGACGTCGATGCCTACATCCGCTTCGCTACCGCGGCCTGGCGCGAGCGCAGCGAGGCCGAGCTGGCCGACGCCAGCCGGCGCTTCGTCGAAGAGATCATCCGCCCGGCGCTGCACGACAGCGCGCTTGCGCTGGTGCGGCGGCACGTCGAGGCCGGCGACCTGGTGGCCATCGTCACCGCGACCAATGAATTCGTCACCCGGCCGGTCGCCGCGCTGTTCGGCATCGACGAGCTGATCGCCACCGAACTGCAGCGCGATGCCCATGGCCGCGTCACCGGCGCGATCCGAGGCGTGCCGTCCTTCCGCGAAGGCAAGGTCACGCGCGTGCAGCAGTGGCTCCAGCGCCGCGGCAGGCGCTGCGCGGACTTCGGGCGCACCACCTTCTACAGCGATTCCACCAACGACCTGGCGCTGCTCGAGCGCGTCAGCCATCCGGTGGCGACCAACCCGGCTCCGGCGCTGGAACGCATGGCCGGCGCGCGCGGCTGGCCCATCCTCAGACTCTTCGCATGATCAAGAAATTCATCGACCGGCTGCTCGGCAAGGCCGGCGCGGCGCCCAAGCCGGTGCCGCTGGGCAAGCGCGTCGAAATCGGCGCCGACGGCCACGGCATCGACCAGAGCCTGCTCGACGACAACGCGGTGCGCGTGGTGCGCACGCTGAAGGATGCCGGGCACCAGGCCTACATCGTCGGCGGCGCGGTGCGCGACCTGCTGGTGGGTTCGAGGCCCAAGGACTTCGACGTCGCCACCGACGCCACGCCCGAGCAGGTCAAGGCGCTGTTCCGGCGCGCCTTCATCATCGGCCGGCGCTTTCGCATCGTGCACGTGATCTTCGGCCGCGGCCGCGAGCACGAGGTGATCGAGGTATCCACCTTCCGCGCGCTGCTCGACGCCGCGGCGGCCGACCAGGTCAGCGGCAACGAGAAGACCTCGAAGCAGGAGCTCAGCGGCAAGGCGCACGTCGTCGATGCCAGCGGGCGCGTGCTGCGCGACAACGTCTGGGGCCCGCAGATCGAGGATGCGGCGCGGCGCGACTTCAGCGTCAACGCGCTGTACTACGACCCGGTCGAGCAGATCGTCGTCGACTACCACCACGGCCTGCAGGACGCGAAGAAGCGCGTGCTGCGCATCATCGGCGACCCGGCGACGCGCTACCGCGAGGATCCGGTGCGCATCATCCGCGTGGTGCGCTTCGCCGCGAAGCTGGGTTTTGCGGTGGATGCGAAGACGCGCGCGCCGATCCAGCAGATGGCCGCGCTGCTGGCCAACGTGCCGGCGTCGCGCCTGTTCGACGAGATGATCAAGCTGCTGCAGACCGGCCACGCGCTGAAGAGCCTGGACGAGCTGCGCCGCTACGGCCTGGACCGCGGCGTGTTCCCGATCCTCGACGCGCTGCTCGACCCCGCCCGGCAGCAGCCGGATCGCGAGCGCTTCGTGCAGCTGGCGCTGGCCGACACCGACCGCCGCGTCGCCGAAGGCCGGGCCGTCGCGCCCAGCTTCCTGCTCGCCTGCCTGCTGTGGCACGAGGTGCTGCAGCGCTGGAGCGCCGCGCAGGCCGCCGGCGAGCCGCCGTTCCCGGCGCTGCAGCAGGCGGTGGATGCGGTCTTCGAGGCGCGCATCGGCGACATCTCCGGCCGCGGCAAGCTGGCCGCCGACATGCGCGAGATCTGGCTGATGCAGCCGCGCTTCGAGCGGCGCAGCGGCAACACGCCGCGCGCGCTGGTCGAGCAGCCGCGCTTTCGCGCCGGCTACGACTTCCTGCGCCTGCGTGCCGATGCCGGCGAGGTGCCGGCCGAACTGGCCGAATGGTGGGAGGACTTCGCGCTCGGCGACGACGACGAGCGCGTGGCGCTGCTGCAGGCGGTGCGCGAGCGGCAGGGGCCGCGGCGCGTGCCGGCGCCCGCGCAGCGGCCGCCGGCGGCGGCCGCCACGCCCGAAGCGCCGGCCGCGCCGGATCGGCCTGACGGCGGCGAGGGTCCGGAAGCACGGGAGCCCGGCGCACCGCCGCGCAAGCGCCGGCGCCGGCGCCGCAAGCCTTCCGGCGTACAAGGCGGCGACGGCGCGATGGCGTCCGCCGGCGCGGCCGCGGCGCCGCAAGGCGATTGAGCCGCGCCGATGGAGCGCGCCTTCGTCGGCGTCGGCGCCAACCTCGGCGACGCATTGGCCACGGTGCGTGCGGCGCTGCAGGCGCTGGGCCGGCTGCCGCTGACGCAATGCATCGCCTGCTCGTCGCTGTACCGCAGCGCTCCGGTCGATGCCGGCGGACCGGACTACGTCAACGCCGTGGCCGAACTGCGCACCGCGCTCGCGCCGCACGAGCTGCTGCGCCGGCTGCAGGCCATCGAAGCGCGCTTCGGCCGGGTGCGCAGCGTGCGCAACGCGCCGCGCACGCTGGACCTCGATCTGCTGCTCTACGGCCAACAGCTGCGGCACGACGCCGAGTTGACGCTGCCGCATCCGCGGCTGCACCTGCGCGCCTTCGTGCTCGAGCCGCTGGCCGAACTCGACGCGGCGCTGTCGTTGCCGGGGCTGGGTCCGCTGGCTCCGTGGCGGCAGCGCGCGGCAGATCAGCCGGTCGAGGCCGTCGCCGCGCCTTGACGCGGCGCAGCGCCCATGCGCCGGCCACACCTACAATCGCGCCGCCGCGTACGCCCGGGCTGCGTATGCTTGGAGACCAGTACATGTTCCTGGGCAAGCTGCTGCCTCGCGAGGGCAACTTCTTCCAGCTCTTCGACCAGCATGCCGCCTTCATCATGCAGGCGGCGCGGGCCTTCATGCAACTGGTGCAGAACTACGCCGACGCGGGCGCGCGCGAACGCCATGCGGCCGAGGTCGACAACGCCGAGCGCGCCGCCGACCGCGTCACGGAAGAGGTCAACCGGCTGCTGCACAAGACCTTCATCACGCCGATCGGGCGCGAGCAGATCCACGGCCTGATCAACGGCATGGACGACATCGTCGACCTGCTGCAGGACGC
>OEIU01000574.1_pt1 | contig 32727 bp, 32 predicted proteins | sample 1539221 | NCBI WGS metagenome assembly OEIU01 (sample SAMN03792071, study PRJEB22550) | activated sludge metagenome | feature: wastewater treatment plant; material: activated sludge; isolation source: Wastewater treatment plant of a petroleum refinery complex | place: Argentina: Zarate | collected...
GGTGCGGATGCCCCCGGGCGGGGCGGCGGAGGGCCTGGCGGCCGTGGGCTCCGACCCGGTGCGGGGGCTGTGCGAGGCGCTCACGGGCCGGCGCGGGCCGCGCCGGGTGGTGGCGGTGGCCGGGACGACCGGCTCCGCGCGGGCGGCGCTGGAGGGGGGCACCGCCCACGCCGGCATCGTCCACGGACCGGAGGGCCGCCTGCCCGGCGCGCCGAGCGGCGTGCGCCGCGTTCACCTGACCCGCTGGGCGGTCGGGGTCGGCGTGGACCCCGCGCACGACCGCGGCGCGCTCGACGCGGTGCTCGACGACGGCGTGCCGCTCATCCAGCACGACGACTCGGCCTCCAGCCACCAGGCGGTCGGCCCGGCCGCCCGGGATCGCCCTGCCCCCCCCGCCGCCCGCGCGCCCCGCCCCCCGCCGGGGCCCCGGGGGACGGGCCACGGCGCCGCCGCCCGCCGCGCCGCCATCACCGGCGCCGCCGCCGTCACCTTCGCGCCGGCGGCGCGGCATCACGGGTTGGCCTTCATCCCGGTGGAGACCCACGACGTCGAGCTCTGGATCGGCGAGCGCTGGCTCGACCACCCCGGCGCGGAGGCCCTGCTCGGGCTCATCCGCGGCGACGCGTTCCGGGCCCGGGTCGGGCTCATCGGCGGATACGACCTGGAGGGGGCGGGCGAATGGATCGCGTGACGAGGACGGGCTTCCTGCGGGGGGCCGTCGCCGGAGGGGCGGCGGTCGCGACCGGCGGCGCCGCGGCGGCGGGGCCCGGCCCCCCCGCGGCCGGGCCCAGCGCGAACGCCCCGACGTGGGGGGGGGTCGCGATGACGACCGCCGCCGTGTCCGCGGCGGACCCCGCACGGGCGCGGAAGCTCGGCGGGGGGTCGGGCGACGAGCGGCGCACGCTGGAGCGCGCCACCGCCGCCCAGGTCGCCCACCGCAACGCCTTCCGCACGACCCTGGTCGACCTGAAGGAGCCCGTGATCGACCCCGCCGACATCGAGATCGAGCTGCCGGCCTCCGGGTTCACGTCGCGATCGGCCGCGATCACGCTGGGCCGGCGGATCGAGTCGCTGCTGGTGCACGGCTACCTCGGCGCCCTCACGACGATCAACGACTCCGCCATCCGGCGGCTGTTCGCCCAGGTCACGGCCAGCGACACGGCCCAGCTCACGTGGCTCGCGGGACTCCAGGGCCGGGTCGTCACCGAACCGTTCCCGTCCGTCCACGGCATCGGGACCGCCGCCGACGCGCTCGCGGAGTACCTGCCATGACCGACCGAGGAGGCGCCACCATGTCCCGGGCCGACACGACCGCCGGCCGGGCCGCCGCGACCCTGCTCGCGGCGCTCGCGATGCTCGTCGCCGTGTTCGCCGGAACGGCCCGGGCGGCCGACCCGCCGACCGTCTACGCGGCGGCGTCCCTGACCGACGTGTTCCCGAGGATCGACCCCTCGGCGAGGTTCAGCTTCGCCGGCTCCAACACGCTCACGCTGCAGATCCGCCAGGGCGCCCCGGCGGACGTGTTCGCCTCGGCGGCCCCCAACTTCACGCAGGAGCTGTACCGGGACGGCCTGGTCGAGAAGCCGAGGTTCCTGGCCTTCAACCGGCTCGTGGTGATCGTGCCGAAGGACAACCCGGCGAAGATCTCCTCGGTCTACGACCTGACCCGCGACGGCATCAAGCTCGTCGTCGCGAACTCCCGGGTCCCCGTGGGCTCGTACACCCGGACCGTGCTCCGCAACCTCGGCATCACGTCGGCGCTGCGGAACGTCGTGAGCCAGGAGTCCGACGTCCGCGACGTGCTCGGCAAGGTCGCCCTCGGGCAAGCCGACGCCGGCGTCGTCTACGTCACCGACGCCCGCGTCGCCGCCTCGCGCCTCAAGACGGTGCAGATCCCGGTCTTCGCGCAGCCGAAGGTGCGCTACGAGATCGCGGTGGTGACGAGCAGCGGGAACCTGGCCGGGGCGCGCGCCTTCGTGGCGCGGGCCACCGGGCCCGTCGGGCAGAGGCTCCTGAAGGAGGCCGGGTTCCGCGTCCCGCCGAAGCCCAAGCCGAAGCCGGCGCGGAGGCGCTGACCGCCGTGGCGATGCCCGCCGTGCGCCTCCCCAGGCCCTTCACCGTCGTGCTGGGCCTGGCGGCGCTGGCGGTGCTCGCCTTCCTCACCATCCCGATCATCGCGCTCTTCACGGAGAGCCCGCCGTCGCAGACGCTCCAGCACCTGGACGACCCCGTCGTGCGCGACGCGCTGATCGTGACGGTGAAGACCAACGCCATCGCGTTCGGGGCGACGCTCCTCATCGGGACGCCGGCGGCGTACCTCATCGGCCGCCGGCGCTTCCCGGGCCGCGCGCTGGTGATCACCCTCATCGAGCTGCCGCTGGTGCTGCCGCCGGCGGTCGCCGGGATCGGCCTGCTCGCCGCGTTCGGTCGGCTGGGCCTGCTGGGCGAGGAGGTCTCGGCCCTGGGGATCGACGTGGCGTTCACCCAGCTCGCGGTGATCCTGGCGATCGCGTTCGTGGCCGGCCCCTTCTACGTGCGCCAGGCGATCGCGACGTTCGAGGCGCTCGACGACGACCTGATCCTCGCGGCCCGCACGCTCGGCGCCGGGCCGGGGCGCGCGTTCTGGCGCATCGCCCTGCCCCTCAGCTCCGGCGGCCTGAGCGCCGGCGCCGCCCTGTGCCTGGCCCGCGGGATCGGGGAGTTCGGGGCGACGATCATGTTCGCGGGTAGCCTGCAGGGGGTCACCCAGACGGTGACGCTCGCGATCTACGACGCGCTCAACGTCGACTTCGACGTGGCGCTCGCGATCGGCGGCCTGCTCGTCGTGGTCAGCGCCGTCGTCCTCCTCGGCCTGAAGCTGCTCCTGCACTGGCGCCTCTCCGACTCGACATCCACGTTCCGCTTCGCCACTTCGAGCTCCGGGTAGCGCTCGACGTGGCCGACGGCGAGACCGTCGCGCTCGTGGGTCCCTCGGGGGCCGGGAAGACGACGGTGCTCCGCGCGATCGCCGGGGCGGTGCGCCCGAGGGGCGGGTTCGTCGCCCTGGGCGACCGGACGCTCTTCGACGCCGCCCGCCGCGTCGACCTGGCGCCCGAGGACCGCGCCGTGGGCTACGTGTTCCAGGAGTACGCCCTCTTCCCCCACATGACGGTGCGGCAGAACGTGGCCTTCGCGGGCAGGGAGCGGGCCGACGAGCTGCTGGAGCGGTTCGGGATCGCCCACCTGGCCGACGCCCGGCCCCGGCGCCTGTCCGGCGGGGAGCGCCAGCGCGTGGGCCTGGCCCGGGCCTTGGCCAGCGGGCCGGGGGTGCTGCTGTTCGACGAGCCGCTGTCGGCGCTCGACGCCCACACCCGCGACCACGTGCGGGGCGAGCTGTTCGAGCTGCTCCGCGAGCTGCGGCTGCCGGCGCTGCTGGTGACCCACGACTTCGAGGACGCCGCCGCCCTGGCCGACCGGGTGGGCGTGATCTCCCGGGGGAGGGTGCTCCAGATGGGGACGCCGGCAGGGCTGCTCGACGAACCCGCCGACGCCTTCGTGGCGAGCTTCGTCGGCAGCAACATGATGGCCGGCACCGCCCGCCGGGTGGCGGCCGGCCGGGTGGAGGTGGTGCTCGAGCAGGGCGCCGTGGTGCACGCGGCGGACGGCCCGGAGGGGCCGGTGGGCGCCGTGGTGCACCCGTGGGACGTGACGCTGGCCGCCGACGGGGACCCGCCGGGCGCCGGCAACCACCTGCGCGCCCCGGTCGGCGCGGTCACGCCGCGGGGCGACCGGGTGCGCGTCCGCGTGGGCCCGCTGGTGGCCGAGATCCCCGCCGCCGCGGCCGAGGCCGCCGGCGTCGCGCCCGGCCGGGTCGTGACCGCGACCTGGGCCCCCGAGTCCACCCGGCTGGTGCCGCTGGCGCCGGCCGCGAACGGCACACCACCGCCCGAGGAGTGAACGATGGAGATCAGCGCGCGCAACCAGCTTCCCGGCACCATCACGCGGATCACGCTCGCCGAGGTCATGGCCGAGGTGACCCTCGACGTCGGCGGCCGGGAGATCGTCGCCGCCGTCACGCGCGGCAGCGTCGAGCGGATGGGTCTGAAGGAGGGTGATCAGGTCACCGCGATCATCAAGGCGACCGAGGTGATGATCGGGCGGTGAGCGCCGGCGCGACCGTCGTCAGCCCGTCCCCGTGACCGACCGGAGGGCGTCGCGGAGCCGGGTCCGCGCGCCCGTCCGGACGATGCCGCCGCGGTAGACCCGGGCGCCGAACCACACCGCCGCGACGGCGGAGGCGGCGGTGAGCCCCAGGGCCAGCGCCATCTGCGCCGGGGGCACGCCGCCGGCCGCGACGCGCATCGGCATCATCATCGGGGCGAACGGCGGCAGGATCGACCCGAGCTGGATCCAGCCGGCATCCGGGTCGCCGGGGACGACCGTCGCGCCGAGGTAGCCGACGAGCAGCAGCGCGGCCGGCAGGCCGGTCACCTGCCCCACCTCCTGCTGCCGCCCCACCAGCGAGCCGAGCGCCCCGTAGACCGCGGCGTACAGCGCGTAGCCGGCCACGAACCACACCACCGCCCACGCAACCACCTCCCCGGTGGCCGCGGGCAGCTCCGCCACGTCCAGGGCGACCGCGGCGATCAGGGCGGGGATCGCCGCCGAAGCGAGCTGGAGCAGCGTGGTCGCGCCGATCCCGATCACCTTGCCCAGCAGCAGCTCCACGGGGCGCAGGCTGGCCAGGAGGACCTCCGACACCCGGCTCGTCTTCTCCTCGGCCACGCCCGACGCCAGGATCGCTCCCGAGAAGAGCAGCGCCAGGTACAGCACGATCGCCGCGATGTATCCCACCGCCAGGTCGCCGCCGGTGAAGTCGTCCGGGTTCGCCTCGCGCACCTCCAGGGCCGGGGGCCGCGTGACGGACGCGATCCGCTCCCCGGGCACACCCGCGTCGCGGAGCGCGGACGTCACGGCCCACGCCTGGACACCCCCGCTGATCGTCGCCCGCACGCCCTCGGACAGGTCCTTCTCGACGACCACCCGGATCGCGCGCGCCCCGGGGGCGACGATCACGCCGGCGTCGACCTCGCCGGACCCGCCCAGCCGCGCGGCGGCGGCCGCGTCGACGTCGCGGATCGTCAGCTGGCGGCCCTGGGCCGCGGCCGCGGCCGTCAGCGCGTCGTCGAGTCCCGGCGTGGAGGGCGCCGCGAGCGCGATCGTCTGCCGGTCGGGCCCGTCGTCGCCCACGAACACCGGGATGATCACGGCCGCCAGCCCCGCCACCAGCAGCACCAGCGTCGTCACCCTGAACGTCCGGGTCCGCATCCGCTCGCGGATCTCCCGCCCCGCGACCAGGCGGATCATCGCCCAGCGCATCAGCGCGCCCCGTCGCCGTTGCGGCCCACGGCCTCCAGGAACAGCTCCGCCAGCGTCGGCTGCTCCAGCCCGAAGTCGCGCACCGTCACCGCCGCGCGCACCCGGTCGAGCAGCGCCAGCGGGTCGGCCCCCGGCGCCAGGGCCAGGCGCAGGCCGCTCGCGTCGGACGAGGTCACCCGCACGCCCCCGGCGCCCGCCAGCCGCCGGCGCGCCTCCTCGCCCTCCACGTCCACGCGCAGCTCCCGCCTGCCGCTCCGCGCCTTCAGGTCGCTGACGCGGCCCTCCATCACCAGGCGCCCCCGGTCGATCACGGCGACCGACTCGCAGAGGTCCTCCACCAGGTCCAGCTGATGGCTCGAGAACAGCACGGTGCGCCCCGCCCGGGCGGCCTCCTGCACGATCTCCGACAGGCTCGCCGCCGCCAGCGGATCCAGCCCGGAGAACGGCTCGTCGAGCACCAGCACCTCCGGCTCGTGCACCAGGGCGGCGGCGAGCTGCACCCGCTGCTGGTTGCCCAGCGACAGCTGCTCCACCGACTCGCCGCCGCGGTCGCCGAGGCCCAGGCGCTCGAGCAGCGCGTCGGTGCGCCGACCCGCCTCGGCCCGCTCCACGCCGGCCAGCCGCGCCAGGTACACGAGCTGGTCGCGCACCCGCATGTCCGGGTACAGGCCGCGCTCCTCCGGCATGTAGCCGAAGCGGCGCCGCGCCTCGACGTCCAGGGACCGGCCCTCGAAGCGGACCACGCCGGAGTCGGCGGGGATCACGCCGAACACGATCCGCATCGCGGTCGTCTTGCCGGAGCCGTTCGGGCCCAGCAGGCCCACCACCTGGCCGGGCGGCACCGCCACGGTCAGCCCGTCCAGGGCGACCCGCTCGCCATACCGTTTGGTCAGGGCATCCAGCTCCAGCACAAGTGGGACCCTGCCCTCAGGCGCCCGCGGCGAATCGTGAGGCGACCGTCACGTAGTCGTCCCACGTGTCCACGTCCGCCGGGATCGGCGCGTCGACCGGCACCTCGAGGAAGCGCTCGGGACGGGCGTCGCGCAGCCTCCACACGGCCTTGTCGCCGTGGAGGCCCCGCAGCTCGGGGAACGCCTCGGCCGCGAACGCCATCGGATGCCCGGGGACGCCGCGCCACCGCGCGATCGCCGCCCACGGCCGCGACGCCTCCCACGCATCGCGCACCGCGTCGATCACCGCCGGCCCCACCCCTGGCATATCGCCCAGCAGCAGCACCACCGCGTCGGCGTCGCCCGCCGCGTCGAGCCCCGCGAGCAGGGACGACGCGCACCCCTCCCCGTACGCGTCGTTCAGGACCACTCGTGCGCGGACCGGCTCGACCGCGGCCCGCGCCGCGCCCGCCGCCCCGCCGAGCACCAGCACCACGTCGTCCAGCCGCGACGCCTCCGCGTCGCGGAGCACCCAGCCCAGCAGCGTGGTGTCGCCGAGCGGCAGCGACTGCTTCGGCCGCCCCAGCCGCCGCGACGCCCCGGCGCCCATCACGATGCCCACCGCCCTGGCCATGGGCCGACCCTACCCGCGCTCCGGCGCTTGACAGACCACGCGCTTGTGATGAACGCTACTTTCCGGCGCGGCCCCGGACGGCCACCCGCGCATCGGAGGGACCCGCGCCACCGGACAGTCGATCCCGGAAAGGCGCGCGCCCATGCTCCCGGCTCGTTTCGACTACCTGGCCCCGGCCTCGCTCGACGAGGCCCTGTCGATCCTCGCCGAGCGGGGCGAGGACGCGAAGGTGCTGGCCGGGGGCCAGAGCCTGATCCCGCTGATGAAGTTCCGCCTGGCCCAGCCGGCGGTGCTCGTCGACCTGGGCGGGGTGCCCGGGCTCGACGGCCTGGAAGAGGACGGCGAGGCGCTGCGGATCGGCGCGATGCGCACCACCGCATCGCTCGCGGACGACGCGATCCTGCGCGAGCGCTACCCCGCGATGGCCACGGCGGCGCCGCTCATCTCCGACCCGATCATCCGCAACCGCGGCACCATCGGGGGCTCCCTCGCCCACGCCGACGCGGCCGGCGACTGGGGGTCGGTGATGCTCGCCCTCGGCGCGGAGGTGGTGGCGCGGAGCGCCTCCCGGGAGCGGACGATCCCGATCGACGACCTGTTCCTGGGGACGTTCACCACGTGCCTGGAGCCCGACGAGCTCATCACCGAGGTCCGGGTGCCGCGGGCGCCCGAGCGGTCCGGGGGGACGTACCTCAAGCTGGAGCGTAAGGTCGGCGACTACGCGACCGTCGCGGCGGCGGTGCAGGTGGAGATGAGCAACGGGCACGTCGGCCGGGCCGGCATCGCCCTCACCGCCGTCGGCGCCACCAACATCCGCTGCGACGCGGCGGAGGCCGCCCTGGCGGGGGCCGAGCCCACCGGCGCGGCGCTCGACGAGGCGGCCCGCCTGGCCGCCGAGGCCGCCGACCCGTGGGACGACATCCGGGGATCGGCCGCCTACAAGCGCCAGGTGGCGCGGGTGTTCGTGCGGCGCGGACTGGCGCGGGCGGTCGAGATCGCCCGCGGCGACTGAGGAGGAGGGCACGATGCGGATCGAGGTGACCGTCAACGGCACCGTGCACGCGGTGGAGGTCGAGCCGCGCACGCTGCTCGTGACCTTCCTGCGCGACACGCTGCGCCTGACCGGCACGCACATCGGCTGCGACACGTCGAGCTGCGGCGTGTGCACCGTCCTCATGGACGGGACGCCGGTGAAGTCGTGCACGGTGTTCGCCGTCCAGGCGAACGGCCGTGCGCTGACCACCGTGGAGGGCCTCGCGAACGGGGCCGAGCTCCACCCCGTGCAGCAGGCGTTCCACGAGGAGCACGGCCTGCAGTGCGGGTTCTGCACCCCGGCGATGATGCTGGTGGGCTCGGCGCTGCTGGAGCGGAACCCGGACCCCACCGAGGAGGAGGTGCGCTGGGCCATCAGCGGCAACCTCTGCCGCTGCACCGGCTACCAGAACATCGTGAAGGCGATCCAGGCGGCCGGCGCGGCCTCGCGCGCCGGCGCGCCGGCCTGAGGAGGCGGCGATGGCGACGACCGGGAACGGCGTCCACGGCATCGGGCACAGCCGCAAGCGCGTCGAGGACGCCCGCTTCATCCGCGGCAGGGGCAACTACGTCGACGACCTCCAGCTGCCGGGGATGCTGCACATGGCGATCCTGCGCAGCCCCCTCCCCCACGCCCGCATCAACGGCATCGACACGTCACGGGCCAGCGCCCTGCCCGGGGTGGTGGCGGTGGTCACCGGCGACCTCATGGCGCAGCACAACCTCGCGTGGATGCCGACGCTGTCGGGCGACACCCAGGCGGTGCTGGCCACCGACAAGGTGCGCTTCCAGGGCCAGGAGGTCGCCGCCGTGGTGGCCGAGGACCCGTACGTCGCGCACGACGCGCTCGAGCTGATCGACGTCGACTACGAGCCGCTGCCCGTGATCACCGACCCGGCGTCGGCCTTCGCCGACGGCGCGCCCCTGATCCGCGACGAGAAGGAGGGCCAGTCGGACAACCGCTGCTACCACTGGGAGGCCGGCGACGCCGAGGCCACCCGCGCGGCGTTCGACCAGGCCGACGTGGTGGTGCGGCTCTCCACCCACTACCCGCGGTCGCACCCGTCCCCGCTCGAGACCTGCGGGGTTGTGGCCGACGTCGACCCGGCGACCGGCCAGGCGACGATCCACATGACCTCCCAGGCGCCCCACGCCCACCGGACGCTCTTCGCGATCGTGGCGGGGCTCCCCGAGCAGAACATCCGGATCATCTCGCCGGACATCGGCGGCGGCTTCGGCAACAAGGTGCCGATCTACCCCGGCTACGTCTGCGCCACCGCCGCGTCGCTGCTGATCGGCCGGCCGGTGAAGTGGGTGGAGACCCGCACCGAGAACCTGATCTCCACCGGGTTCGCCCGCGACTACCACATGGACGGCGAGCTGGCGCTCACAAGCGACGGGAAGATGCTGGGGATGCGCGTGAACATGGCGTCCGACAACGGCGCCTTCTACGCCGACGCCCAGCCCACCCAGTTCCGGGCCGGCCTGTTCCACATCTGCACCGGCTCGTACGACATGCCGGCGGCGCACATCGTGTGCGACGGCGCGTACACCAACAAGGCGCCGGGCGGCGTGGCGTACCGCTGCTCGTTCCGGGTCACCGAGGCGAGCTACCTCATCGAGCGGCTCGTCCAGAACGCGGCGCTCGAGCTGGACATGGACCCCGCGGAGCTGCGGGCGAGGAACTTCATCCCGCCCGAGGCCTTCCCGTACCACTCGGTCACGGGCTTCGTCTACGACTCCGGCGAGTACCAGCGGGCGCTGGACCTCGCGATGGAGAAGGTGGGCTACGCCGCGTTCCGGCGCGAGCAGGCCGACGCCCGCGCGCAGGGCCGGCTGCTCGGCATCGGCATCGCCAGCTTCACCGAGGTGGTGGGCGCCGGCCCGATGCGCCAGTACGACATCGCCGGGCTCAAGATGTTCGACTCCGCCGAGCTGCGGGTGCACCCCACCGGGAAGGCGATCCTGAAGCTCGGCGTGAAGAGCCAGGGCCAGGGGCACGAGACCACCTTCGCCCAGATCGTCGCCGAGGAGCTCGGCATCCCGGCGGAGGACATCGCCGTCCGCGAGGGCGACACCGACAACACGCCGTACGGCCTCGGTACGTACGCGTCGCGGAGCACCCCCGTCGCCGGCGCGGCGACCGCCGTGATCTCGCGCAAGCTGCGCGAGAAGGCCCGCCTGATCGCGGCCCACCTGCTGGAGACGTCGGCCGACGACCTGGAGTGGACGACCGGGCGGTTCTCGGTGAAGGGCGCGCCCGACCGCAGCGTGTCGATCCAGGACATCGCGTTCGCCGCCTACACCAACCACCCCGACGGCATGGAGGCCGGCCTGGAGGGCGTCCACTACTACGACCCGCCGAACATGACGTACCCGTTCGGCAGCTACATCGTGGTGGTGGAGGTCGACCCCGACACGGGCGAGTGGAAGGTGCTGCGGATGGTCGCGGTCGACGACTGCGGCGTCCGCATCAACCCCATGATCGTGGAGGGCCAGATCCACGGCGGCCTGACCGAGGGCTATGCGATGGCGTCGATGCAGCAGATCGCCTTCGACGACGACGGCAACTGCATCGGATCGAACTTCATGGACTACCTCATCCCCACCGCGTGGGAGACGCCGCGGTTCGAGACGTTCGAGACGGTCACGCCCTCCCCGCACCATCCGATCGGCGCGAAGGGCGTCGGCGAGTCGGCCACCGTCGGGTCGCCCGCCGCCTACGTCAACGCGGTCATCGACGCGCTCGCCCACCTCGGCGTGCGCAACATCGACATGCCGGTGACGTCGGCGAAGGTGTGGGAGGCGATGGAGGCGGCGCGGGCCGGCGGGGCGGCGTGACCACCGACGTGCTGGAGCTGGCGCGGGAGCGCCGGCGGCGGGGCGAGCCCTGCGTGCTCGCCACCGTCGTGTGGCGCCGGGCCCCGTCGTCCGGCAAGGAGGGCGCGAAGGCGCTCATCGGGCCGGACGGCGCGGTGCGCGGGTGGCTCGGCGGCGCCTGCGCCGAGCCGGCGGTGGTGCGCGAGGCGCTGCTCGCGCTGGAGGACGGCGCCCCGCGGCTGATGTTCCTGGGGCCGGCCGACGAGCTGGAGGGGCGCAGGCGCGACGGCATGGTGTCGGTGCCGATCGCCTGCCAGAGCGAGGGGGCGCTGGAGGTGTACCTGGAGCCGATGTTCCCGTCGCCGCACCTCGTGGCGGTGGGCCGCTCGCCGGCGGCGGTCGCGCTGGCCGGGATCGCCGCCGCGCTGGGGTGGCGGGCGGTCGTGGTGGACGACGCCGACCTGGCGGCCGCGGGGGCCGGGCCGGGGTCGTACGTGGTGGTCGCCACCCAGGGGCACTACGACGAGGAGGCGCTCGAGCAGGCGCTGGCCGCAAGCGCGGCGTACGTCGGTCTCGTGGCCTCGCGCAGACGCGCGGAGACGGTGCTCGGCTACCTGCGCCAGCGCGGCGTCCCCGAGGAGGACCTGGCCCGCGTCCACGCGCCCGCCGGGCTCGACCTGGGCCGCATCCCGCCGGAGGAGATCGCGGTCGCGATCGCGGGCGAGATCGTGCGCCTGCGCGCGGAGGGGGCCTTGCGCCCCGTGGCGCCCGCGGCGGCGGCGGCGGCCGCGATGGCGGTCGACCCGGTCTGCGGCATGACCGTCGAGGTCGCGACGTCGCGCCACCGGCTGGAGCGCGACGGGGAGGTGGTCCACTTCTGCTGCGCCGGGTGCCTCGTGGCGTTCGACACCGGGGCGCACCACGGGTGAGCGCGGCGCGGGCACCGCGCGGCGCCGCCGGCATCGCCGCCACCTCCGCCCTGGCCGCGGCCGCGGTGGCCGGCCTGGGCGCGACGGCGTGGGAACCGGTCGTCCATCACGGGCCGGCGGGCGGCCACGCGCATGCGGCGGCCGGCCTGGCCGCGGCGGCCTGGATGGCGGGCTGGGGGCTCATGGTTGCGGCGACGATGCTGCCGGTCGCCGCGCCGCTGGCGCGGCGCGTCCGCTCCCCCGCCCTGCTGGCCGCGGGGTTCCTGACCGCGTGGGCGGCGCTCGGGGTGGTGGTGCTGGCCGGCGTCGCCGCGCTCGGGGCGGCCGAGGCGCCTCCCGCCCTGGGCGGCGCGGCGCTGATGGCCGCGGGGGTGTTCCAGCTCACCCCCGCCAAGGCCCGGGCGCTCGCGCGCTGCCGCGACCACAGCCGCCCGGCGGCGTCGGCGGATCCCACGGGCGACGCCGTCCGCGCGGGCCTGGCGAAGGGCCGCGCGAGCGTCGCCTGCTGCGGGCCGCTGATGGCGGCGATGGCCCTCGGCGGCGTCGGCGGCGCGGTGCCGATGCTGGCGGCCGGCGCCGTGATTGCCACCCAGGCCGCCGCGCCGTGGGGCACGCGCCTCACCCGGCCCCTGGGCGCGGTGCTCCTCGTGGCGGCGGTCCTCGCCCGCTAGCCGGGCATCCCGGGCGCGCCGAGCAGCGCCATCACGTTCCCCGCGGGGTCGGTGAACCAGGCGATGTCGGGCGCGCCGTCGGCGAACCGGTGGACGCCGCGCTCGTCGACGTGGGCGACGTCCGGGTAGCGGGCGAAGGTGACGCCCCGCGCGGCCAGGGCGTCCACCGCCGCGCCGACGTCCTCCACCGGGAAGTGCAGCACCGTGAACGTCGCCGGCTGGTGCGCGTCGCCCTTGCCGTAGACCATCATCTGCGCGCCGGAGCCGAGCCGCAGGACCAGGATGCCGTGCATCGGGCCCTCCTCGACCTCGAGGCCGAGCACGTCCTCGTAGAACGTTCGCGCGGACCCGGCGTCGTCCACCGAGAAACTCGCGAACGCCGTACTGTCGCCCAGCATGTCGATTCCTCCTCATCGCGTTCGTCGCATCATCGACGACCGACCGCCCTCCCGGGGGGAACTCATCGGTCCGGAGCTCGCACGCAGGCCGCGAACGGGAAGGACCACGACATGACGACCACCACCGCCCCCGCCCCGACGGCCGGCGCCGGGAGCGACGCCCGGGCCCGCTGGCTGGCGCTCATCGTCCTGTGCCTGGGCGACCTGATGATCGTTCTCGACGGGACGATCGTGAACGTCGCCCTGCCGTCGATCCGCGACGACCTCGGGTTCGACGAGACGTCCCTCGCCTGGGTGGCGAACGCCTACCTGCTCACGTTCGGCGGCTTCCTGCTGCTCGGCGGCCGGCTCGGCGACATCTTCGGCCAGCGCCGGATGTTCCTGATCGGCATCGTCGGCTTCACCGCCGCCTCGGTGGCCTGCGGCGTCTCGACCACGCAGGGGATGCTCGTGGTGTCACGGGCGGTCCAGGGGCTGGGCGGGGCGCTGGTGTCGGCCGTCGCCCTGTCGCTGCTGATGACCCTCTTCACCGAGCCCGCCGACCGCGCGAAGGCGATGGGCATCTTCGGCTTCGTCCTGTCCGGGGGCGGCGCCGCCGGGGTGCTGCTGGGCGGGGTCCTCACCGACCTCTTCAGCTGGCACTGGATCTTCCTGGTGAACGTGCCGGTGGGGATCGTCGTGTTCCTGCTGTCGGTGCGCCTGCTCCCCGCGCCGGCGCCGGCGGCGGCCGGCCGCATCGACTGGGCCGGCGCGATCACCGTCACCGGCGGCCTGGTGCTCGCCGTGTACGCGATCGTGAACGGCAACGAGTGGGGCTGGGGCGACCCGCGCACGCTCGGGATGCTCGGCGCGGCGGCGGCGCTGCTGGCGACGTTCCTCGTGGTCGAGTCCCGGACAGCGTCGCCGCTGGTCCCGCTCCGGCTCTTCCGCATCCGGTCCGTCTCGGCGGCGAACGCGATCGGGGTGCTGATGGCGGCCGGGATGTTCGCCTGGTTCTTCTTCTCCGCCCTCTACCTCCAGCAGATCCTGGGGTACACGCCGCTGGAGGTCGGGCTGGTCTACCTGCCGTCCATGATCGTCTGGGGCGCCGCGTCGATCGTCTCCGACCGGATCGTGATGCGGTTCGGCATCCTCCCGCCGCTCGCCGTCGGCCTGGGGCTCATGGCGATCGGGCTCGTGCTGTTCGCCCGCACGCCGGTCGACGGCAGCATCCTGACGGACGTGATCCCCGGCACCCTCGCGATCGGCCTGGGCGCCGGCATCGCGTTCAACCCGATCCTGCTTGCCGCGATGAGCGGCGTGGGCCCCGCCGAGTTCGGCCTGGCCTCGGGCGTGGTCAACACCGCGTTCATGATGGGCGGCGCCGTGGGCCTGGCGATCCTGGCGAGCGTGGCGGCGTCGCGCACCGACTCGCTCGAGGCGGCCGGCGACCCGGCCGACGTCGCGCTGAACGGCGGGTACCACGCCGCGTTCCTGGTGGGCGCGATCTTCGTGCTGGTCGGGATCGGGGTGGCCGTCGCGCTGCTGCGCGGCGTCAGGCTGGCGGCCCCCGAGGCGCACGGCGCGCCCGAGGGCGCCGCCGCGCCCGCCGCCGCCGACGGATAGGCGACGCGAACGCCCCCGCCGGCGCTAGCGTCGGCGGGGTGACCGTCCGACGTGCCGCCGCCGCGCTCATCGCCCTCCTGCTCATGGCCGCGCCGGCCGCCGGCGCATCGAAGATCCGGACCGCGACCCCCGCCGACGACGGGGGTCACCCCGGCCCCGGCGACCGGACCGAATGGTGGTTCGTGAGCGCCGTCGACCCGGGCCAGGACCTGGCGGTCGCGGCGGCCCTGGGCGCCCGGTTCCCGGGCGGCCCACCCGCGACCGTCGTGTTCCTGTACCTGCCCGACGGCACGGTCACCACGGTCGGCGCGCCCCGGCTGCTCACCGCCGAGCCCGCGACCGACCGCGCCGACGTGCGCCTGGGCCCCGACCGCTTCCGGTCCACCGGCCCGGGCCGGTACCGCCTCCACGTCGACATGCCGTCGGGGATCGCCCTGGCGGGCGCCGCCCCGGGGCCGGTGCGGCTCGACCTCGACCTCACGGCGACCGCGCCGGGCTTCGTGGCGGGCCCCCTCGCGCTCCCCGGCGGCCAGGACCTGTCGTGGACGGTGGCCGCGCCGTCCGCACGCGTTACCGGCACCGTCCGCGTCGGCGACCGCACGTTCCGGCTGCGCGGCGCGCCCGGCTACAGCGACCACAACTTCGGCGAGTTCGACCTGGGCGACGCCTCCCACGGCGGGTGGGACTGGAGCCAGGTCCACCTGCCCGGCGGACGCAGCCTGGTGACCGGGATCGTGCGTCCCGCCGATCCGTCGATGCGCGACGGCGCGCTGGTGCTGTCGGACGCCTCCGGCCGCATCGCCGAGGGCCGCGCCGCCGGAGCGCGCGTGCGCCGCGGCGACTGGTCGGCCCAGGGGGACCACCCGTACCCGCGCACGGTGACCCTCGACGGGCGGCTCTCCGGCGGGTGGCGGGCGACGCGCGGCGGGCGTCGCCGCTGCGGTTCACGCTCGACGGGTCGAGCGCCCTGGTGGAGGTGGAGGCGCGCACCTCGGGCACCATTCGCCGCGACGGCCGCGTGGCGGCGCGCTGGCGGGGCGCCCCCGCGTTCTACGAGTACGAGTCGACGCCGCTCACCCGCGAGCGCGACCGGGCGCCCGGCAGCCTCACGCGCGCCGCCGCCGTAGCCGGCGCCGCGGTCGCTCACGCGGCGGCGTAGACCGCCCGGGCCGCCTCAGGCGGCCGAGGCCAGCAACGCCCGGCGCACCGCCGGGCCGCCCATCCGCAGCATGTGCTGGCCGGCCAGCGCCCGCCAGCCGGCGTAGGGCAGGAAGAACTCGTCCACCTCGGCCTCCGTCGCGGTCGCCGACCGCGGGCGGCCGGCGCGCACCTGCCCCACCAGCACGCGATAGGCCAGGTCGCCCGACGGCAGCGCGTCGGGGTCGCCCTGCCCGTGGAGCGCCAGGCACGCGATCGTCCACGTCCCGATGCCGGGGATGGCGCGCAGGCGGGCGTGTCCGGCGGCGCGGCGCTCCGCGTCGAGCAGGTCCACCCGGCCGGAGGCTACCTCGCGGGCCGCCCGGATGAGCGCCATCGACCGGCCCGCGGAGAGATCGCACGCCCGCAGCTCGGCCGGGGCGAGCCGCGCGAGCGCCGCCGGCGCCGGCGCGTCGCGCATCCCGGTGACGGGGTCGCGGCGTCCGTGGCGCGCGATGAGCCGGCGCTGGATGGCGGTGGCCTGCTCCCCGGTGATGAGCTGCTCGCACACCGCCCACGCGAGCGCCTCGAACGGCATGGGCCGGCGATCGGGGCGCACCTCGGGGGCCGCGCGCACCGACGCGCCGATGACGGGGTCGGCGCCGAAGCGCTCGGCGAACGGCCGCAGGTCGTCGTCGACCGCGCTCCAGAAGCGGGCGCGCGCCATCCCGGCCTCGGCGGCGGCGGGGTCGCGCGACTCGGCCCGCAGGCGCACCGCGCGGCCCGCATGCCACGCGCGGAGCAGCACGGGATGACCGTCGATGTGCACCACCCGCTCCACCCGGCCGTCGCGCCGGCGGGCCAGCCGGTCCCACCCGAGGCGCGGCATGCGCACGGGCCAGGCGGGGGTCACCTCGTCGTCGAGCGTCACTTGGAGGATCATGCCGCGGACAGCCACTTTGTGGCCTCCCTGCGGCGCGCCTCGAGCTGCTCGAGCGTCGCCTCCCCCACCCGCTCGACACCCACCTGACGGTTGAGCTCGGCGTTGACCTGCTGGTGCGAGAGGCCCGTCAGGCGGGAGATGAGCCGCACCAGCGACGCGTTGGCGTCGCGGAGGGCGCGGCGGCGCTCGCGGGGCGAGGCCGCGGGGCGGCCCTCGGGGTCGTCGGGCGACGGCGGCAGCACCTGCGGCGCGGGGGCCAGGTCCAGCAGGACGCCCTCGTCGAGGGTCGCGACCGGCGCCGGCTGCCACGCGCCCCCCGACGGGTCGCCCTCCCCGGTGGCGACGGCCGAGATCGCGGCGAACAGGTTCATCTGGTCGCCCGGCTCCGGCGGCTCCACCAGCTCCCGCGGCTCCTCCTCGGGGAGCGGCTCGCCGTCCTCGTCGACGCGCCGCAGGCTGTGGCGGCGCTGCTCGGCGATCGCGAACGCGTGGGCGCGCAGGCGCGGGTCGTCGGGGATGAACATGTGGCTGGGCTGGGCGCCGAGCCCCCGCGTCCAGCGCACCAGCCGTCCCACGGCCTGGCGGAAGAACAGCTCCGTCGTGGTGGTGGTGGCGAACACGCCCACCCGCAGCCGCGGGATGTCGACGCCTTCGGACAGCATCCGCACGGCGACGATCCACGGCTCCGCACCACCGGCGAACCCGGCGATCCGGGCGGAGGCGCCCGGGTCCTCCGACACCGCGAGCACCGGCGTGATCCCCAGCCGCTGACGCATGATCGCGGCGATCCCGCGGGCGTGCTCCTGGTCCATGGCGATCACCACGCCGCCCGCGGCGGGGTGCCCGGCGCGCACCTCGCCCAGCGTGGCGTGGGCCTTCGCGAGCACCGCCGGGAGCCATTCGCCGTCGACCGAGAGCGCGGTGCGCAGGCGCTGGGAGGCGCCGACGGCGTCCAGGGCGTCCTGGAAGGTGGCGCGGGCGATCGTGCCGTCGCTCGCCACCCACTCCATGTCCCCGTCGGTGCGCGGGAAGTGGACGGGCCGCACCACGCCGCCGTCGCGCATCGCATCGACGTAGCCGTACTCCACGTCCGCCTGCGCAAGGCCGTCGTCGTCGTACCGGACGAAGGGGATGGCCCGGGTGTCGGAGCGGAAGGGCGTGCCGGACAGCGACAGCCGCACCGCGGCGCCGTCGAACGCGAGGCGGGTGGCATCGCCCCAGGCCCGCTCCTCCCCCGAGTGGTGGGCCTCGTCCAGCACCACGAAGGCGTCGCGGGCGATCCGGGCGACGCCGGCGGCGCTCCCGGCGACCTGCTGGTAGGTCGTCACCATCCCGTGGACGTCGGCGGGCAGGCGGCCGTCGGCGGCGGTCCATGACGGCTCCAGGTGCAGGTCGAGGGCCTCGGCGGCGTCGGCCCACTGGCCCTTCAGGTGCTGCGTCGGGGCCACCACCACCAGGCGGCGGCGCGGGTGCTCGGCCAGGTGCTGCCGGGCGGCCGCCAGGGCGAACGTCGTCTTGCCCGCCCCGGGCGTCGCGACCGCCAGGAAGTCCGCTCCGGGGCGGGAGCGGAAGGCGTCGAGGGCCGCCTTCTGCCAGCGGCGGAGTCGGATCTGCTGGGCCATCGGCAGCGGCGGACCCTATGCACCGCGCCGGACGTTCTCAGCGGCCTCCCGGGCGGATCACGCGCGTGGCGGGACCGGGGATCCCCCGGCGGTCCTCCCGGTCACGCGATGCCGGAGTTCCCCGCGCTCGCGCCGCCGTCCTTCGTGTAATCGACGCTCACGTCGAGATGCCCGTCCTCCTGCAGCAACTCGGTGATCTCGAGTGACAACGGGTCCATGTTGCCGCTGTCGATCGAGGTCGCATCGACGCCGGCGCTCTTGATGAAGACCTGACTCTGCGAGGGGTCGGGCCGGTAGCGGGCGATCCACGCGGCCCGGCCGTCCGTGCTCACCCCCAGGTCGGTGACCGTCCAGTCGCGCGCGGCGCCCGAGGGGGCGGTGCGGGTGGATGCGGCGACCGCCCCCGTGCGCAGGTCGACGATGCGGATCGTGGTGCGCCCGCGGCCGACGGCGTCGAAGTTGCGGACCGCGACGGCGGCGAAGGAGCCCGCCAGGCGCGGCTGCTGCACGATGAGCCGCTGCGTGATGCGCCGCTTGCCGTAGCGGATCGTGCGGGTGAGCTGCTTCGCGATGGGGATCGCCCGGCCGCCCGTCTCGAGGTGGCAGCCCGAGATGGTGGTCGGAGCCGTGGGGGTGGCGCCCGGCACGGCGTAGATGCGGGCCGAGTCGGTGACGGCCAGCGTGCGGGCGGCGGGCGGGCCGCACACGCCGAGGGCCGTCTGAGCGCCGACGGTGAGCATCGCGGCGGTGAGAAGGAGCGTCCGCGTTCTCATGAGACGAGCATCGGTCTCCAGATCGAGTCGTGTCAACAGGCGGGCGGGCCCCCCGTCGGTCCCGCGGCGGACACCGATGAGTTCGGCGGGCGTCGCAGGTCGTATCCGCGACGTGTCAGGGAGGTGACCCGGGTGCCCCGATCGGGGGCTTTCGCTCCGGAGGGGGCCTGAAGTAGCGTTCGCCGCTTCGGGGGCACCGCATCGCAGAGGAGAGAGGACGAAGTTGAGGCCGTTCACCAGATGGGTCCTCGGGCACCGGCGCTGGATCGTCGCCCTGTGGATCCTCATCGCCGTCGTGGCATTCGGATCGGTGCAGCAGTCCGTGGATGCCCTGTCGGACAAGTTCGAGCTCCCGGGCAGGGAGAGCACCGACGCCGTCAACGCGATCTACGACGAGCTCGGGACGGGCGGGCCCAGGGTCAACGGGCCGCTCACCGCGGTCGTGCAGCTCCCCGAGGGCACCACCATCGACTCGCCCGGGGCCAGGGAGCAGGTGGGCGCCGCGTTCGCCACGGTGGCCGAGAGCATCCCCGACGTGCGCTACGCCGACTACGCGACGACCGGCGACCGCACGTTCGTCTCCGAGGACGGCCGCACGGCGTTCTCGGTCATGTGGTACCCCCCGAGCGACGTGGCGTTCGAGCCGGCGAAGCAGGCCATGGACAACGCCGAGGCGGCCGCGAAGGACCTCACCGTCGACGGCGCCCAGGTCCGGGTCACGGGCTACGACCCGCTCGCCGTGGGCGACAGCGAGGAGTCGTCCGGCCCGAGCGTCCTGGTCGAGACCCTGATCGGCGGGCTCGGCGCCCTGATCGTGCTCGCCTTCGTGTTCGGCTCGCTCATGGCCTTCGTGCCGCTGCTGATGGCGGCGATCGCCATCCCCACCACGTTCCTGGTGCTGTGGCCGCTGGCGGCGGTCACCGAGGTGTCGGTCGTCGTGCAGTTCCTGATCTCGTTGATCGGGCTCGGCGTCGCCATCGACTACTCGCTGCTGATCGTGATGCGCTGGCGCGAGGAGATCGCCGCCGGCCGCGACCGCTTCGAGGCGGTCGTGGAGACCATGGAGCACGCCGGCAAGGCGGTCATCTTCAGCGGCATCGCCGTCGCCATCGGCCTGCTGGCGATGATCGTGCTGCCGGTGCCGTTCCTGCGCAGCATCGGCTACGGCGGCATGCTGATCCCGCTGGTCAGCGTGCTCATCGCGATCACGCTGCTGCCGGTGGTGCTCGCGACGGTCGGGCCGCGGCTCGACCGGATCGGCGTCAGCCGGCGCACGGGCAACGCGGGTCAGGGGTGGGTGCCGTGGGGCCGCTTCGTGGTCCGCCACCGCTACCTGGTCGGCGGGGCGGCGCTGCTGATCCTGGCCCTCCTGTTCGTCCCGGTGCTCAACTTCTCGACGGGCACCCCGCGGGCCAACTCGCTCGCGTCGGCCGGCGCCGCGCGCGTGGCGCTCGACCAGCTCAACGAGTCCGGCATCGGCGCCGGCGCCCTCAACCCGTTCGAGGTCGCGGTCATCGGCGGGGACGCCGACGCCGTGGCGAAGGCGGCCGCGGGCGCCGAGGGCGTCCGCGGGGCGGTCGCCCCGTCGGGCGCCGCGTGGGGCAACGGCGACCTGCGGGTCGTGAACGTCTTCCCCCAGGCCGAGGACAGCCCCTCCACGGTGTCCGCCGTGCGGGCGGCGCTGGCCGACCAGCCGGGCGACGTCCTGGTGGGCGGCGCGACCCCGGGCACGGCCGACTTCAACGACGCCGTCTACGGCAACTTCGTGTGGGTCGTGCTGGTGATCGCGCTGATCACGTACGTGCTCCTCGCGCGCGTGTTCCGCTCGCTGCTGCTGCCGCTGAAGGCGGTGGTGTTCAACATCATCTCGATCGGCGCCGTCTGGGGCTTCATGGTCCTCTTCTGGCAGGAGGGCCACGGCTCGGGGGCGATCTTCGACATCGAGCCGACCGGCGCGCTGACCGTCTGGATCCCGCTGATGGTGTTCGCGTTCCTCTACGGGCTCTCGATGGACTACGAGGTGTTCATCCTCAGCCGGATGCGGGAGGAGTACGACCGCGACGGCCACACCGACCGCGCCGTGGTGGCGGGCCTCGCCCGCACCGGGCGCCTGGTGACGGCCGGGTCGCTCATCCTGTTCCTGGCGTTCATCGCGCTGGCGTCAAGCCCGGGTACCGACATCAAGGTGTTCGCGACCGCGTTGGCCATCGGGATCCTGCTGGACGCGACGGTGGTGCGCAGCATGCTGCTGCCGGCGTTCGTCGCGGTCCTGGGACGCTGGAACTGGTACCTGCCGACGTGGGCGGCGCGGATCCTGCGCGTGGAGCCGAGCTACCCCGCCCCGGAGGTCCGAGGCGAGGTGCCCCTGGAGCTCGATCCCCCCGGGGAGACGTCGCTCGGCCACGGCGCGACGCCCGCCCCGGCGGGCGGCGAGTCGCGGTAGCTAGCCGGTCGTCGTCGTGGCGGCGGGGGCCCCCTCGCGCCCCCCCCCCCCCGGCGAGAACGCCCGCGCGGGGAGCGCCCCCCCCAGCGCGGCCGCCGCACCGAGCCACAGCGAGGAGGTGAAGCCGGACTCGGCGGGGATCGAGGTGCCGGCGATCACGTCGCTGGCGAGCAACGTCACCGCGGCCTGGCTGCCGATGACGCTCCCCACGGTCCGCACCACGGTGTTCATCCCGGTGGCGATGCCGGTCTCGGTGGGCGCCACGGCGTCCGAGATCAGCTTGGGCATCGCGCCGAAGGCGACCGCGACGCCGGCGGCGCCGATGGCGTAGCCCAGCATCAGCTGCCACGGCTCGGCGTGGAACGCCGCGAGGGACGCCGACCCGATGGCCGTGACCACCAGGCCGATCGCGAGCGACAGCTTGAAGCCCACCCAGCGGCCCAGCACACCCCCGAAGGGGCCGGCGGGCAGCATCACCAGCGCGCCCGGCAGCAGGTAGAGCGCCGAGACGGTCACGGTGGCGCCGAACCCGTAGGTCACCAGGCCCTGGACGTCGTCCGGCAGGCCGCTCGGCATCTGCGAGAACAGCGGCAGCACGGTGAAGATCGCGTACATCGTGAAGCCGCAGAACAGCGCGGCCAGGTTGGTGAACAGCACGGGGCGGCGGGACAGCATCCGCATGTCGACCATCGGGCTCGCGGTGCGGGCCTCCACCACGCCCCAGAGCACCAGCACCCCCAGGCCTGCGGCGACCATCCCCATCAGCTTCGCCGACGACCAGCCCCAGTCGTGCCCCTCGGTGAGGGCCACGAGCAGCAGGATCAGGCCGCCGGACAGCAGCAGCGCCCCGGGGATGTCCAACCTGGCGGGGCTGCGGTGCGGCGACGGCGGGATGAAGCGGGCCACCAGCGCGATGCCCAGCACGCCGATGACGGCGCCGATGACGAAGAGCAGACGCCACGATGCGTGGTCGACGATGACGCCGCTCATCACCAGGCCCAGCCCGCCGCCGAGACCGAGCATCGCGGAGATGAGCCCCATGGCCACGCCCATCCGCTTGGCCGGCACCTCGTCGCGGATGATCGAGAAGCTCAGCGGATAGACCGCCCCGCCGATCCCCTGGATCGCGCGGAACACGATGAGCGACCAGATGCTCCAGGCGAAGATCGCCGCGACCGAGCCGATCGTGAAGAGCGCCAGCGTCACGATCAGCATCCGGGGCTTGCCGAACTGGTCGCCCAGCCGGCCGAGCAGCGGCGTCGCCACCGACGCGCTCAACAGGTAGATGCTCACGGTCCACGCCGCCCACGACGTCGACGTGTTCAGGTCCTCGGCCACGATCGGCAACGCCGGGACGATCACGGCCTGCATCAGGGCGAAGCTGCCCGACGCGCAGGTCAGCGCGAGGAGCAGCATGCCGGGTCGTGAGCGGGTCAAAGGTCCTCCAGCGGCCGTTCGTGCTTTACGCAACGTGTAGTAAAGCGGCAAGCTACCATGCGCACGATGCCCACCGCCCACACCTCACCCCGCCGGGGCCGTCCCCGCTCCCGGGCGAACGACGACGCGATCCTCGGGGCGGCCGTCGAGCTCCTGGGGGAGGTGGGGTACTCGCGGCTGTCGATGGAGGGCGTCGCGGCCGCCGCCGGCGTGAGCAAGCCGACCCTCTACCTGCGGTACGCGTCGAAGGCCGAGCTGGTCGCCGCCGCGTTCACCGCGGTCCGCATGGGGGCCGCCCCGCCCCTCTCCGGGGACCTCCGGGGGGACCTGGTCGCGCAACTGCGCCACCTCCGCGTCGCGTTCGCCCGCACCGGCATGTCGGTGATCGGCGTGTGCCTGGCGGAGGAGGAGCACGTCCCCGACCTGATCGAGGCCCTCCGGGAGCGGAGCCTCCGCCCGGGCCGGCAACTGCTGCGCGACGCCCTCGACGCCGCCGGCGAACGCGGCGAGCTCCGCCTCGACGCCGACGTGGAGGCCGCCATCGAGATGGCCTTCGGCGCCTACTACGCCCACTACCTCTCGGGCGAGCCCTTCCCCGACGGGTGGGAGGAGCGGATCGCCGATGCCGTCCTGCGGAGCGTGACGGCCCCCGGCTGACCCCGGCTCCTCCGGGGGTCGTTCATTTGAACCGACCCCCGATGTTCACTTGAACGGCGGGGTGGGCCTGGTGGGCCGCCCCGCCTGCGGCGTCATCGGGAACCTCACGGCCGTCCCGACCGGGACCCACGGCCCGGCCGGGACGCGCCAAGCCGGGCGCCGGGCGGCGGGTTGGTGCGCGGCGGGCACGACGGCCTCCCGAGTGACCCGGCGGACCGGCCCGAAGAGCTGGAGGACCAGATCCTCATCGATCCGGGGAGCGAGCGGCGGGTCGTCGTACGAGAACGGGAAACGCGGACGGACGACCCAGAGCACCATCGTCCACACGACGAACGCGACCGCCCCGACGAGCCCGATCACGAAGATCGTGATCTCCAGCCATGCCGGCGCCGTCTGCCCCATGGCGCGATGGTGCGCCGGTGCGGCCTCCGAGCGCCACCCCCGTCTCGCGATGCGGATCCCGCCGCTCGCGCGGCCTCGGGTCAGAGGTTCCGGATCGGGGTGGGCCGGCCCTCGTCGTCGAGGGCGACCATGGTGAAGACGCCGACGGTGCAGAGCTCACGCACGTGGGTGACGGGATCCTCGCGGTGGGCCTCCACCCGGACGCGCATGCTCGTGCGCCCCACCGACTCGACCTCGGCGACCAACTCCACCAGCTCGCCCTCCCGGATCGCCACCCGGAACGTCAGCTCGTCGACGACGGCGGTGACCACCGTGCGCGTCCCCGCGCGCCGGACACCCGCGATCCCCGCCGCCGAGTCCATCCAGGCCATCAGCGAGCCGCCGTAGAGGGTCCCCAGATGGTTGGTGTCCGCCGGCATCACCATGTGCGTGAACCGGGTCCGCGGCACGCCGTCGCTCACGCGCCCCCCTCCCCCGCCGCCCCGACCACGTCCAGGATGTCCACCGCGTGCCCCTCCATCAGCCAGGGGCCCACGCCCCACACCGACTCCAGCTCCCGCGCGTCCCGGGGGGCGCGCCGGGCGATCCCCTCCAGCGTCCGGTTCGACGCCACCCGGAACGCCGGCCACCCCAGCTCCTTCGCCAACGCGCCGCGCCACGCCTTGAGCGCGTCGAGCGTCCGCCGCTGATCCACGTCCAGCGGAGGCTCGTCGGGCCGCGCCCGCCCCGTCCCCGCGGGCGCCGCGACGGGCGCCGCCGCCAGGTCGTCCGGCGGGTCGCACCGGTCGCAGCAGCGCTCCTCCGGCGCCGGCTCCGACGGATCGTCGAAGTGCTCCAGGAACACCCGCCGCCGGCACGCCTCGCCGCGCACGTACGCGACCGCCGCGTCCAGCGCACGGTGGCGCCGCCGCAGCTCCGCCTGCACCTGGCCCGCCAGGTCCTCGCGCTGGTCGGGGGTGAGGTGGTCGGCCAGGAGCCGCCCCGACCGGCCGCCGCCCGGCGCCGCCTCCACCTGCAGCGCCCCCACCCGCTCCGCCATCGCCAGCACGAACCCCGTGTCGTCGTCGACCTCGGGCCGGTCCATCCGCCAGCCCCCGTCGGCGTCGGCCCGGGCCGCGAGCCGCCGCAGGAGCCGGTCGACCTCCCCCGGCTCGAGCCGGGCACGCGTGATCCGCCGCCGGATCGCCACCTCGTCGGACGGGCCCGCCACCAGCACGTGTCGCGACGGCTCCCCGTCGCGCCCGGCCCGCCCCGCCTCCTGGTACAGCTGCTCCAGCGAGTCGGGCAGCGCGGTGTGCACCACCAGCCGCACGTCCGGCACGTTCACGCCCATCCCGAACGCGTTCGTGGCGGCCACCACCCGCGCGCGGCCGCTGGTGAACGCCTCCTGGGCCTCCGCCCGGTCCGCCCGGCCCGCGTGGTACGCCACCGCGGAGTGGCCTGCGGCGTTCAGCGCCGCCGCCGTCTCCTCCGTCGCCCGCCGCGTCCCGCAGTAGACGATCGCCTTGCCGCCGCCCGCCGACGCGAGCGCCGCGGTCAGGACCCCGCGCTTGCGGGCGACCGAGCCCTTCCCCTCCACCCACAGCGCGTCGAAGACCAGGTTGGGCCGGTCGAAGCCGCCCACCACGCCGACGGGGTCGCGCAGGCCCAGCCGCCGTGCCACGTCGGCCCGCACGCGCTCGGTGGCCGTCGCGGTGAGCGCCATCGTCGCCCGGGGACGCAGCGCCTCGCGGAACCGCCCGACGCGGCGGTAGTCGGGGCGGAACTCGTGGCCCCACTCGCTCACGCAGTGGGCCTCGTCGATCACCAGCAGGCTGACCGTCGCCGACGCCATCGCCCGCCCGAACGCCGCCGAGCCGAACCGCTCCGGCGCCACGTACAGCAGGCGCAGCTCGCCGGCGCGGGCCGCCTCCAGCGCGTCGCGCGCCTCGCCCTCCGCCAGCCCTGAGTGGAGCGCCGCCGCCGGGATCCCGGCGCGGTCCAGGCCGGCGAGCTGATCGGTCATCAGGGCGATGAGGGGCGACACCACCACCGTGAGCCCGCGCAGCACGGCGGCGGGTGCCTGGTAGCAGAGCGACTTCCCGGAGCCGGTGGCCATGACCACGATCGCGTCGCGCCCCGCCAGCGCGGCCGCGATCGCGCGGTCCTGGCCGGGCCGCAGCCTCCGCACACCCAGCGCGGCGAGCGCCTCGGGCAGCGCGGGGCCGGCGGCGCCCACGCGCCCCTCGCCCTCCGGTGGGCGCCGCGCGGTGACCCCGGTGACCAGGCGCCCCAGGAGTCCCCGCTCCTCCGGCTCCAGGTCCGGCCACGCCGCGCGCAGCTCCCCCAGCCGCGCCTCCACCACCGCGTGCGCCGCGGCGTCCTCGGCGCCCGCCGCCTCGGCGGCCTCCACCTCGCGCACCAGGTCGGCCAGCGCCGCCAGCGGCAGATCCTCCCCCGCGATCGGCGGGACCGGGGGGATCTCCTGGGCGACGTCCACCCCGGGAGCGTGGCAGCCTCGCCGGACGCCGGGCCGGTCCGTCGCCACACCCGGCGCCGCGGCTCGGCCGGTAGCGTCCGGAGGGTGACCACCGAGGACGAGGACGCGATCCGCCGCACGCGGCTCGCCAACGAGCGCACCTACCTGGCGTGGTGGCGCGCCGGCCTCACCGGCATCGCCGTGTCGCTGGGGGTCGGCGCCCTGCTGCCCGAGCTGGCCGACAGCTCGCGCTGGCCCTTCGTGGTCCTCGGCATCGGCTTCGCGGTGCTCGCGGTGCTGTTCATCGCCTTCGGCGTGCGGCGCTTCCGCGCCGTCGAGCAGGCCGTCATGCGCGGGGAGTTCGCACCGCTCGACCTTCGGTTCGCCACCCTCCTCGGCGGCTTCGGCGTGGTGCTCGCGGTCCTCACGATCATCGCGGTCGTCGTCGAGTTCTGACCCCGGCCGGCGCCGCCATGGCGCGGCGTGCCAAGGACCGGGGGACCCGAGCGCGAACCCGTCTACTGTGACGCGGTCCCACGAGGAGGCGACGCACTGAGGCTGGTCCCCGGAGAGGACTTCGGGCGCTACCGGATCGAGGCCGAGATCGGTCGCGGCGGGCAGGCCGTGGTGTACCGCGCCACGCAGCTCGACCTGGACCGCCCGGTGGCGCTGAAGGTGTTCGACGACGGGTACCTCACCCGCGCCGGCGCGCTGGAGCGCTTCCGCCGCGAGGCGATCGCCGCGGGACGCCTGGAGCACCCCCGCATCGTCCCGGTGTACGACGCCGGCGACGTGGAGGGGCGCGCCTACATGGCGATGCGGTTCATCCCGGGCGACAGCCTGGCCGAGCGGATCGCGCGCGGCGGCCCACTCCCCCCGGACGAGGCGCTCGCGGTGCTCTCGGACATCGCCGCCGCCCTCGACTTCGCCCACGCCCGCGGGACCATCCACCGGGACGTGAAGCCGGCCAACATCCTGCTCGACCCGGACGGCACCGCCTACCTCGGCGACTTCGGGCTGGTCCGCCTGGACGACATGCCGGGGCTCACCCGCCGCGGCGACTGGCTGGGGACCGCCGAGTACGTGTCGCCGGAGCAGGTGGAGGGCGAGCAGGCCACCGCGGCGTCCGACACGTACGGCCTGGCGGCCGTCGCGTTCGAAGCCCTCACGGGCCGCGCCCCCTTCGTGCGCCGCGAGGCGAGCGCCGTGCTCCTCGCCCACGTCCGCGAGCCGGTCCCCGACGCGTCGGAGATCCGCCCGGGGCTCCCCGTCGCGGTCGATGCGACCCTCGCCCGGGGCCTGGCGAAGGACCCGGCGGACCGCTTCCCCAACGCCAACGGCTTCGTCGGCGACCTGCGGCACGCCCTCGACTCGGCCGAGCTGCGGCCGACCGTGGTCGGCGCGCCCGTCGCGGGCGGCGACCCGTGGGACGCCGCGATGGAGCGGTTCAGCGAGACGGGGGCGACGTCGCCGGGCGAGCGGCTCACGAAGGCCTTCGGCGACGCGAGGCAGCGCACCCGGCGGTTCGCCTGGGGCCGCGACGCCGCCATCGCCGCCGCGGTGGCGGGGGTGCTGGTGCTGGCGGGCGCGGCCTGGGGCGGCTGGGCGCTCGGCCACTCGAGCGCGGACGCCGGGGGCGCCGAGTCCCGGGGCTACGCCGCCGGCGAGGCCGCGGGGCTCCAGGCCGGCACCGCCAAGGGCCGCACCATCGGCTTCAAGGCCGGCAGGAAGGAGGGCGTCGCCGAGGGCAAGAAGGCCGGCGTCGCGGCGGGCAAGAAGGCGGGCATCGAGCAGGGCAAGGAGGCCGGCTACAGCTCCGGCTACGCCGACGGGCGCTCCTCCGCCCTGACCGGCCTGGCGCCGGGATCCTGGTACATCGTCCGGGTCGGCAGCGACGAGAGCGGGGCCACGATCGCCTCGAGCCAGGGCGTCCCGACCGACGCGAGCACCTGTTTCGCGGTGAGCGGCAACACCCTCCTCAGCGGGGGCTGCTGACCCTCCTCCTGGCGAACGCCGCGGCGACCCTCGCGATGACGGGGGTCATCTGGTTCGTGCAGGTGGTCCACTACCCCCTGCTCGCCCACGCCGGCGAGGAGGGCTTCGCGGCCCTGGCCGCCGAGCACCAGCGGCGGACGGGCTGGGTGGTGGGCCCGCCGATGGCGGTGGAGGCCGCGACGGCCGTCGCGCTGCTCGCCTGGCGTCCCGACGGCGTCGCGCCCGCGGCGGCCTGGACCGGCGTCGTCCTGGTCGCCGGGCTGTGGGCCACGACGTGGGCGATGCAGGTCCCCCGCCACCGCGAGCTCGCCGTGGGCTGGGACCCGGCCGCCCACCGCAGCCTCGTCCGCGGCAACTGGGTCCGCACCGGGCTGTGGACCGCCCGCGCCGCCCTGGTCGTCGGGATGCTCGCCGCCGCCGCCTGAGGCGGGGGCGCTACGCGCGGGGCAGGAGCGACCGGCTCCGGAGGTGGTCGAGGATCGCGCGGGTGACGGTGGCGGCGATGAGGTCGGTCCTCCGCAGGAAGGCGTCGTCGCGGGCCGGGTCGCCGGCCTCAACCAGCACCCGTGCGCCCGCGTTGGTGCGGTAGAAGCCGTAGAAGCGCGTCATGCGGGGGTTGCCGTCGCGCGACTCCACCCCGCCGAACGGGCCGTACGCGCCGTTCGCGGCGGTGTGGATCGCCTTCAGGCGGGTGGCGATCCGGTCGGCCAGGTCGCGGGAGCGCCGCTCGACCACCGGGGGGACGGTCGTGGCGGCACGGTGGGGCGCGCTGTCCGGGTACGGCACCGGGCTGGCCGTGCCGAACCCCTCGCCGTGGTACCAGTTCTCCCCCGCCCCGGTCCGGGCCCCGCCCACCCCGGCGCGGCCCCCGTCGGAGTCGTGGTGGAGGCTCACGAACACGGCGCCGCGCGCGCCGAGCGGGGTCACGCGCCCCGGCGTGCGCCGCGCGTCGACGCCGTACCGCCGCAGCAGCACCGTGACGCGCGACGCGATGCGGGTCGTGAAGCCCACCTCCGAGCCGAAGGGGCCGCTGCCGGCGCCCGTCTGGGCGGTGTAGCCGGGCTCGCGGGGCGCCTCGTGGCCCGCCTGGACCCACACCACCGGCGCCCCCGGCGGGACGGCGTGCGCGATCACGCCGAGGCGCCCTCCAGCGCGCGCAGGGCGGCGACCGCCTCCTCGCAGAACCCCGCCACCGCGGCCGCCGCCCCGGCCGCGTCGGGGGCCGCGTCCACGCGGCGGATGAGCTCGCTGCCCACGATCACGCCGTCCGCGATGCCGCCCACGGCCGCCACGTCCGCCGGCGTGCGGATGCCGAAGCCCACGCCCAGGGGCACGTCCGTCGCCGCGCGTGCGTGGTCCAGGAACGCCCGCAGCTCCTCGCCCACCTCCACCTGGCGTCCGGTCACCCCGGTCAGGGCGACGCAGTAGACGAACCCCTCCGCCGCCCGGCCGATCGCGGCCAGGCGGTCGCCGGCCGTCGTCGGGGCCGCCAGCGGGACCATGCACACCCCGGCCCGCCGCGCCTGCTCCCGGACGTCGGCGCCCTCGTCGATGGGGAGGTCCGGCAGGATCACCCCGGCGACGCCCGCCCGCGCGGCGCGCTCCATGAACGCCCGCGGCCCCGCCGCGAGCACGATGTTCACGTACGTCATCAGGACCACCGGCGGCCCGCCGCGCAGGTCCTCGGCCAGCGCGATGACGTCCTCCGGGCGCACGCCGTGCTCGAGCGCCCGCTGCCCCGCCGCCTGGATCACCGGTCCGTCGGCCAGCGGATCCGAGAACGGGATGCCCAGCTCGATCACGTCGCTGTGGCGGGCCGCGGCCTCCAGCTGCGCGGCGCTCGAGGCCAGGTCCGGGAAGCCGCCCATCAGGTACGGCATGAACAACGGACGGCCCGCCTCCGCGAAGGCGGCGCGGAGGCGGCGCGCGCCCTCGGGCGCCCCCTCAGCCATCCAGCCCCAGGGCGGCGCCCACCGCGTCCACATCCTTGTCGCCGCGGCCGGACAGGCACACCAGCACCGGCCCGCCCGCCCCGAGCGCGGCGCCCTCGCGCGCGATCAGCGCCAGCGCGTGCGAGCTCTCGAGCGCCGGGATGATCCCCTCGGCCCGGCAGCACTGCTCGAACGCCCGGAGCGCCTCGGCGTCGGTGGCGCTCACGTACCGCACGCGACCCGAGTCGCGCAGGAAGCTGTGCTCCGGGCCGACGCCCGGGTAGTCGAGGCCCGCCGAGATCGAGTGCGGCTCGGTCACCTGCCCGTCGGCGCTCTGCAGCAGGTACGAGTAGGTGCCGTGCAGCACCCCCGGCGCGCCGTGGCTCAGCGACGCCCCGTGACGCCCCGTCTCGACGCCCTCGCCGCCCGCCTCCACGCCGTGCAGGGCCACGCCGGCGTCGTCGAGGAACGCGCGGAAGATGCCGATCGCGTTGGACCCGCCGCCGACGCAGGCGACCACGGAGCCCGGCAGGCGCCCCTCCTCCGCCAGCACCTGCTCGCGCGCCTCGGCCCCGATCACGCTCTGCAGCTCCGCCACGATCTCCGGGTACGGCGCCGGCCCCGCCGCCGTGCCGATGACGTAGTGGGTGGTCCGCACGTTGGTCACCCAGTCGCGGATCGCCTCGTTGAGGGCGTCCTTCAGGGTCCCGATGCCGGAGTCGACGGGGACGACCTCCGCGCCGAGCATCCGCATGCGGATCACGTTGAGCCGCTGGCGGGCCATGTCGACGCGGCCCATGTAGACGGCGCACTCCAGGCCCAGCAGCGCCGCCGCGGTGGCGGTCGCCACGCCGTGCTGGCCGGCGCCGGTCTCGGCGATGATCCGCCGCTTGCCCATCTTGTGGGCCAGCAGCACCTGCCCCAGCGCGTTGTTGATCTTGTGCGCGCCGGTGTGGCACAGGTCCTCGCGCTTCAGGTAGATGCGCTCGACCCCGTACGCCTCCTCCAGTCCCCGCGCCCGGTACAGCGGCGTCGGCCGCCCCACGTACCGGGACAGGAGCCCCTCCAGCTCCGCCCGGAACGCGACGTCGTCGCGGTGCGCCAGGTAGGCCTCGGTCAGCTCGTCCAGCGCGGCGATCACCGTCTCGGGCACGTACCGGCCCCCGAAGGGCCCGTACCGCGCGGTGAGCGCCTCGTCCGGCGACAGGCGGTCGCTCACGCCGCAACCCCCACGGCGCCGACGACCGCCGCCATGAAGGCCGCCACCTTCGCGGCGTCCTTGCGCCCCGGCGACGACTCGACCCCGCTCGACACGTCCACCAGCGCGGGGCGGGTGCGGCGCACGGCGTCGGCCACGTTGCCCGGGTGCAGGCCGCCGGCCAGGGCGAACGGGCGGCCCAGCGGCTCGGCGTCGAGCAGCCCCCAGTCGAACGTGGTGCCCGTGCCGCCGTCGCGGCCGGCGACGGCGGCGTCCAGCAGCACCACGTCGGCGGCGCTGGCGCGCGCCCGGGCGAGCGCGCCGGGGCCGTCCATGCGGATCCCCTGGATCACCGTCAGCCCGCTCGCGGCCCGCGCCTGCGCCGGGTCGATGTCGCCGTGCACCTGGAGGTGCGTGAGCCCGGCCCGGCGCGCGGTCTCGGCCATCACGTCCGGCGCCGTCGACACGAACACGCCCACCTTCGCGACCCCGTCGGGGACCGCGGCGCAGACGGCGGCCGCCAGGGCGGCATCGACGCGGCGGGGGCTGCCGGCGGCGAACACCACGCCGATACCCCACACCCCGAGGCGCGCGCACTCGGCGGCCTCCGACGGCACCGTCAGCCCGCACACCTTGACCGTGACGCCCGCGTCAGGCCGCATCGACGGCCACCTCCGGGGCGGGCCCCGTCCACCGCGGCAGGAACACCCGGATGGTCGCGCCCTCGCCCGGGGTGCTCACGGCCTCGAACGTGCCGCCCAGGATCTGGGCCCGGTCCCGCATGCCGTGCAGCCCGAACCGGGCGAGGGGCATGCCGGGCTTGCGACGCTGGACGGCCTCCGGGTCGAAACCCCTGCCGTCGTCGCGTACCTCGAGCGCGGTGCCCCGCTCGTCCTCGCTCAGCCGTACGTGCACGCGCTGCGCATGGCCGTGGCGGTGGGCGTTGCTGAGGGTCTCCTGGAGGATCCGGTAGAAGGTGATCCGCTGGGTGATCGACACCCCGTTGACCGGGAACTCCCCGTCGAACTCGGACCGCACCTCGCAGTCGGCCCGGGCCTCGAACGCCACCAGGGCGTCGCCCAGGATGTCCTTCAGCGTGCGGTCCTCGAACTGTGCGGGCCGCAGGTGGCCGATCAGCTCACGCATCTCGTGCAGCGCGCCGCCCACCGTCTCGTAGATGCGCCCCAGCGCGGGCCGCAGGGAGTCGGGGGTCGGCAGGCCCTGGTCGGCGGCGTCGGCGATGTCGGCCTCGAGCAGCTGCACCTCGAGCAGCGCCACCGAGAGCTGCTGGGTGGGGCCGTCGTGGATGTCCAGCCCCATCCGCCCGAGCGTCCGCTCGTCGGTCGCCAGGATCTGCGCCATCGCCCGCTCGAGGTTGTCGCGCATGCGCGCCG
>OEIU01000575.1_pt1 | contig 32694 bp, 32 predicted proteins | sample 1539221 | NCBI WGS metagenome assembly OEIU01 (sample SAMN03792071, study PRJEB22550) | activated sludge metagenome | feature: wastewater treatment plant; material: activated sludge; isolation source: Wastewater treatment plant of a petroleum refinery complex | place: Argentina: Zarate | collected...
GGGCACGTCGATGATGCTGAGGTACCAGCGAGCCGTGAAACGATCGTAGCGGATCTGTGGGTCGCTGGTGAAACTCAGCACCACCGATCCGCCGACTGGCGTCATTACCGATGCGAAGAACGTGTCGGGGCTGACGTTCAGCACGCCATCGGCAACGCCGGTCTTGTTGAACGAACGCAGCCGCCCGTTGACGAAAACGATGTATTGGCTGGGCCCGATCGTGCCCATGCTGTCCGGAGGTGTGGCATTCGTATCGTTCGAGTTGGCGCCGTCGAAAGATAACGCAGTAGTCTGGGATGCCAATGGCCGCATGGCGCCCAAGAACTTCGGCGCATTCGGTGGCCACGTGGATACCGCAGGCGCGTCCGGATTGGGCTGTAAATTATCCAGCTCGATCTCGTGTTCATATTGTGGTCGCCACATCAGAACCTGCGGCATCGACACCTGACGCTGCATGATCGCCGATGTCGATTGTGCGATACCGGGAGTCGTTTCGAGGCGTTCTCCCTGGATTTCCGGACCGGCTGGCGACGGATCGCCGCTTTGCCCGCGCGCCATCATTGAAACTGGCATGCATAAAACGGCGAACACGAGCGCGAGCGCGCTCGAGATCATTCGATTGCGAAACATGCGAAACCCCTTGGAAAAACTTCTCGCGACGTGCGAGCTACGAGCCGCCCTGGCAACCTGCGACCGATTCGCGGCGATGCCGCGGAACCCCAGCTAAGCGCACGACTATACGGGTACCGAAAGTCGCAGGCAACTACCGCCCCTGGATGTATGGACAACCAGTACCTGGTCTCAGCGCCGTATCATCGCCACCCGGAACGCATCCCCCATCTGCCCCGGCAATGTCAGTCGCTTGACCTCTTGCGCCAATGCGTAACGAGCGGCCTCGCCCGCCGCGCTCGCGTAAGTGTCGGTGAAAACTTCATCCAGTCCATGCCGGATGAGGAATTGCGACTGTCGCTCTACGCTCGCCTCGAATCCCGCGGCGCTACCCGCTTCGACGAGAGCATCGAAATCCACATGCGCGGTGATGTCCTGAAGTCCTGGCAAGATCAGCGGATCGTCGTGCGCGCGATGGCGGAAGTGGCAGCGCAAGGTGCCATTCGCATGCTGCGGCGCATAGTACTCGGGGCGTGAATAACCGTAGTCGATGAACCAGGCCGCGCCGTGTTCCAGATTGCGGGTGACCTCGGCGAGCCACTGCACGAGCGTCGGACAATATTCCGACATGAAGGGATGCGGCAACGCAGACTCATCCGGAACGAAGTGCGCAGTATCGGCCTGCAACGCCGCATCGGCGGGAATCTCGCGCCACACGAAGCGTCCATTGCCATCCACGCCGACCGCACGCGCGAACACTTCACCATCGCGCAACACGAATGCGCGTACCGGCAAGGCATCGACCACTTCGTTCGCGATCAGCGCGCCCCGCCACGATTCGGCCGGTGGCATATCCAGCCAAACGCAACGATCGAATAAATGCGCACAGCGCTGCGTCAGCGTCGTGCGCTGGCGTTCGCGCAAGTCGGCGCTGCGTTCGAGCAGAAGATAGCGCACGGGCAAGGCATCGAGGCGTTCGAGTTCGACGAGCAACTCTGCCGCCAACGCGCCCGAACCGGGGCCGAGTTCGAGGACGTCGCCGCGCGTCTCGCGCAACGTGGGCGCTATCGCGCGCGCGAGACAGCGCGCGAACACGAAGCCGAGTTCCGGCGCGGTGACGAAATCGCCCGCCGCGCCGAACTTGGCCGCGCCCGCGCTGTAGTAACCCAGGCCCGGCGCATACAGGGCCAGTTCCATGTAGCGCGCGAAATCCAGCGCGCCGCCCGCAGCGTAGATCTCGCCGCGGATAAGCGCGGCAACGCGCTCGCTATGCGCAAGCTCGTCGGGACTGGGCGGGGGCAAATCGACGCGCACGCTGGCGTTCCGCGAAAAAATGGAGTGCAATCCTGCCATGAATGAGCAACAACGTCCCGTCGCCCTGATCACCGGAGCGGCCAAGCGCGTCGGCGCGCAGATCGCACGCAGCTTGCACGGCGCGGGTTACGACCTCGCCCTGCACTATCGCCATTCGCGTGGCGAGATGGATGCGTTGTGCGCGGAACTGAACATGGCGCGCAACGGTAGCGCACGGGCCATCCAGGCCGAGCTTGCGGATGTCGAAGTCATGCCGCGCATCGTCGACGATTGTATCGCGCGCTTCGGCCGGCTCGACGCGCTGGTGAACAACGCCTCGGCGTTCTATGCGACACCGGTGGGAAGTGTCACGCCGACGCAGTGGGAAGAATTGTTCGCCAGCAATGCGCGCGCACCGTTTTTCCTGGCGCAAGCCGCAGCACCGCATCTGCAAGCCGCGCGCGGCGCCATCGTCAACATGGCGGACATCTATGCCGAGCGTCCCCTGCCCGGGCATGCGGTGTACTGCATGGCCAAGGCCGCGCTGGTGATGATGACGCTGGCGCTGGCCAAGGAACTCGGGCCGGAGGTGCGCGTCAATGCCATCGCGCCGGGTGCCGTGCTGTGGCCGGAATCCGGCAAGGCGTATGCGGATCAGAAGGAGCTTGTCGCGCGCACGCCGCTCAAGCGCGCGGGTTCACCTGAGGATGTTGCCGCCGCCGTACTGTTTCTGCTGCGCGACGCGAAGTTCAGCACCGGGCAAATCCTGAAGGTGGACGGCGGGTGGGCGTTGGCGATTTAAAGGTCGGCAACCCGTGTGGAGTGATCCTTCTCTTTGGGGAATTCGTGCCAAAGCTGCCCTATCGTCTTGCCCAGAACGGGATGCTTCGCGTCCGCCGCGATATCCGCCAGCGGCTTGAGCACGAAGGCGTATTTCAGTTCGGGCCGCGGAATCTCCAGGTTACCCGGCCCCTTCACGACCTGATCACCGAACAGCACGATATCGACATCGAGCGTGCGGCTGGAAAAGCGCGGCACGTCGCGGCGTCGGCCATGCCGATCCTCAAGCGCGTGCAGCCAATCGTTGAGTACGCTGACGCCAACATCCGTGTCGATGCCGGCGGCGAGGTTGAGGAAATCCGGACCATCGAAACCGACGGCGGGAAAGCGATACACCGGCGAGATGATGATGTCGCCGAAGCGGCCATGCAGTTCGCGCAGCGCCGCGCGCAGGTTCGCTTCCGGTTCCAGGTTCGAGCCGAGGCTGAGCCAGGCACGGGTCATGCGTTTGGCTTCCCGCCCCGCTCAATCGTCACGCCTACCGCCTTCGATCCCGTCACCGCGCCGGGCTTGGACAATTTCAGCCGCAACCACGCCACGCCGAATTCCTCGCGCACGATCTGCGCGCAGCGTTCGGCCAGAGTTTCCACCAGCTCGAAATGCGATTCTTCCACGAATGCGATCAGACGCTTGGCGATCTTCTTGTAATCGAGCGTGTCCTCGATCTTGTCGCTCGCCGCCGGTTTACGGTTGTCGAAGGCCATTTCCAGGTCCAGCGCCACGGTTTGCCGGATCTTGCGTTCCCAGTCGTAGATGCCGATGACGGTTTCGATGCGCAGCTCTTCGATGAACACGACATCCATCACGCAGCCTCCAGCGGCGCCAGCGATTCCAGATTCCAGCGCGGCGCGACCTTGATCGCCGCGTCGTCGTGCAGCCCGGCCTGCAGGCGCAGCGCGCCGGCCAGCGCGATCATTGCGCCGTTGTCGGTGCAGAATTCCAGGCGTGGAAAATACACACGGAAGCCATCGCGTTGCGCCGCCTCGGCGAGCTTGGCGCGCAGCTTGCGATTCGCGCCGACACCACCGGCAATGACCAGTCGGGTCGCTCCGACCTGTTCCAGTGCGCGCCGGCATTTGATCAGCAGGGTTTCGACAATGGCATCCTCGAAACCGCGCGCGATATCGGCCTTGGCGTTCGCCTCGTCCGCATGCTGCTGATAGGCGAGCAGAACTTGCGTCTTCAATCCCGAGAAACTGAAATCCAGCCCGGGCCGATCGGTCATCGGACGCGAAAACCTGAACTTGCCCGGCGTGCCGGATTCGGCCAGTTTGGCCAGTGCCGGACCGCCCGGATAGGCCAGCCCCATCAGCTTGGCGGTCTTGTCGAAGGCCTCGCCGGCGGCATCGTCCAGCGTGTCGCCGAGCAGGCGGTAGCGGCCGATGGCGGATACCTCGATCAACATCGAATGCCCGCCCGACACCAGCAGGGCCACGAACGGCGGCTGTGGCGGATCGGGCTCGAGCAATGGCGCGAGGAGATGCCCTTCCATGTGGTGCACGCCGATCGCGGGGACATCCAGCGCCCAGGCCAGCGCGCGCGCGCAGGAAGCGCCGACCAGCAGTGCCCCGACCAGTCCCGGACCGGCCGTGTAGGCCACGCCACGCAGGTCGCGTGTGGTCATGCCGGCCTTGGACAGAGTCTCGCGGATCAGGGGCAGCAGCTTGCGCACGTGGTCGCGGCTGGCCAGCTCCGGCACCACGCCGCCGTAGTCGGCGTGCATCTTGATCTGGCTGTACAGGGTATGCGCGACCAGGCCACGGGACGGATCGAACACGGCCACCCCGGTTTCGTCGCAGGAGGTCTCGATGCCAAGTACTGGGCCCGGCACAGGACCCGATTTTGCAATTTTCTGGTTCGACACGGTAAAATATGCGGCTCGCCCGATAGATCGGGTATTAGTGTACAGCGGAGACCCCATGCCCAACGTCAAAGTTCGCGAGAACGAGCCTTTCGAGTTCGCGCTGCGCCGCTTCAAGCGCACCTGCGAGAAGGCCGGCGTGCTGGCCGAAACACGCAAGCGCGAGTTCTACGAAAAGCCGACGCAGGAACGCAAGCGCAAGGCCGCCGCCGCGGTGAAGCGCCATCTGCGCCGCGTGTCGCGCGACGTGACCAAGCGCAAGCGTTTGTACTGAAGCTTGCGTTTACGTGATTTCACGGACCGGCGTTGCGCAAGCGGCGCCGGTTTTTGTTTTGTATTTCTGCATTCGTCCATGAATGCGAGAATCACGAAGCGGCCATCCTTGGCCGCACTTCTAACCAAGAGCATCCCACCATGGACCTCAAAACCCGCCTGACCGACGACATGAAGGCCGCGATGAAGGGCGGCGACAAGGATCGGCTCGGCACGATTCGCCTGATCAATGCGGCGATCAAGCAGCGCGAAGTCGATGAGCGAATCCAACTCGACGATGCGCAAGTGTTGTCGGTGCTGGAGAAGATGCTCAAGCAGCGGCGCGATTCGATCACGCAGTTCGAAGCCGCCAATCGCAACGATCTGGCCGACAAGGAAAAGGCCGAGGTCGTGGTGATTCAGGCTTACCTGCCCGCACAGATGACGCCAGCGGAAGTCGATGCCGCGATCGCCGCCGCGATCGCCGAATCCGGCGCGGCCGGCCCCAAGGACATGGGCAAGGTGATGGCGCTGGTGAAACCGAAAGTCGCCGGACGCACCGATATGGGCAAGCTGTCGGAACTGGTCAAGGCCAAGCTGGCAGCACTGGGATGACCCACCGCGTAAACTGGCGGCCTGCTACGCCGGAGATCTGCCAATGACCGATCAAAAACCCCTGCGCCGCTCGCGCAGCGACCGCAAGATCGCCGGCGTCTGCGGCGGCCTGGCCGAGCATTTCGGCCTTGACCCGACCTATGTGCGCATCGGCTATGTGCTGTTGTCGATCTTGTCCGCCGCGTTTCCCGGCACGCTGATCTATCTGATCCTGTGGTGGCTGGTGCCGGAAGAAGATTGAGTGGCGGCAGTTGCGCCGAGATCCCCATGGCTGGCCGCATCCCCGAAAAATTCATCGACGACCTGCTCGCCCGCGTCGACATCGTCGAGGTGATCGAGCAACGCGTGCCGCTGAAGAAGGCCGGGCGCGACTGGACCGCGCGCTGTCCGTTCCACGACGAGCGTTCACCATCTTTCACGGTGAGCCCGAACAAGCAGTTCTACCACTGCTTCGGCTGCGGCGCGCACGGCAGCGCGATCAAATTCCTGATGGAATACGATCGCATGGAGTTTCCCGACGCAGTCGAGGAACTCAGCAGCCGCGTCGGCCTGAAGGTGCCCTACGAAGGCGGCGGCAAGCGCGCGCCGGTCGAGGATTCGGCGGATCTGTACACCGTGCTCGACGCCTGCGCGAAGTTCTACCAGCAAGAACTGCGCAAGAACGACAAGGCGCGTGCGTACTTCGATGCGCGCGGACTTGATGCTTCAATTATCGAACGCTTCGGATTGGGCTACGCACCCGATAGCTGGGATGCGATCAAGAATACGTTGGGCACATCCGCGCCGCGCATAGCCCTGCTGGAAAAAAGCGGCATGCTCACACGTGGCGAACGCGGCACGCCCTATGACCGTTTCCGCGACCGCGTGATGTTCCCGATCCAGGATCGGCGCGGGCGCGTCATTGCGTTCGGTGGCCGCATCCTCGAAAAAACCGAAGACTCGGGAGCGAAATACCTAAACTCCCCCGAAACGCCCCTGTTCCACAAGGGCCAGCAGCTGTTCGCGCTGTGGCAGGTGCGCCAGGCGCACAGCAAGATTCCGCGCCTGATCGTGGTCGAAGGCTACATGGACGTGATCGCGTTGTTCCAGCACGGCGTCACGCAGGCCGTCGCCACGCTCGGCACCGCGACCACGCGCGACCACGCCGAGTTGCTTTTCAGAAATTGTGCAGATGTATACTTCTGTTTCGACGGCGACCGCGCCGGCCGCGGCGCGGCATGGAAGGCGGTCGAGTCCGTGCTGCCGCGCATGCGCGACGGACGCCAGGCGTTTTTCCTGTTCCTGCCTGATGGCGAAGACCCGGATTCGCTGATACGCCGCGAAGGCCAGGCCGGTTTCGAGCAGCGCCTGAAGGACGCGATGCCGCTGAGCGAATTCTTCTTCGCCCACCTCGGCGCCGATGTGAATTTATCCAGCCTCGACGGCAAGGCACGCCTGGCGGAGCATGCACGGCCGTTGCTGACCCAGATTCCCGACGGGGCATTCCGCGACCTGATGCTCGGCGAACTCGACCGCATCACGAACGTGAAACTGCGTGTCGATGCACCCGCAGCCACGCCGCGCAAATCCGCGCGGCCGCAGGAACGCACGCTGGTGCGCAGCGCCGTTGCATTGCTCGTGCAGCATCCGGCCTTCGCGGAAAGCTTGCAGCCACCGTGGCTGTTCGCGACGCTGCGTCAGCCGGGCATCGGGCTGCTCGCCGAACTTATCGCGCTGTGCCGCGAACGTCCAACAATGTCGACCGCGATCCTGCTCGAACATTTCGAAGGCCGCGAGGAAGCGCGCGCGCTGCCCAACCTCGCGATCCTGGATTTTCCCGGCGATAACGACGCGCTGCGCGCGGAGTTCGTCGACGCGATCCGCCAGCTCGATCGGCAAACGCACCAGCAGCGCCTGGACGATTTGCTGAAAAAACAAGAGGATACCGCGCTGGGTGCGGACGAAAAGGACGAATTACGCCGTTTGCTGGCGGGGAAAAACGCGCCCCACCCGCCGGCAAGCCCTGATTGACCCCTGCGGGAGGGAATTCGCAACGCGTGCAGTTCTCAGGTACACTCGCGTCGCTGTAATTGCCAGGGTCACGGTGAATTGTGGCCTGATGCGGTCAATCTCACGATTAGCTTCATCGCCATCCACGCTTATTCCTTAGCAAGACAGTCGCAACCTGGAATGTTTCCGGCTGCGTCATTCCCATTGTTTCAGGAGTTTGTCATGGCAGAACGTCAGATTGGTACCGTCAAGTGGTTTAACGATGCGAAGGGTTTTGGTTTCATCACGCCGGAAAGCGGTCCGGACCTGTTCGTGCATTTCCGTTCCATCCAGGGCGGCGGGTTCAAGACCCTCGCCGAAGGCCAGCGCGTGAGCTTCGTCGCCGTGCAGGGCCAGAAAGGCATGCAGGCCGATGAAGTGCAGTTGGCGTAAGCCCCGCACCACATAGGTACGCAAAAAACCCCGGTCAGCAATGGCCGGGGTTTTTTATTCAGGCAACACCCGCACAGCCAGCCGTGTAGAAACCGATGCCCAAACCGAACTACAAATACGACAAGCGCCAACGCGATATCGCAAAGAAAAAGAAGCAGGACGAGAAGCGTCTGAAAAAGCTGGAAAAGGGTCGCGGTGCAGGCGCTGACACGACAACCACAACACCCGACGCCGGTACGACCGACGCCACCATGCAACAGCACGACGCCTGAACAAGCCGTCACCCCAGCCTGCGCGGGAATGACGAACAAAGACTTATTCAGGTTTCCCTGACGATTCAGCCGCTCTGCGGTGTGCGGGCCGCCACGATCAAGCCGGATACGTAACGCATGTCCGCCAGCTTCTGCGCTTCTGCCGAAGCGCCTCCGATCAGTTTTCCAGCCTCGTCGAGATCGGCCTTGCGCTGCTTCTGGCCAGCCGCATCCGCCGGCGCGGCGATCGCACTCACGTACAACGCGTAGGCGAAATCTCGGCGGAATTGCACGCCGTGCGCACCGGCTTGCTGTTGTTCGCGGTAATACGCCAGCGCCGGCTGCAGGATCTTGTTCGCCTCGTCGTCGCGGCCCTGCAGGGCGACCGCGTTGGCGAGCACGGCAGCGATGCTCGACTTCAGCTGGCGCGGATCGCCGCTGTCGAACGGAGCCGGTGGCACCTGCGACCAGCGCAGTGCCAACGCCTCGGCCTGCGCGTAGTCGCCGAGCTGGAGCGCCGCGCGTGCAGCGGTCCCCAGATTGCCGCGCAGCATATTGGTTCGAACATTGACGCCGGTTATGTTGTCCGCAGGGACCTTGACCGGCTCGACCTGGGCAACCAAAGCAGTAGCCGATGCCAGCGCGACCTTGGGTTCGCCCTCCAGCAATTGCAGATTGGCACCCACGACACGCTGGTCCGCGTTGGCAAGCAGCGCGCGCCGGGGGTCGTTGGCGGCCAGCTGTGCGATATATTCGTTTGTGTCGTGGGCGAACGACTTCATCGACTGCGCGGCACCCGCCGCATCGCCGGCCTCGGCCTGCATGTTCGCGAGTCCGAGCCATTGATACCAGATCCGCGGCCCGAGGCTGGAAGGCAGGCGCTTGTCCTGTTCCAGTGCGAACAGGGAATGCATCGTCGCAATGGCGTTGGCGATTTCGCCGCGATCGAATTGCTCGTCCGCGGTTCCACGCAGGGCTACCGTCCAATACCACCAAGCTTCCAGATTCGAGGGATCGGATCGCACCCACTCCTCGCTCGCCTGCACGGCGCGCCGGGCGTAGTCCGCTGCGGTTGCATCGTCGTGGCGGCGCTCGGCCACCTCGCTCAGCAAACCCGCGGCAAGCACGCGGTTCAAGAGCGAATGCAAGTCGCTCGGGCGCCGTGCCAGCACTTTTTCGGCAAGCTCATACACCTCTTGTTCGAGTTGTTGCGCCGCGTCGACTTTGCCGCGCAGCAGCAGGACACGGGCCTCGGAATCGGCCGTATCGGCATACGAGGAGGCCGCGTTCAGATCCGACAGGTCCAATGCACCGATGCCGGTCAACACCTTGCGTGCTTCCTCGCAGGTGGCGACTGACTGCGCGTTGGGCTGGGTGTGGCTGAGATAATTCAGGTCGTCGCCGTACAACTGGCGCACGCGCCGTGACGGATGGTCGCCGTACACCAAGGGCTTGAGCAGATCGGCCGCCTGCTGCAATTGCACCGCCGTGCCGCGGCCGCCGCGGATCACGGTCGAGCCCTGCTCGTACAGCGCCAGCGCCAGGCCATAAACGACGTCTTCGCCGTGATTGCCGGCGGCGTGCAATTTTTCGAACTCCGACTGGGCTTCGCCGAAGCTCTTGAAGGCTGCTTCCGCCTTGCCGGCGGCGCTCAATGACGCGCCATCGCGCACCAGCGCCATCGCGCGGTTGATCCGTGTTTGCGGCGTGACCAGTTGCGGCGGCAAGCTGTCGTAGTAGGCGACGGCTTTCTGGGCGAGCTTGCCCAGCGTGTCCAGCCGCCCGGTCGGCGCCAGCTCGGTGTAAAAATCCTCGATCAGGAAGCTGACCAGCTTCTCGGCGTTGCTGCGCGAATTCTGCGCTTCGGCCTCCGCCGTGCGCGCGCGCTGCATGTTGAACCAGCCAAAGATCGCGCCGGCGACGGCGAGCAGCATCAGCACGATGCACACGCTGGCGATCGTGCGTGCGCGCACCAGGGCGCGATGCACCGCCGCTTCGCGTTCACGCTGCGCGGCGAGCTGGCGTTCGGCTTCCTCGCGCGCTTCGCGTTCGCGGCGCGAGTTGCGGCTGGCCAGCACGACGGCGCACAAAACGTCGTGGGTGAGTTCGACACGGCGCATGTCGAGGCGCTCTTCGATGCGCAGCAGGCGACGATTGACCAGGGTCGCCAGCGCATCCGGCGCAGCGCCGGCGGCGGCGAGCGCCTTGCCGACACGTTCTTCGGCGAGACTTTCGCGATAGCCGGATTCGGTCAACAAATCGTCTTCGACCACGCGGCGCACGCCGGCGGGCTGGTCGGCCAGCGAACGTTCGTAGAATTCGGACAGGATCGTGTCGCGCGAGCCGGCCAGCAGGTCGGCGGAAATTTCCCGACGCTTCTGGCCCAGTCGAACCGTATTGAGTTCGCGGCAAACCAGGCTGAGCAGCGATGGTTCGATTTCCGCGTTCGCCAGCTCAGAGCCGCCGGCAACGAAACGCACGATGGCTTCGGCGACTTCCTGCGACACCAGCTTGCCACCCGGCTTGACCACTGCACTCAGCGCCTGAACGCCGTTCATGCGCGCCAGACGCATGCGGTTCTGGGTGATCGACGGCATGATCGTCTTGACACCCTCCAGATGCGCCAGATAGTCCTCGCGCAGCGCAATCAGGATGCGGTAATCGGCACGCGCGAAATCGAAATCGGCGGACGCGTTATCGTCGTTTTCGATGCGTTCTTCGAGCGCGACCGGCGGACGGTTTTCCACCAGATCGGCAAGATCCTCAAGAAACTGCTTGGCACGCAAGCGTCCTGTATCGTCAGCCTGACCGAGCGTGAAGATTTCTTCGAACTGGTCGAAGATCAGCAGCGGCATCAGCGTGTTGCCGTCGCGGTCGCGCAGCAGGTCCTCCCGGTGATGCAGGAATTCCCACAGCGACTCGCCCTCGATCGCGCTGCCCGGGCGTGTCCAATGTCCGGCTTCGGCCGTGGCGCGCAGGATCGCCTGCTTGATCTGTTCGGACGGCGGCGGCGATTCGGGCGCGTAATCGACGCGCACGTACACCGGGCAAAAACCTTCGGTACGCAGCCGCGGCACCAGGCCAGCGCGCAGCAACGAGGTCTTGCCCAGGCCCGACTGGCCGAACAGCACGGTCAGCAGTTTGCGTTGTACGCGCCGCGCAAGCTCCGCAGCTTCCTCGTCGCGGCCGTGGAAGTAGGCGCGGGTTTCCTCGGAATACGAAAACAGGCCCAGCCACGGATTTTCCGGGTCGAGCGTGACCGTATCACCGGCGCGAGCGGTGTTGTCGTTCATGCGCTTCTCCCGCTGAACAACTCGCGCAATCGGCGCAGGAACTCCGGCGTTGCCTCGCCTTGCGCAAGGCGCGTCATGTGCACGGCCTTGAATTGCTCCGGCACCAGGGCGGTGGCTTCGGGCGTGTCGTCGATGCACACCGGAAGCATGAACACCGCGCCTTCGGCGATGCTGCGGCTGCGATCCACGGCGTAGCTCCACTCGCGACGGAAGTAGGCCTCGTGGCGGCGCTGCGTGGTCGCGGAAATCACCGGGACGAAGAAACTGCAGCGTGCGATGTTCGCGCGGATCTTGCGGTCGTAGTCGTCGCCGCCTTCGAGGCGATCCAGATCGAACCAGGTCGTCAGGCCCGCTGCGTCCATGCCCGCCTTCAGGTGCTGCACGGCGGGCAGGTCTTCGCGCGCGTAGCTGATGAAGATCGCGTTTTCCGGCATCTCGCGCGCGGGCGGCAGAAAGCGTTGCGGCGCGCTGCCACCGTTCGCTGCAGATGCCGGTCGTTGGCGCGCGCTCCAGCGCGCATGCAACTCGGCGACAAACGATTCCGCGCCGCCGTACACGCGCGTGCGCACGCTGACCTGCTGCAGGAACGCGACCAGGCGCTCGTCTTTCGAGGTGTGGTCGTCGGCGAACACTTCGGTGAAATCGCGCGGATCCGACAGGCGCTTGCGTTTGGCCATGCGCAGGAACAGCCGCGCCAGCCAGTTGGAAAAATCGCTGCCGATCAGCAGCAGGTGGTTGTGCTCGAGTTCGTGAAAGAGCTTTTCGGGCGTCAGGTGCTCGGACTGCAACGCACAGATGAACTCGAGCATGTCTTCGTCGGATAGCACATACGTCGGCGAAGCGGACAGCCGCCCGAGCAGGTGGTACACCATCGTGCGCCGCGAATCGGCACGTTCGACGGGCAAGTCGGCAACGCGGTTCGGCGCGTAGGCGACGACTTCGGTGGACGGCTGGCCGCCGAAGCGTTCGAGGTTGAGTGCGTTTTCCAGCAGCGGATCGAACGTGGTGGTGACGAACAAATCGAAATCGGTGATCTGCGCCAGTTGCCGCAGCGCCTGCGGCGGCTCGAACTGCACCTCGCGCATGATCGAACGCAGGCGCGTGTAGGCCTCCTCGCGCCGGCCGCGCTGGCCGAGGTAGCTGCACATCACGTCGTTGAGCGAAAGCGGTTGCGGCAGTGCGGAAGTATCCACCGCGAGTCGCGCCGCGAGTTTCTCGGCCAGCCAGACATACAGCGGTCGCAAGCCGGTGTCGGTCTGCACACGCAAAAGGTCGGGCCCGATGATCGGGATGACCCGGTGTTCCTCGATGTAATTGAGCAGGTCGTCCCAGGCGTCGTCGTCGAAGGCCTGCGGCAAGCTCGTTGCGGCCAAAGGAGTCGTCATGTTTTCCCCTGCACGAAAGGCATCTTGATGCACCGGTCGCACAGTCTACGCCAAATTTTGCGGTGGCAGCTCGCTGCGGCAATGCAACAAAAGCGGCCTGTTCAATCGTCCTTGCCGCCGCCCGGTATCACCGTCGGATTGCATTTGCCGTCGCCCTTGTCGAAGACGATGCGCCAATGTCCATCGGTCTGTTTGCGCCAGATCGAGTTGAAGCGCGCGATGCACTGGCCGCTCGCGTCGTAGACGGGGCCGGTGGTGTAGGCGAGATCCTTCATGTTCCAGTTCACACGAGTCGGTTCCCAGGAAAACGGAGCGGCCGCCGCGTCGAAGTATGGCTTCCATTCTTTCAACACGGCGTCTTTGCCCAACAGGGCGCCGTCCTTGTTGAAAAACACCGTATCGTCGTCGAGAAACGACGCAAACGCCTTGAAGTCGCGATCCGCCATGGTCCTGGCGAAGGCGCATTCGGTTTCGATAACCTCCCTCCCGATACCGGGGCGCGGGCGCGTCGTGCCGTTGCAGCCTGCGCCATCGTCGGCGGGGCGCATGATCGGCTTCGAACTGGTTACCGGCTTGTGCGCAACGCTGTTGCAGCCTGCCAGTGCCAGCACACAGGCGTACACAATCGCTGTCTTCGGGATCGAATGCTTCATGTTCATCAGCGCAAATCCTTGATGATCGCCTGTGCCGCGTTGCGTCCACTCGCGCCGCTGATGCCGCCGCCTCCGTGCACGCCGCTGCCGCACAGGAACAAGCCATCGACCGGGGTGGCGTGTTTCGACCAGCCCGGCAACGGGCGCATGAAGAAGATCTGGTCGAGGATCAACTGGCCGTGATTGAGATCACCTTCGCTCAGACCGTAGGTCGATTCCAGGTCGCGCGGCGTTATCACATGCATGCGTTTCACCGACGCCTTGAAGCCGGGGCAATGCGCATCCAGTGTGTCGACGGCGCGCTGACCGACGATGCTGTTCGCAGCGTTCCAGTCCAAGTTGCGCAATGCATACGGCACGAACTGGAAATGCATCGAGACGATATTGCGTTCGTTAGTCGAAGATGATGTCGTGACTTCCAGATACGGTTCTTTCGAGATCTCGCCGTACTTTGCCGCGTCGTAGGCGCGCTCGAGGTAACGGATCGACGGTGCGACAGCGAGCGTGCCTTCGGGCAAGCCATGCTGTCCGTTCGTTTGGACATGCACTTTCGCCACACAGCCGCGCAGTTTGATCGATTGCGCCTGCCAGACGAACTCCGGTGGCAGTTCGGCGGCGCCGACGAGCTTGAGCAACGTATAGCGCGGGTCGGCAGCCGACAGGATCAACGGCGCCGGGATTTCCTCCCCGCTCGCCAGCCGCACACCGGTTGCGCGCTCGCGATCGACGATGATCGATTGCACGTCGACCGACGTGCGCACTTCACCGCCGCGCGCTTTCAGCGCATCGACGAGCGCGGTCGTGATGCTGCCGACGCCACCGGCAACCGGCTGGTGCGCAAGTCCGCCGCGATTGAGCCAGTTGTGCATCAGCGTGAATCCCGTTCCGGCCGACATCGGCCCGAGCGTCACGCCATGGATCGCGAGCGCGGCAATGGCCGCGCGCAGCGCGTCGGATTCGAACCAGTTGTCGGTGAACTCTTCGGCGGACATCGACATCGCGCGCACGCAGCGGAACATGTCGCGACCACCGAGTCGTCGCAGTTTCCACAGCAGACTGGCGAGTGGCAGGCCTTCGCGGACCGGCGCGAAATGCGGCAAGCGCGGCATCGGCGTGCGGTACGCCGCATCGAGGAATGCTGCAGCGCGATCCATGAACGCGACGAATTCAGGCCAGCGCTCCGCGTCGCGAGCGGAGAACTCGCGGATGGCGTCGCGCGCACGCACGGGGTCGGCGTCGATCGTCAGGCGCCTGCCGTCGCCGAGCAGGCACACGTAAGGCGAACGCGCGGACGCCGCGGGCAGATTCAGGCCAAGGTCGCGCACGATGTCCGGCCGCAGCTGCGCACTCGCGTGCAACGAATTGGCGCTGAAGCCGTCGCCAAACGATTCGGTCACCAGCTGGCCGCCGGCAATCCCGCGCCGTTCGAACACGAGCACTTTCCTGCCAGCCTTGGCGAGGTAGTTCGCAGCGACGAGTCCGTTGTGCCCGGCGCCGATGATGATTGCGTCGTAGGCCATGTCAGCCGCCGTCCTTGAGGATCGCGTCAGCCGCGAGCTTGCCCGGCGCGCCCATCCCGCCGCCGCCCGGATGCGCGCCGGCCGCGCCGAAGTAGTAGCCCGGCAGCGGCGTGCGGAAACCGGCCCCCTGCGGCGCGGGTCGGAAGAAGAACAACTGGTGCAGCAGCAGTTCGCCGTGGAAGATGTTGCCGCCGGTAATGCCGGCAATGCGCTCGATGTCCTTCGGCGTGATCACCTGCTTGCCGACGATGCATTGGCGGATGTTCGGCGCATATTTCTCGATCGTCGAGATCACCGTCTCGCCGAACGCGTCGCGCTTGGCGTCGTCCCAGCCGCCTTCGATGTCGTACGGCGCGTACTGCACGAAGCACGACATCACGTGATGACCCGGCGGCGCCATGTCGCGGTCGATCATCGACGGGATGATCATGTCGATGTACGGGTTCTTCGAGAACTGGCCGTACTTGGCCTCGTCGTAGGCGCGCTCGATGTAATCGACGCTCGGGCTGATCGAGATCGCGCCGCGGTGCAGCGGACCTTCGCCGGGCAGGCAGGTGAAGTCCGGCAGCGCGTTCAGCGCGATGTTGACCTTGCCCGATGAGCCGCGCACGCGGAAACTCTTGATCGACTGTACGAAGTCGTCCGGCAGATGTTTGCTGTCGACGAACTGCAGGAACGTGCGCTTTGGGTCGGCCGCGGAGAGCACGATCTTCGCGCGCAACTCGTCGCCGTTCTGCAGCGCCACGCCGGCGGCGACCCCGCCCTTGACGATAACCTTGTCGACCGGCGCATTCGTGCGGATTTCCACGCCCAAAGCGCGCGCGGAACTGGCAATCGCCGCCGACACGCCACCGGTGCCGTTCTTGGCGAAGCCCCAGGCGCGAAATGCACCGTCGATCTCACCCATGTAGTGATGCAGCAGCACGTACGCCGTGCCCGGCGAACGTGGGCCGAGGAACGTACCGATGATGCCGCTCGCCGATTTCGTACCTTTGAGCGGATCGAACTCGAACCACTCGTCGAGCAGGTCGGCCGAGGATTGCGTGACCAGCTTGGCGATGCGATACAGCTCCTTTTCGCTCAAGCTGCGCGCGTACTGGCCGAGCTTGAGCAGGCCGAGCAGGTCGCGTGGGCTCAAGCTGGATGGATCAGGCGGCACCATCGAGATGATCGGCTTGATCGCCTTCGCCGCGCGCGCCATCACCCGCGAGTATTCGTCATAGGCCTCGGCGTCTTTTGGCGAGTGACGATAGACCTCCTGGCGCGTCAGATCGTGGTCGTCCCAACTGCCCAGGTAATCGCCGTTGTCGAGCGGTGTGACCGTGCTCGGCAGCGGCAGGATCTTCAAGCCGTGCTTTGGTAATTCCAGATCGCGGATGATTTCGGGCCGCAGCAGGCTGACGACATAGCTGAACTCGGTGAAGCGATAGCCCGGGAAGATTTCCTCGGTCATCGCCGCGCCGCCGACGATTTCGCGGCGTTCGAGGATCACGACCTTCTTGCCCGCGCGTGCGAGGTATGAAGCGGCAACCAGGCCGTTGTGGCCCGCGCCGATGACGATGGCGTCGTATTGGTTGGCGGCCATCACTTACGCTTCCATTCCGGTTCATAGAACGGCGTCTTCACCACCGTCGCCGGCGCGTGCAGGCGATGATGTTCGACCGTCACTTCCATCGCCACGCGTGTGCCCGGCTCAAAGTGCGGCCGCTGCAAATGCGCGAGTGCGATGTATTTCTTCAGCACCGGCGACCAGGTGCTCGTCGAGGCGTAGCCGATCTGTTTGCCGTTGTGCATCACCGGCAGGCTAGCGCGGATCGCCATGCCGGGAATCTGTGGCGGCAGGCCGACGCTTGCGTAGAGCTTCTCGAGACCTTCCCATTCGATCTCCAGCCCGACAAGCCTCCATGCCGAGCCTTCCTTGTACTCGCGTTCGAGCGCACGACGACCGACGAAATAGCCGGGCTTGTCGAGCGCGACGGTCCAGCCCAGGCCCATCTCGAACGGCGTGGATTTCTGGCCCGCAATCCACGCATGGTTCGTCGCCGTGTAGTCGACGTCGATCATGAACAGGCCCGCTTCGACGCGCGCCATGTCCATCGCGAGTATCCCGCACGGCACGATGCCGTAATCGCGACCGGCCTCGATCAGCGCATCCCACAGCGTCAGCGCCTTGTCCGCCGGCATCCAGATTTCATAGCCGAGGTCGCCGGTGTAGCCGGTGCGCGAAATTGTCACCGGCACGCTGGCCAGCTTGGTTTCCGTCAGGCGGAAGAACTTGAGCTTGTCGAGCGACTTCGCGCAGACCTTGTTGAGGATCGTGCGCGACTTGGGGCCTTGCAGGCTCAGCGCGGCGACCTGGTCGGTGACTTCGCTGATCGTCACATCCATGCCGACCGCGTTCATCGCCAGCCAGCGCAGCGACGGCTCGGCAGAAGTCAGGCGGAATTTCGTGTCGGACAGCCGCGAGATCGTGCCGTCGTCGAGCATTTTCCCGTCGTCGTCGCACCAGCCGGTGTAGAACACCTGGCCGACGGCCATCTTCAGCACGTCGCGCGGCGTCATCCGGTGCAGCAGTTTCGCCGCATCGGGGCCTTCGATGATGTATTTCATCAGCGGCGTGATGTCGATAAGTGCAGCAGCGTCGCGGATGGCCCAGTACTCGCGATCGAGCACGAGATCGTACGAACCCGCCACGATGTAGCCGGCCCAGCGCCGCCAGTTCTGCGGCAGGCTGAGTTTCGACGTGCGTTCGTGGAACGGCGTGCGTCTCAGATCGAACATGAAGTCACAACGCCGCCGCGATGTCTTTCTCGATTTTTTCCGGCGTATCTGTGGGTGCGTAGCGTGTCACCACCTTGCCCTCGGCATCGACCAGGAACTTGGTGAAATTCCACTTGATCGACTCGCTGCCGAGCAGGCCCTTGGCCTGCGACTTCAGGTACTTGTACAGCGGATGCGCGTTCGCGCCGTTGACCTCGATCTTGGCGAACATCGGGAACTTCACGTCATAGGTGAGCGCGCAGAAGTTCTTGATCTCGGCTTCATCGCCCGGCTCCTGATGACCGAACTGGTCGCACGGGAAACCGAGCACGACCACGCCCTTGTCCTTGAATTTCTCGTACAGCGCTTCGAGTCCCGCGTACTGCGGAGTGAAGCCGCACTTGCTGGCGACGTTCACCACCAACATCATCTTGCCTTTGTAGGCGGACAATTTCTGCTCGTCGCCGTCGATGGTCTTCGCGGAAAAATCGTAGACGCTGGTCATGGCGTTGCTCCGGAACGAATCGGTGCGGCAGTTTAGCGCGTCATCCGATCCGGTGCAGATTCATCACGGTCCGCCGTAGCGGCGTCGAATCGATGTAATGGTCGACCAGCATGAACGCGAACAAGGCCATCAGGTAGACGATGGAATAGTTGAACACGCGCATGGCGAAGCGCTCGTCCGGCGGATCGAGCAGCTTGATTGCGTAGTAGACGAATCCTGCGCCGAGCACCAGCGCGCCGCCCAGGTAGAACAAGCCGCTCATGCCGGCCAGATACGGCAGCAGGGTCACGATGACGAGCAGCACGGTGTAGAACAGCACGTGCCAGCGCGTGTATTGGACGCCATGCGTGACCGGCAGCATCGGCACCTGTGCGCGCGAGTAATCGTCGCGGCGGAAGATCGCCAACGCCCAGAAATGCGGCGGCGTCCATACGAAGATGATCAGCACCAGCAACAACGCGAAGGGATGCACCTCGTTGGTCACCGCCGCCCAGCCGAGCAATGGCGGCACCGCGCCGGCGATGCCGCCGATGACGATGTTCTGCGGCGTGGCACGCTTGAGGAACGCCGTGTAGACCACGGCGTAGCCGATCAGTCCGGCGAACGTGAGCGCGGCGGTGAGCGGATTGACGAAAACGACCAACACTACCATCGACAGCATGCCGATCAGGCTCGCGAACACGAATACCTGCATCGAATTCAGGTGCCCGGTCGCCAGCGGCCGGTGCGCGGTGCGCACCATCACCTTGTCGATGCGCCGGTCGATGAGCTGGTTGAACGCCGCGGCGGACGAGGACGCCAGCCAGATGCCGAGCGTGCCGAACACCAGCGCGCGCCACGGCGGCAGGCCGGGCACGGCGAGGAACATGCCGATCACGGCGCAAAACACCAGCAACGCGACGATGCGCGGCTTGGTCAGCTCCCAGTATTCGTGCGCGACAGCGGGCATGTGCGCAGTCTAGCGTGGTACCGGACGCAAACGCACGGCCAGCGCAAGCAACGCGAACAGCAACAGCGCGGCGCCGAGGTTGTGCGCGGCGGCGACCGGCAACGGAAGTGCAAACATGACGTTGCTTATCCCGAGGCACACCTGCGTGATCAACAACACGCCCACGACGATGCCATAGCCGCGCAGTACCGGGATGCGCGCGGAGCGGATCGCGAGCGCAAGCACGTGCGCGAACACGACGACAGCGCCGATGCGATGCGCCATCTGGATCGCCACGCGCGATGGCCCATCGAGCACGCCGCCTTCGTAATCCACGCCAATGTGGCGCAGCAGGATGAAAGCCTGGTGGAAATCCATCGCCGGCCACCATTGCATGAGGCAGGTCGGGAAATCCGTGCCGCAGGACAGTGCGGCGTAGTTGCTGCTGGTCCATCCGCCGAGCGCGATCTGGATCGCGACGAGCACGATGCCGGCAATCGTCATCCGGCGCAGGCTCGGCGCATCCACGCGCGCCGTTGCGTCCAGACTCAAGCGCAACGCCGTGTAGGCAAGCAGCGCGAACATCGCCATGCCGCCGACAAGATGTGACGTCACCACCAGCGGCAACAGCTTCCACGTCACCGTCCACATGCCCAGCGCGGCCTGGAAGAAGATGAATCCGGCGGCGGCGTAAGGAACCAGCGCGAGCCGGCCGATCTCGCGCCGGCGAATCCAGGCCCAGGCTGCAAGCGCGAACGTGAGCAGGCTCAGCACGCCGACCAGGATGCGGTGCACCTGTTCGCGCCAGGCCTTGTCGGCCTCGAACGGGCGCTGCGGGAAATTCGCGTCGGCGTGCGCGATCTCGTGCGCGTGCACCGGCCAGGTCAGCTTGCCGTAACAGGTCGGCCAGTCCGGGCACGACAAACCCGCGTTCGACAAACGCACGAACGCACCGAACACGATCACGACGAGAGCGAAGGCAGCGGCGGCCCAAGCGAGACGACGCATTCCGGATAGCGGGAAGCGAAAGCTGGTCATCAGTAGAGGATCTTGGTGATGTCGCGGCGCAAGCCCTGCGCGGAATAGCCGTCAGCGTAGCGCAGCATCAGTTGTCCGCGCGGATCGACCAGGGCCAGGGCGAGTTCATCGGCGCCGGCGGGACGCGCGAAGGCAAACGCGCCGGAATCCTCGCGTCCGATTTGCAGCGGCGCGCGCGCTGCGGCGAAACCATCCGGCAGTGGCGCGCCGAGATACAGCACGCGCAGGCGGTCGGCGTTGCGACCCAGCGTGATGCGCATGCGCAAGGCTTCGTCGAGTCGCGCCTGGCAGTTTTGCGCGCAGACCGGACCGGACAGCAGCACCAGGGTCCAGCGGTATTGCGGGTCCTGCCACGCGTATCGGCTGCCGTCGGCAAGCGTCACCGCCGCCTTCGCCACGTCGCGCGCCGGATGCACCAGGATCCCGCTCTGCGTGGTCTTGCGCGGTTCCCAGCCGCCCGAGCGCAGCAGGAATGCGGCGGCAAGCGGGATCGCGAACACGAGGGCTATGCCAATCAGGGCCAGACGATTTCGAGTAGTGCGGTTCATTCGATTCACTTTTCCACTTTTACCCAATGCAGCACGATGAAGATGATCAGCGCAACGATCGCGAACCCGAACCAGGTGACCGCGTAACCGATGTGACGCTCGGGCGGGAACACCTGCGGTTTCCAGCTCCGCACAAAAGCATTCCCCGGCTCCGGGTCGAGCAGCAGCATGCGCGGCTGCACGGCGCGGCCCAGATCAGCCGCAATCTCCTTGGCATCGAGAAACAGCGTCAGCTTCGGCCATGTCGCCTGACCCGGCAATGCGTTGCCACCCAGTCGCAGCCCACCACCCGGGAATGGCGAGTACAACCCGGTCAATACGATTTCACCGGGCTGCGGCGCAGGCGCCGTTGGCGCGACTCCGGAAGCGTGGCTCCACGCCACCCAGCCACGATCCACCAGCAACCATCCGGAGTGTCCCTCGATCGCGAACACGCCGATCGCGTGCACGCCCACGCGATCACCGTCGAACTGTTCGTCGAGCCAATAGCCGCGATCGGTGACGAAATGCCCGGTCACGCGCAGGTGCGGATAGCGTTGCGACTCCGCCGCCGCTGCGCTCGCCTGCGCGAAGTCCAGCGCAGGAGCGTTGGCCGCATCGGCAAACGCCGCGAACAACTGGCGCTTCTGCACCGCGCGATCGATCTGCCATGTGCCGAGCGCGCAAAATGCTGCAACGCCAAATGCCGTCAGGATCCATGCGAACGCGGTCGGCCGCCGCCAGCGCCGCGTCGTCATCGCGTCGCGGCGCTATACTCGCCGCGCTTCGCCACGGAATACCTGCCCATGTGGACTACGCTCTTCGTCATTGCGTTCTTTATCGTGATTCTCTGGAACCTGGGTGCCGGCCTGTACTACATGATGACCGACAAGGGCACCACCGACCGCACGGTGCGCGCGCTGACCTGGCGCATCGGCTTGTCGGTGCTGCTGATCCTGCTGGTGATTCTGGGCATCTTGACCGGCGTCATCCACCCGCACGGCGTCGGTCGCTAGACGCTTACAGCACGTAGACGAAGATAAACAGGCCCAGCCACACCACGTCGACGAAGTGCCAGTACCACGCCACCGCCTCGAAGGCGAAGTGATGGTCCTTGGTGAAATGGCCCTTGAAACAGCGGAACCAGATCACCGTAAGCATGATCGCGCCCAGCGTCACGTGCATGCCGTGGAAGCCCGTGAGCATGAAGAACGTGGATCCGTAGATACCCGTGTCGAGGGTCAAATTGAACTTGGTGTAGGCCTCGATGTACTCGTGTGCCTGGAAATTCAGGAACAGTGCGCCGAGCACGACCGTGGCGCCGAGCCAGATCAGCAGATGCTTGCGGTTGCCGGCGCGCAACGCATGGTGGGCAATCGTGATGGTTACGCCCGACGAGAGCAGGATCAGGGTGTTGAGCAGCGGCACGCCCCATGCCGGCATGGTCAGGAAGATACCTCCGACCTGGTCCGGCCCGTTCGTAGGCCAGGCGGCCACGAAATCCTTCCACAGGAAAAAGTTGGTGAGCGCACCATCGCCGGAGCCGCCGTACCACGGGATCGAGAAATTGCGCACATAGAACAGCGCGCCGAAGAATGCGCCGAAGAACATCACTTCGGAGAAGATGAACCACATCATGCCCATGCGGAACGAGGTGTCCACCTGCTTGGTGTACATACCGCCCAGCGATTCGCCGATCACCGTGCGGAACCAGCCGAACATCATCGACAGGATGCAGGCGATGCCCAGCGCCATCACCCACTTGCCGGGGTCGAACTCATTCATCCACAGGGCGGCGCCGCCTACCGTGAAGAACAGGCCGAACGAGCCGAGGATCGGCCAGTGCGTGCCGTGCGGAACGTAGTAGGAGCCTTGTGCTTGCGATGACATGTTCGATTCCCGTCAACTATTTGGGGGTTGTGTGGCTTGTGTCTGTTCGGCCAGCTTCTTGGTCGCCGGGCGGTTGTTGTAGAAAGTGTACGACAGCGTCAGGGTGTCGATGGTCTTCGGCAATTTCGGATCGACCACGAACTTGACCGGCATGCGCCGCGATTCGCCGGGCTTGAGCACCTGTTCGGTGAAGCAGAAGCATTCGATCTTGTTGAAGTAGGGCGAGCCTTGCGATGGCGCGATGCTGGGCACGGCATTGCCGACAATCGCCGTTTGCGCCTTGTTCGCCGCATCGTACCAGGCGTCATTGACCGCGCCCGGATGCACGCGCATCGTGACCTGCTCCGGCGCGAAGCTCCAGTCGAGCTGGCTGTTGACGTTACCGACGAACTGCACCGTGACCCAGCGCGATTCGTCCACGCGGAAGCCCTTGGCGCTGTCGGCAGTGTTGTAGATCTTGTTGCGGAACACGTGTTCGCAGGCAATGCGGTACAGCGGCACGCAGGCGAATCCGAACAGGAACATCGCCCCGCACACGGCCAGCGCGCGCGTGAGCAGCCGCTTGTTGCGCTGGATGGAATTGCCGGCAGCAGTGTCGTCTACCATCAGTGCGACAGCCCCTGGGCAAGGAAGAACAGCAGGTAGATCGCCACCGCCGCGACCGCGACGATCCATGCCGTGCGCCGCGCTTTGGCGCGGCGTTGGTCGGACTCAGTCTTGGCGGATGTCTGCTTCATGCCTTACTTGATAAGTGCGGCCACGGATGGCCGCTTCGTGATCTTTGCGATCATGGACGATCGCATCAATGCGACACGTCGCCGTGTGCCAGGTCCTCATCATGGATGACCGGTGGCGTGGAGAAGGTATGGAACGGCGCCGGCGAAGGCACCGTCCACTCCAGTCCATGCGCACCTTCCCACGCACGCGCTGCAGCCGGCGCGCCATGTTTCTTCGAATGCCACAGAATGAAGAAGAACATGAACGGAGTCAGGTACATGCCATAGGCGCCGATCGTGGACACGAGGTTCCAGTCGGCAAACGCGACGTTGTAGTCGGGAATGCGGCGCGGCATGCCGGCCAGGCCGAGGAAATGCTGCGGGAAGAACAGCACGTTGACGAACACCGCGCTCCACCAGAAGTGCACCTTGGCCCAGGTTTCGTTGTACATCCGGCCCGTCCACTTCGGCCACCAGTAGTAGATCGCGCCGATGATCGCAAACAGCGCGCCGGTGACGAGTACGTAGTGGAAGTGTGCAACGACGAAGTAGGTGTCCTGGTACTGGAAGTCGGCCGGCACGATCGCGAGCATCAGGCCGGAGAAACCGCCGATCGTGAACAGCACGATGAACGCAATCGCCCACAACATCGGTGCCTCGAAGGTCATCGAACCGCCCCACATCGTCGACACCCAGTTGAACACCTTCACGCCGGTCGGGATGGCGATCAGCATGGTCGCGTACATGAAGTACAGCTCGCCGCCCAACGGCATGCCGACCGTGAACATGTGGTGACCCCAGACGATGAACGACAGGAACGCAATCGAGGCCAGTGCGTAGACCATCGCCTGGTAACCGAACAACGGCTTGCGGCTGAACGTCGGCACGATCTCGGAGATGATGCCGAACGCCGGCAGGATCATGATGTACACCTCGGGGTGCCCGAAGAACCAGAAGATGTGCTGGTACATCACCGGATCGCCGCCGCCGGCGGCATTGAAGAAGCTGGTGCCGAAATAGCGGTCGGTGAGCAGCATGGTCACCGCGCCGGCAAGTACCGGCATCACCGCGATCAGCAGGAACGCGGTGATCAGCCATGACCACACGAACACCGGCATCTTGAGCAGGTCCATGCCCGGCGCGCGCATGTTGAGGATGGTTGCGATGATGTTGATCGCGCCCATGATCGAGGAAATGCCCATGAGATGGATCGAGAACACCATCAGGGCCACGCTGTCGCCGCCCTGGATGGACAGCGGTGGATACATGGTCCAGCCGCCGGCCGGCGCACCGCCCGGGATGAACAGGGTGGACAGCAACAGGAAGAACGCAAACGGCAGGATCCAGAACGACCAGTTGTTCATGCGCGGCAGCGCCATGTCGGGCGCGCCGATCATCATCGGGATCATCCAGTTCGCGAGGCCGACGAAGCTCGGCATGATCGCGCCGAAGATCATCACCAGGCCGTGCATGGTGGTCATTTCATTGAAGAAATACGGCTGCACGAATTGCAGGCCGGGCTTCATCAGTTCGGTACGGATCACGCCCGAGAACGCGGCGCCGACGCAGACCATGATGAACGCGAAGATCAGGTACAGCGTGCCGATGTCCTTGTGATTGGTCGAGTATACCCAGCGATGCAGGAAGCCGTGCGGCTTGTCGTCGTGGTGATCGTCGTGGTGTGCGGTAGCGTGGGTAGTCATGACAGCCTCGTGGAGCGCGGTGTTACGAACGGATATTCGGAATCGGACTGATCAATTACGGAGCGGACGGCGCCGCGGTCGGAGACGCCGCCGGCGCATCCGCCTTGGTGGCGAGCGCTTCCTGCTCGTCCAGCCACTTGGTGAATTCGGCCTTCGGCACGGCCTTGACCACGATCGGCATGAAGCCGTGGTCCTGGCCGCACAGCTCGGCGCACTGGCCGCGATAGATGCCCGGCTCGTGGATGCTGGTCCAGTCGTCGTTGATGATTCCGGGGATCGCGTCCTGCTTCCAGCCCAGTTGCGGCACCCACCAGGCGTGGATCACGTCATCGCCGGTGACCACGAAACGGATCTTCGTGTCGGTCGGCAGCACCAGTGGATGGTCGACGTCGAGCAGATAGGTATTGCGCTCCACGCCTTGGTAATCCTTGTCCTTGACCGCCCAGGGATCTTGGCCCGAGCGCAGTTCGCGGGTGCGATCCGAACGCGGATCGATGCGCGAAATGAAATGCACGTGATAAGGCTTTTCGCCGACATTGAGGTAATCGTAACCCCATTTCCATTGGTAGCCGGTGATTTTCACCGTCATGTCGGATTGTTCGGTGTAGGCCATCTTGATCATGATGTTGGTCGCCGGCCAGGCCAGTGCGACCAGGATCAGTATCGGCACGATCGTCCAGATGGTTTCGGCAACCGTGTTGTGGCTCCAGGTTGCCGGCACGGCGCCCTTGGACTTGCGGAACTTGACCATGGCCACGATCATCGCGCCGAACACGACCACGCCGATCGCGATGCACACGTACAGGCCCCACATGTGCAGGTCGTAGACCTCGCGCGAGGTCTGCGTGACGCCCGGCGTCATGTTCAGCTGCCACGGTTCGGCCAGCGCGTGCGCCGCACCCGCAACGGCGGTCAGCGCGACCCCCAATCCCAACTTCCCCTGCATCGATCCGGCAGCCTTCATTAGTGTTCTACCTTGTCCCGAGTTCTTAAGTCCTGCCGCGCGAGTTCGTCTCGCGCAGCAGTCGTTCCAATCGTTGCGCCAAGTCCTTGCGCTCGACGTCGTTCAGGAACGCGCCAATTTCCGTTTCGCGTCCGTGCGAGCCAAGCCACAACCGGCTCGGCCAGCCCGGCCAGCGTCCCGCCTCCAAGCGCACCCGCACCCAGTAGGGATGGTAGTGCGCCGTCGCCACGCCCGCGATTTCCACATCCTGTGGCGTGATCGTGATCGACTGCCCGTGCGCGCTTGCGCGCCAGACCCGCACCACACACCACGCCGTCACCGCCAGTACCAGCACCGCGAACGGCGGCGCCAGCACGATACCGCGCGCCGCTGCCAGTCCGGCGAATCCCATCGCCGCGACGCTTTGCGCAACCAGATACCCGATCAGCCCGGCGCGCGACAATGAGCGGTGCGGCACAACCTCGACCGAAACCGCATCCTGCCTCGCTACTGCTGGAGCTACCCGAATCATCGCAAGTCGGCGCATCAACCCGTGAATGATAGTGAGCGCGGCTGACGCGGGCAAGTTTGGGCAAACTTCCCGGGCCGCGGGCCCGCACCTGAATTACAATGGGCGACCACGAACGATCGGCCACGATGAACGCCATTCTCGCCTCCGAACTGCCCGGTCCCGGCGACCCAGCGCGCACGCGCATGACCGCCGCCTATTGCCGCGACGAAACGCTGGCGATGGACGAACTCGTCGCCCAGGCCTCGTTGCCGCCGACTGAGCGCGACCTTGTCCTCGCCCGCGCCACCGAGCTCGTCGCGCGCGTGCGCGCCAAGGCCAGCCAGCAAACCGCGGTCGAATCCTTCATGCGCCAGTACGATCTTTCCAGCGAGGAAGGCGTGCTGCTGATGTGCGTGGCCGAGGCCCTGCTGCGCATTCCGGACAAGGACACCGCGGACAAACTCATCGCCGACAAGCTCGGCGAGGCGGATTGGGAAAAGCATCTGGGCAAGAGCGACTCGGTACTGGTCAACGCAGGTACCTGGGGCCTGATGCTGACTGGCAAGTTCATCAACCTGGGCGAGGACACGCGACGCAATTTCGCCGGCGCGCTGCGGCGCCTGGTCGGGCGCAGCGGCGAACCGGTGATCCGCCTCGCCGTGCGCCAGGCCATGCGCATCATGGGCCACCAGTTCGTGATGGGCCGCAGCATCAAGGAAGCGCTCGACCGCGCCAACGAGAAAGAAAACCGGATCTACCGTTATTCCTACGACATGCTCGGCGAAGCCGCGCTGACCCAACCCGACGCCGAGCGCTACATGCAGGCATATCGCGACGCGATAGGCGCCTTGGGCGCGCGCGGGCCGTTCAAGAATGTTTTGGACGCGCCGAGCATTTCGATCAAATTGTCGGCCCTGCATCCACGCTACGAAGTTGCCAAGCGCGCACGCGTGCACGCCGAACTCACGGCGAAACTGCTCGAACTCGCGCAACTGGCATCGAGGAACGGCATCTGCCTTACCGTCGATGCCGAGGAAGCCGACCGCCTGGAACTCTCGCTCGACGTGATCGCCGCCGTGCACGCCGACCCTTCCCTCGACGGCTACCAGGGCTTCGGCCTCGCCGTGCAGGCCTACCAGAAACGCGCGCCATTTGTTGTTGATTGGCTCGCGCAGCAAGCTCAGAAAATCGGCCGCCGTTTCTGCGTACGCCTGGTCAAGGGCGCGTACTGGGATTCGGAAGTCAAGCGCGCGCAGGAAGGCGGCCACGCCGGCTATCCGGTCTACACGCGCAAGCCGAACACCGACGTGTCGTACCTCGCCTGCGCGAAAAAACTCTTCGATCACGGCGACGTGTTCTATCCGGCCTTTGCCACGCACAACGCGCACACCATCGCGGCGATCCACCACATGGCGCGCGGGCGTCCGTTCGAGTTCCAGCGTCTGCACGGCATGGGCACGGATTTGTACGCCGAAGTGATGGGTCCGAAAAACCTCGATGTGCCTTGCCGCGTGTATGCGCCGGTCGGATCGCACGAAGACCTGCTGCCGTATCTGGTGCGCCGCCTGCTCGAAAACGGCGCGAACACCAGCTTCGTCAATCGCATCGTCGATGAAAGCGTGCCGATCAAGGATCTGGTCGCCGATCCGGTCGAAGTCGTGCGCGCCAACACGATCAAGCCACATCCACGTATTCCCCAGCCGATCGATCTTTACGAATCGGCAGACAGTAGCCAACGACGGAAAAATTCCATGGGCGTTAATTTCGGCAACGACAACGAACTGCGCGCGCTTGCAGAAGCCGTCGCAAAAGCCCCGACGAACTGGGCAGCGACGCCACTGGTGCCGGGCGCGAAATCCTGCGAAGCGCTGCAGGACGTGACCAATCCCGCCGACCGGCGCGAGAAGATCGGCGCCAAGCAGCAATCCGATCAGGCGACCATCGAACGCGCACTGACCAACGCGCACGCCGCACAACCCGCATGGGATGCCCTGCCCGCCGCCTCGCGCGCGACGATCCTGGAAAACGCCGCGGATCTGCTCGAACAACGCCGCGCCCAGTTCATCGCCCTGTGCGTGCGCGAAGCCGGCAAGACCCTCGCCGCCGCCGTTTCCGAAGTGCGCGAAGCCGCCGACATGTGCCGCTACTACGCCGCCATGGCGCGCAAGCTGATGGGCAAACCTGAGGCGCTGACCGGCCCGACCGGCGAATCGAACGAGATTTCATTGCACGGCCGCGGCGTGTTCGTTTGCATCTCGCCGTGGAATTTTCCGCTGGCGATTTTCACCGGCCAGGTTGCGGCCGCGCTCGCCGCCGGAAATTCCGTGATTGCAAAACCCGCCGATCAAACCGTACTGATCGGCTATCACGCAGTGAAGTTGCTGCACGAGGCCGGCGTGCCGGAAGCCGTGCTGCAATTCGTGCCCGGCAAGGGCTCGATGATCGGCAATACCTTGCTGACCAAACCCGAGGTCGCCGGTGTGTGCATGACCGGCTCCACCGAAACCGCGTGGACGATCAACCGCACGCTCGCCGCGCGCAACGCGCAGATTGCCGCACTGATCGCCGAAACCGGCGGCCAGAATGCATTGATCGCCGATTCGTCCGCGCTGCCCGAACAACTCGTGAAAGATGCGATCGCGTCCGCCTTCGATTCGGCCGGCCAGCGCTGCTCCGCCGCGCGCGTGCTGTTCGTGCAGGAGGACATCGCCGACAAGGTGATCGCGATGTTGTCCGGCGCGATGGATGAACTGAAAGTCGGCGATCCTGCCCTGCTTTCGACCGACGTCGGCCCGGTCATCGACGAACCTTCGCGCAAGAGCCTCGCCGACCACGCCGCGCGCATGGATAAGGAAGCCAAACTCATCAAGCAAGTGCAGCTCGGCCCGGATTGCGCGAACGGCACCTTCCTCGCGCCGCGCGCGTATGAGTTGAAATCGCTATCGCAACTCACCCACGAAGTGTTCGGCCCGATCCTGCACGTGATCCGCTGGAAGGCGAACGAACTCGACAAAGTGATCGACGCGATCAACGCGACCGGCTTCGGTCTGACGCTCGGCATCCACAGCCGCATCGATTCCACCATCGCGCATATCTCGCAGCGCGCGAAAGTCGGCAACTGCTACGTCAACCGCAACCAGATCGGCGCCGTCGTCGGCGTGCAGCCGTTCGGCGGCGAAGGCCTGTCCGGCACCGGACCGAAGGCTGGTGGCCCGCATTACTTGCTGCGCTTCGTGACCGAGCGCACGCTCACCATCAACACCACCGCGGCGGGCGGGAATGCGTCGTTGTTGACGCTGGGGGAGTAACTTCGCCGCCCGTGGACTACCGCTTGGTGCGTGTGTGCGTCAACAACTCTGCCCAGCTAGTCACGAGATGCGGCGACCGGCGCAGCCGACTCATTGCCTGCGCAGCTTACCGATCGATCATATCTAGCGTATCGGTGACGTTGTTGTAGTTGTCGACGCGAATGACCGTATAGCTTCCATTGCCACGGTCATACCAGAGCTCTTCGCCCAATTTCACGCCAAATTTATTGATTAGAGGAATTGTCTTGTCCGGCGGATTGTCGGCGCGGATCTTCGAAAATGGATCGCCGGGTTTCACGACCTTGTTTCCCACGCGAACCATTTCCACTTGCGAGTAAGTCGTGATGTCGGCAAAGGCTGGAGAGACAGCAAGTAGCGCCAGCGAGAAAACGATCAGCTTCATGAGAAGTTACCCCTGTTCAGGTCAGATTTTCTTGAATGCCCACTATGCTTGCGCACTGCCAGCTAAATGAAGCCCGTAGGGCATGTCGAGTGCAGCGAATCATCATACAACTTGAGCCCACGGACGGGCGGATTAGCACTGCCCCCGCGCCGTCGCGGCGCCGAGCATGGCAGGCTGGACGGGAATGTGCCGTATGGGCGCGGCGATGGATCGCCGCGATCGCGAAGCAGTACACGGACGTACTGTCTGAGCGACCCCGACCAGCCGAGAAGCGCAGGGCATTCCGATTCGCCGGATGCGAAGCGGAACGCCGCGTCCGGCGCAAAGCCGTTTTGGTTACTTTTTCGGCTGGAAAAGTAACCCGCTCGACCGCAGGCCGAGTGGAAGCTTTGCTTCGTCGGCCCCGCCAGTCCGAATCATGCAATCCCGGCAGAAAGTTTCAGCCCCAGCGCCTTGACGACTTTCATGATCGTATCGAAGCTGGGATTGGATTCGCCGGATAGCGACTTGTAGAGGCTCTCCCGTCCGATGCCGGTTTCGCGCGCGAGCTGCGTCATGCCGCGCGCGCGCGCAATCGTTCCCAACGCCTTGGCGATGAACGCGGAGTCGCCGCCGGCTTCTTCGAAGCACGCCTGAAGATACGCCTGACAATCCTCATCGGTCTTCAGATACTCGGCGGAATCCCACCGGGCGAGTTTTACTTTCACGTTTTTCTTCATGGCTCACCTGATTGATTTGAGCAAATCCCTTGCTGCTGCAATGTCGGCGGCTTGCGTGGACTTGTCGCCACCGATCAGGAGAATGACGATCTCGAGTCCGCGCACGGTGTAGTACAGACGATAGCCGGGACCGTAAGCGATGCGCAGTTCCGAGACGCCGCCGCCGACCGATTTGTGGTCGCCGAAATTTCCGTCTTCCACGCGATCGATGCGCGCCTGAATGCGAACCCTTGCTTGACGATCCTTGAGCCTGGAAAACCAAGCGTCGAAGAATGGCGTCGTCAGGACGGTATACATCGGTGCTCATCGTATCCTAAAGAATACACAATTTCAACCCGCCTATTGGCGCACGCATACGGACCGGGCAGACAGGTGCGGTTCCGCAACACGAACTTTTACCCCCGTCCGGGGTAAAGTATTCCTATGTACCTTGAGTTCTACGGCCTCAAAGAGCCGCCCTTCTCGATCACCCCCGATCCGCGCTACGTTTTTTTGAGCGAGCGCCACCGGGACGCGCTCGCGCACCTGTTGTACGGCATCGGCAAGGGCGGTAGCGGCGGCTTCGTGCAACTGACCGGCGAGGTCGGCACCGGCAAGACCACGCTGTGCCGGCTGCTGCTGGACCAATTGCCGGAAAACACGCGCGTGGCGCTGGTGCTCAATCCGAAACTGTCGCCGGTGGAATTGCTCGAGACGATCTGCGAGGAGTTGAAACTCGACATCGCCGGCAAGAAGGGCAGCCTCAAGGCGCTGGTGGATACGCTCAATATCTACCTGCTCGACGCGTACGCGCAGGGCTTGCGCGTGGTGCTGATCGTGGATGAAGCGCAGGAATTGTCAGTGGAAGCACTGGAACAGGTGCGCCTGCTCACGAACCTGGAAACGCCAACGCAGAAACTGCTGCAAATCATCTTGCTTGGCCAGCCGGAATTGCGCGAAAAATTGCACCAGCCGGAACTGCGCCAGCTCGCCCAGCGCATCACCGCGCGCTATCACCTCATGCCCCTGGATCGTGCGGAAACCGAAGCCTATGTGCGCCATCGCGTAGCCGTGGCCGGCGCGGCGCGTTCGCCCTTTTCACGCCTCGGGTTGCGCGCGTTGTATAAACGTTCGGGCGGCGTGCCGCGCGTGATCAACGTGGTAGCCGACCGCGCATTGATGGCCGGCTTCGCGCGCGAGCAGGATGCGCTCGGCGAGCGCCTGATCGACCGCGCCGCGGACGAAACCTTGCCCGGTAATGCACGCTACTGGATGCATCGCCACGGACGCTGGCTGACCGCAACGGCGGTGTTGATCCTCGCTACCGGAGTGACGTCGTGGTTCTGGTTGCATCGCGTGCCGCCGCCCGTAACCGAAGCCCTTGCCAAACCTGCTCCACCGCCGGTCGAAAACACGCTGGAATCGCTGCGCCGCACGATAGCGCATACACCGGACGCGGATCTCACCGCATGGACGCAATTGCTCGGTCGCTGGCAGGTGAACTCCGCGCAGGTGACGGTGCGCGACGCGGCGCATTGCCCTGGTGTCATCACCGCGGGCCTGGATTGCCTGCGCGGCACCGGCACACTGGAGCAGCTCGCGCGTTTCGATCGCCCGCTGATCCTCACCCTGCACGACGGCGACACGCAAGCCGACGCGCTGCTGCTTGGTGTGGATGCGCAACACGTCAAACTCGCGATCGGCGGAACCACGCACACGTTGACAAAGTCCGATCTCGCCGACGTGTGGAAGGGCGAGTTCAGCGCGGTCT
>OEIU01000576.1_pt1 | contig 32610 bp, 31 predicted proteins | sample 1539221 | NCBI WGS metagenome assembly OEIU01 (sample SAMN03792071, study PRJEB22550) | activated sludge metagenome | feature: wastewater treatment plant; material: activated sludge; isolation source: Wastewater treatment plant of a petroleum refinery complex | place: Argentina: Zarate | collected...
ATGTTTTGGGGCGCTCGGGGGGGGGGGGGGTTCGGGCCTTGTTCCCGGGGGGGGGGGGGGGGGGGGGGGGGGGTTGGGGGGGCGGGCTGGGGAGATGGCATCCCCGCCGCCGGAGCCGCGGCCTGCACCGGCTTGGCCGCGGCCGCGGGATGTCCGGCCGGAGCCTGGGCGCTCGCCGTGGCGGCCAGGATCGTCAGGCCCAGGGTGAAGGCGAGCAATGCCCGCCGGAGAGCCGTCAGCGCGGTCATGACATCCCAAAAGGTCGGGGCGCCCTTCCAGGCGCCCCTGCAGCGGCCGATTCGCGAGCGACAATAAAGGCCGGCTCTCGTGTCGCGCAAAATTCCCCAGCCGCAGGATGTCCGAAGGCCGCTCAGCGGCTCGGGGAGGTGTCCGTCGCAGCGGGGGACTGCGTCTGCGTGGCCGGAGGCGTCGGGCTCAAGCCGCTCCAGCCGATCATGGAGACTAGATAGAGCCCCGCCAGGAGGAGGCTCCCGGCCAGGACATACAGGACGGGCCTGCCGGGCCTGGCCTGCCGGGCCCGCTCGTCGTCGACGATCTTGGTCATGTGTTTCTCCGTTCGGTCGTGTTGCGGGGCGAACGGAAGGGTCGCCGGCCCGGTTCCCCGAGGGCGCCCCTTGGTACGGTATCAGGATCTGCCTCGCCCGGCGCGCGGCGAGGGGCCGCCAGGCAGCCGTTGGCGCAGCTTCGCGAGGTCGCGCCAGGGGTCCGATCCCTGGGTCTTCAGGCGGTTCGGCACGGTCCTGACGGAAAGCAGGGCGGGCCGGAGGGAGTCGTCCAGTTCCCCCCAGGCGAGCGGCACCGCGACGGGGGCGCCCGGCCGCGCGCGGGCGGAGTAGGGCGCGACCGCGGTCGCGCCGCGGCCGTTACGCAGGTAATCGACATAGACGAGACCGCGCCTCGCCTCCTTCGAGGCGGTCGCGACGTAGCGGCGCGGATCGTCCGCCTCCATCGCGTCGGCGAGAGATCTGGCGAAGGCTTTCGCCGCGGGCCAGGGTGCCGGCCCAGTCAGGGGCGCGACGACATGCAGCCCCTTGCCGCCGGTCGTCTTGACGAAGCTTTCGAGGCCTGCCTCCGAGAGCCGCTCCCGGACCTCCCTCGCGGCCGCGACCACGGCCTCCCAGGGCGTGCCCTCGCCCGGATCCAGGTCCATGACGATCCGGTCGGCATTCTCCACGTCGGCGATCGTCGCTCCCCAGGGATGGATCTCGATCACGCCCGCCTGGACGAGCGCGACGACACCCGGCAGGTCGCGCACGAACAGGATCTCCTCCTCTTCGCCCGCCTCGTCCCGGATCGTCTCGTGGCGGATATGGTCGCTCAGCCCGGCCCAGGGATGCTTCTGGAAGAAGCAGGTCCCGGCGATCCCCTGCGGACAGCGGACCAGCGCCAGGGGACGTCCGGACACATGCGGCAGCAGGTGGCCTGCCACCTCCTCGTAGAATTCGGCAAGGTCCCGCTTCGTGATGCCCTCGTCCGGCCACAGCACCCGATCGGGATGGGTCAGCCGCAGGCCGGCGACCTCGGCCGGCGCCGCGCCGGCCGCGCCGGCCGCGATCTCCTCGATGGTGCGTCCGCTCGCCACCGATCGCGGCTCCTCCTCCAGGATGTCGGGAGCATCCGGGGGCCGCGCATGTCCGTCCTCCTGCTTGATCAGGAGCCAGTTGTCGCGCCGCTCGCCGGGCCGCTGCTTCATCCGCACGAGATGCCAGCCGCCCTTGAGCTTCTCGCCTTCGAGGCGGAAAGCCAGATGGCCCTTCTCGTAGCCCTCGCGCGGATCGCCTTCGGGCAGCCAGCACCCGCGGTCCCAGAGCAGGACCGTGCCCCCGCCGTACTGGCCGGCGGGAATGACGCCCTCGAAGGAATTGTAGTCGAGGGGATGGTCCTCGACATGGATGGCGAGACGCTTCTCGCCGGGAACGAGACTCGGACCCTTGGCGACGGCCCAGCTCTTCATCACGCCGTCGAGTTCGAGGCGCAGGTCGTAATGGAGATGGCGCGCGGCATGCTTCTGGACGACGAAGGCCAGGGCGGCGCCGCGGCGGTTCCGCCTCTCCCGCCCTTCCGGCTCGGCCGTGAGGTCGAAGTCGCGCTTGGCGCGGTAGGAGGCGAGTTTCGCCGAAGGGGATTTGGCCATGAGGGAAACCGAGTGCGAACCGAGCGTGGAACTCCGCAGGCGCGAGGGCCGTTCCCCGGGGCTGCGAAGCCTGCGAGGATGGACTTTCGTCCGCAGAGACCGTGATGAAGCCGGGATGGTGTCATGGCGAATTCGTTCCTCAACGACCTGATGCAGACGCTCGGCGATCGCGGCCGGTCCTGGATCGGCCGGCCGCGCGGCGCGCTGCGGACCGGCGACCTCGCCGATCTCGGGGAGGCGCTGCTGTCGCGCCGGGGCGAGGCTTCGGGCGTCGCGATCGCCGCCTCCCTCCTCGACGGCTATGCCTTTGCGCCCCTGGCGGAGCGGCTCGCCTTCCTGACGGCTCTCGCCGACCGCTTCGGGCCGGACAGCGAGAGGCTGGCGCGCGCCGTCGCCGATTACCAGGCCGATCCGAATCCCCGTGCGACGGGAGCCTTGCAGGCCGCCGCCGAGCCCCGGCGCCAGGAACTGATCCGCCGCCTCAACCTCGCGCCGGGCGGCACGGCGGCGCTGGTGCACATGCGGGCGGAGCTTCTGTCCCATCTGGGATCTCGGCCGGATCTCGCCGAGGTCGACCGCGATTTCGCGCATCTCCTGGCCTCCTGGTTCAACCGCGGCTTCCTCGTCCTGCGGCCGATCGACTGGACCACGCCCGCCAATATCCTCGAGCGCATCATCCGCTACGAGGCGGTCCATGCGATCGAGGGATGGGACGACCTGCGCCGCCGGCTCGAGCCGCCGGACCGGCGCTGCTACGCCTTCTTCCATCCGCAACTCGTCGACGAGCCGCTGATCTTCGTCGAGGTGGCGCTGACCTCGGGGATTCCGCACGCCATCGCGCCGCTGCTCGATTCCGCCCGCGCCCCGCAGCGCGCCGAGGAGGCCGACACGGCCGTCTTCTATTCGATCTCGAACACGCAGAAGGGGCTCAAGGGCGTCTCCTTCGGCCATTTCCTGATCAAGCAGGTGGCCGAGGAGCTGAAGCGCGAATTGCCGGACTTGAAGACCTTCGTCACCCTCTCCCCCGTGCCCGGCTTCGCGCGCTGGCTGAGGCGGGAGCGGGGCCTCGACCATTCGCGCTATTTCAACGCGCAGGCGAAGGAGGCCCTGTCCGTTCTCGACCAGGAGGGCTGGCATGCCGATTCCGCCGCCGCGAGCCGCGTGCGGGATGTCGCGCTCGCCGCTGCGGCGGCCTATTTCCTGCGGGCCCGGAGCCCGAAGGGCCGTCCGATCGATCCGGTCGCCCGCTTCCATCTCGGCAACGGCGCGAGGCTGGAGCATCTGAACTTCCTCGGCGACGTCTCGGCCAAGGGGCTGAAGGCGGCGCACGGCCTGATGGTCAATTATCTCTACGATCTCGATGAGATCGAGAAGAACCACGAAGCCTATGCCGAGAAGGGAAAGGTGATCGCCGCCCCGCGCGTCAGGAAGCTCCTGCGCGCCGAGGAGGCGCCCAGGGAGGTCGCCTGAATCGCCTCTTTTCCGGGCCCGGCCGCATTTTCTTCACGCAAGCCGGGTCCACCTCGCTTGAAAATGCTCTAGAGCATCCGACGCGCTTCAAGCTCCGCGAGTCCGTGCCGTGAACGCCAATCTCTTCCAGCATCTGTCCGACGCCGTCTCCGACACCTCGAAGGTCGCCATCGAGACGAGCGCCGGACGCAAATGGACCTATGACGACCTCATCCTCGCGGCCGCGCGGATGGCGAATGCGCTCCAGGCGCGCGGCGTCGCGCCCGGCGACCGCGTCGCCGTGCAGGTCGAGAAATCGGTCGAGGCGCTCGTCCTCTATCTCGGCTGCCTGCGGGCGGGGGCGGCCTTCCTGCCGCTGAACACGGCCTATACGGGGGCGGAGGTCGAGTATTTCATCGGCGATGCCGAGCCCGCCCTCGTGGTCTGCGATCCGGCAAAGGCCGAGGCCGTCCGGGCCGTTGCCGGCAAGGTCGCGGTCGACACGCTGGATGCGGGCGGGCGCGGATCGCTGGCCGATCTTGCCGCCAACCAGTCCAACGCCTTCCCGACCGCCGTGGTCCAGCCCGACGACCTCGCGGCCATCCTCTACACCTCCGGCACGACGGGCCGCTCGAAGGGCGCGATGCTGACGCATCGCAACCTCGTCTCCAACGCGCTGACGCTGCGCGACTACTGGCGCTTCACCTCGGGCGACGTGCTGATCCACGCCCTGCCGATCTACCACACGCACGGGCTCTTCGTGGCCTCGAACATCGTCTTCCTGGCCGATGCCTCGATGCTGTTCCTGCCGAAATTCGACGCCGACGAGATCATGCGCCTCATGCCGCGCGCCACCGCGCTGATGGGCGTGCCGACCTTCTACACGCGCCTTCTCAGGCATCCCGGCCTGACGAAGGAGGCGACGGCGCATATGCGCCTCTTCATCTCGGGCTCCGCCCCCCTTCTCGCCGAGACGCACCGGGAATGGGAGGCGCGGACGGGCCACCCGATCCTCGAGCGCTACGGCATGACCGAGACGGGCATGAACACCTCGAACCCCTATGCCGGCGAGCGCATCGCGGGCACCGTCGGCTTCCCGCTGCCGGAGGTCGAGCTGCGCGTGGTCGATCCCGAGAGCGGCCGGGACCTCGGCCCCGACGAGGTCGGCATGATCGAGGTGCGCGGCCCCAACGTCTTCAAGGGCTATTGGCGCATGCCCGAGAAGACGAAGGGGGAGATCAAGCCGGACGGCTTCTTCATCACCGGCGACCTCGGCAAGATCGACCCGAAAGGCTACGTCCATATCGTCGGGCGCGGCAAGGACCTCATCATCACGGGGGGCTTCAACGTCTATCCGAAGGAGGTCGAGAGCGAGATCGACGCCATCGACGGCGTGGTGGAGAGCGCGGTGATCGGGCTGCCGCATACGGATTTCGGCGAGGCGGTGACGGCCGTCGTCGTGCCGGCGCCGGATGCGAAGCTCGACGAGGCGTCGGTGCTCGCCGCCCTCGACGGGCGCCTCGCCAAGTTCAAGCTGCCGAAGCGCGTGCTCTTCGCCGACGACCTGCCCCGCAACACGATGGGCAAGGTGCAGAAGAACGTCCTGCGCCAGCAGAACGACAGCCTCTACAAGGATTGAGGAGGCGGGGAGCCGGACCTCGGGCATGACCTTGCCGCCGGCGGGAAGAGGGCATAGCGCAAGACGTGGCATCCAGGCGATTCCGATCCTTCCCCGCTCTCACCCCGGGTCTCGGCAAGCTCCTGCGGTCCTCCGCCAAGCTCACGCGCGCCGCGCTCAAGCAGGGCGCCGCGGTGGCTCGGCAGGCGCAAGCCGTGGTGAAGACCCCGGAGGTCTCGAGCGCGGGCCGCCCGCGAGGCCGCTTCGTCCAGGTCGAGGGCATCCGCGTGCACTGCATCGTGCGGGGCAGGGGGAGGCCGGTCGTCCTCCTGCACGGGAACGGGACGATGGCGGAGGATTTCGTCCTGTGCGGCCTCCTCGACCAGCTCGCCGCACGCTACCGGGTGATCGCTATCGACCGGCCCGGCTTCGGCCGCACGAAGCGTCCTCGCCACCGCCTCTGGACCGCGGCGGCGCAGGCCCATCTCGTGGCGGGGGTCCTCGCGCGGCTCAAGGTCGAGCGGCCCGTCGTCGTCGCGCATTCCTGGGGCACGCTCGTCGCGCTGTCTCTCGCGGCTCAGAATGCCTGCGACCTCAGGGGGCTGGTTCTCCTCTCGGGCTATTTCTTCCCCGAGCAGCGAGCGGATCTCGCCTTGTCGGCCCCGCTGGCCGTTCCCGGATACGGCGACACGGCCCGCGCCGTCATGCCCCTTCCCATGCGCGAGCTGATGGCCCGGCAAGCCTTCCGCCATGTCTTCAGCCCGCAATCGGTGCCGGCCCGCTTCAAGACCCGCTTCCCGGTCGAGATCGCCCTCGGGCGCGAGCAGTTGCGCGCCTGCGCCGAGGATACCGCGAGCATGAACTCGGCCGCGGCCTGGCTCCATCCGCATTATCGCCATCTGAAGGTGCCGCTGGTCATCATGGCGGGCGACGCGGACAGGATCGTCGATACGGCGGCGCATTCGTGCCGCCTGCATCGCGAGGCGCCGGAAAGCACCCTGACCGTCCTGCCGGGAAAAGGGCACATGATCCATTATTTCGCGAAAAGCGGGATCGGACGGGCGGTCGACGGGCTCATGGATCCGGCAGGGCGTCCCCGGGCACGCCGCACGCGTTCGTGATCGGGAGCGCCGGCAACTTCTTCCTGAAAGTATGGTCTAAGTTGTTCTGAGCGCATGCTGTTGCCGGAAAACCGGATTCCGCTTTCCCCCGGCGTGCTCTAGCTTGCGGCAGCTTCCGAGAAAGTCGAAGACGATCGATATGACGACCGCCGTTCTGTCAGCCTCCCGCCCCAGGACCTATCTGGCTGTCCTGGTGGTCCTGGGCCTGACGCATCTCCTGAACGATCTGATGCAGTCGCTGATTCCGGCGGCTTATCCCATCATCAGGGATGCCTACGGACTGGATTTCGTGCAGATCGGGATGATCACCCTGACCTTCCAGGTCGCGGGATCCCTGCTGCAGCCGGTCGTCGGCATGGTGACCGACCACCACCCGGCGCCCTATTCGCCGGTGGCGGGCATGCTGTTCACGCTGTCGGGGCTGGTCGCCCTGGCCTTCGCGCACAGCTACGGGATCATCCTCGTCTCGGTCGCGCTGATCGGCATCGGCTCCTCGATCTACCATCCCGAGGCCACGCGGATGGCGCGCTATGCGGCCGGCGGCCGGCACGGCTTCGCGCAGGGGCTGTTCCAGGTGGGCGGGCAGGCCGGCGGCGCCCTCGGACCGGTCTTCGCCGCCTTGATCATCGTGCCCTGGGGGCAGCCGAGCCTCGCATGGTTCGCGCTCATGGCCCTCGTGGCCATGATGCTGCTCGCATGGATCGGCAGCCAGCAGAGGCAGATCAGCGCGGAATTCGCGGCCGCGCGCTCCGCCCACAAGGACGGCAAGACCGGGCAGGCCCGCCATTCCGCATTCACCATCGGCCTCGGGCTGGTCGTCCTGATGCTGCTGATGTTCTCCAAGAACGCCTATAGCGAAAGCTTCCGCTCCTTCTATACCTTCTATCTGATGGACAGGTTCGGGCTGTCCATTCCCTCGGCCCAGATGATGCTCTTCATCTTCCTTCTCGCCTCGGCGGTGGGCGTGCTGATCGGCGGAATCGTCGGCGACCGCATCGGCCGCTCCCGCATCATCTGGATCTCGATCCTCGGGCCGCTGCCCCTGACGCTGATCCTGCCCTATGCGGACCTGTTCTGGACGGGCGTGCTGACGGTGCTGATCAACCTCATCATGGCCAGCGCCTTCGCCTCGATCCTCATCTACGCGATGGAGCTGCTGCCCAACCGGATCGGCCTGATCGGCGGGTTGTTCTACGGCCTGAATTTCGGCCTCGGCGGCATCGCGGCGGCGATCCTCGGCGTGCTGGCGGACCGATACGGCGTCGCGGCGGTCTACCGGATGTGCTCGTTCCTGCCGCTGGTGGGCCTCCTGGCCTGGTTCCTCCCGCGGCTCCATGAGGACGCCCATGTCCGTTGACCGGCCGGATGCTTTTCCGTGCCGTTTCGAGCTGTGCTATCCTTCCTTCATGTCGGCTCTGCTGAAGATCACCAACGAGGCCGAGGGCCTGATGCGGCGGCGCTTCATCTTCGAGGGGGTGGAGTGGATGACGCGCGCCGGCATCCTCGAGGAAGACGAGCGCATCGAGCTGATCGACGGGGAGATCGCGCCCGCGCTGGTGCCAGGGCTGGCCGTGAGGCTGGGCGATCTCGATCTGCGCTGAGAGACTTGCCCGCCTCCCAGGCCCCGCGGGCCTCGCGATCCTTGTCCATTGCAGGAGACCATCATGTCCTTCTGGAAGCGCATCTTCGGCGGCGGTTCCGCGTCCAAGGAGCCGGCGGAGCCGCAAACGACGGCCGAGATCGAGCACAACGGCTTCACGATCCGCGCCCAGCCCTATCTGGCGGAGGGCGGCCAGTATCAGACGGCCGGGATCGTGCTGCACGGGGAGGGGGAGGCACGGCGCGAGCATCGGTTCGTGCGCGCGGACCGTTTCCCCATTCTCGACGACGCGACCGAATTCTCCCTGCGCAAGGGATGCCAGCTCGTCGACGAGCAGGGCGAGCGGATGTTCAGGTGAGGATTGGAGGCCCGACCCCGGATTCGAACCAGGGCTACGCGGCGTTGCACCGCCGGCGGGTCGCCACTCCCCCATCGGGCCGTGATGCCATGGTGGCGGCAAGCCGATAACAAATCGCTAAGGCCGCCGGGCGAAGCGCCCTCCTTGTCATCCCCGGCGGCCCGAGGGGCCGGAAAGGGGATCCAGGGGGTTCGCAGGCGGCTCTGGATCCGCTTCGCTCCAGCCGGGGACAAAGGGGGAACTTACCCCCGATCGCCCTGGCAAAGCCCGCTGGGCCTCAGGCGAGCCAGCGCTTGCGGCGCTTGTAGCTCTTCACGTTGCGGAAGCTCTTGCCCGAGCCCTCGGCCACGCCGAGATAGAATTCCTTGACGTCCTCGTTCTCGCGCAGGGAGGCGGCCGGCCCGTCCATGACGACACGGCCCGTCTCCAGGATGTAGCCGTAGGTCGCGTAGCGGAGCGCCATATGCGTGTTCTGCTCGGCGAGCAGGAAGGAGACGCCCGAGCGCGCATTGAGGTCGCGGACGATCTCGAAGATCTCTTCCACGATCTGCGGGGCGAGGCCCATCGAGGGCTCGTCGAGCAGGATCATGCGCGGCTTCGACATCATGGCGCGGCCGATCGCGCACATCTGCTGCTCGCCGCCGGAAGTATAGCCCGCCATCGAGGAGCGGCGCTGGCGCAGGCGCGGGAAGGTCTCGTAGATCTCCTCGAGGTCGCGCCGGATGGCGGCGTTGCCGTCCCGGCGGGTGAAGGCGCCGGTGAGAAGGTTCTCCTCGATGGTGAGGTGGCCGAAGCAGTGGCGGCCCTCCAGCACCTGGATGCAGCCGCGCCGGACCAGCTCGCTCGGGGAGAGATGGTCCACGCGCTCGCCGGCGAAGGTGATGGAGCCCTTGGTGACCTCGCCGCGCTCGGCCCGCAGCAGGTTCGAGACGGCCTTCAGCGTCGTCGTCTTGCCCGCCCCGTTCGCACCGAGCAGCGCGACGATGCCCCCCTTCGCCACTTCCAGCGAGACGCCCTTCAGCACGAGGATGACGTGGTCGTAGACCACCTCGATATTGTTCACCGAGAGGATGGCTTCGGCGGAGGAGGGGGCGAGGGCCGCGCTCATGCCGGGGGGTGCCTCGCGGCTTGCGCGCGCAGGGGAATCCTCTCCCCGCTGGCGGCAGGGCTATCGCATCCAGCGGGTCGCGGCCGCGCCAACCCTCCCCCCGCGAAGCGGCGGGGAGGGCGGACTCGGCCGAAGGCCGAGCCGGATGGGGGGCGGTTCAGCCTGCTGTAAGGCTTGGGAGTTCGCGTCGACGCCCCCCACCCCGGTCGGACGCTCCGCGTCCGCTCGCCCTCCCCGCCGCTGCGCGGGGGGAGGGTTGGCGCACCGGAAACCGCGCGCGACCCGCCATATGCAACGGCCCTGCCGCTGGCCGGCGCAGGGGAGGGGCGCGCGCCCCTCCGGAAGCCGTCCGCGGTCACGACTTGCCGTCGCAGGCTTCGGTGCGCTTGGGCCAGCCCGTGTTCTTCTCCACGTAGTCCCTGGCCGCGGCCTCCTGGAGCGGGGCCACCTTCTCGGTCAGCGGGGAGATGGGTTTGGTCACGGGCACATACGCCTTGCCGTCGAATTCCTGCACGAAGGACGCCTTGTGGCCGTTATGATCGGCGCAGCTCAGCGCGATCGGCTCGGCGAAGCCCTCGAAGCCCAGTTCCTTCAGCCGCTCCGCCGAGAGGTTGAGGCTTTCGAGCCCGCGCCGGACATCCTCGCCGGTCACCTGCTTCTTGCCGGTGATCTTCTGCGCATTGGCGATGCCCTCGGCGATCAGCATCGAGTTGTAGACGCCGCGATTGTAGAGGACCTCCCCGACCGTCGATTTCTCGGCCTTGCTCTGGCCCTTGTCCACGACATGCTTGACGATGTCCTGGATGGCCGGGAAATTGGCGTTGGCGGCATGCCAGTTCAGGGTCTTGAAGCCCTTCGCGCCGGCGCCGGCGCCGCGCGCATCCTCCTCGGACGGCCACCAGATCGAGATGAACTTGTTCATCGGATAGCCGATCTTCACGGCCTCCTTGATCGCGGTCGGGTTGAGGGCGCCCCAGCCGTACATGATCATGTAGTTCGGCCTGTCGCGGCGCACGCCGAGCCATTGCGAGGACTGGTTCGCCATCTCGGTCGCGGCGACGGGATACAGCTTCAGCTCGAAGCCATAGTCCTTCGCGAGCTGCTCGAGCAGCGGGATCGGCTCCTTGCCGAAGCCGGCATCGAGATAGATATAGCCGATCTTCTTGCCCTTGAGCTTCTCGAGCCCGCCCTCCTGCTCGGCGATGTACTTGATGATCATCGAGGCGCCGTCCCAATAGGTGTTGGGCGGGTTGAAGATCCAGGGGAAGCGGCTGCCGTCCGCCGAGGCCGAGAGGCCGTAGGCCATCGACAGGATCGGGATCTTGTCGACCGCGGCCTTCGGGATCAGGGGCAGGGTGATGCCGGTCGACCAGGGATTGACCATGACGGGCTTCTTGCCCTTCACGGCCTCGTAGCACTCGACGCCCTTCTTGGTGTCGTAGCCGGTTTCGCATTCCTCGACGATCAGCTTGACCCCGCCGATGCCTCCGTCGCGGGCGTTCAGCATTTCGAGGTAGTCGCGCATGCCGTTGGCGATCGGGATGCCCGAGCCGGAGAAGGGACCGGTGCGATAGGTGAAGAGCGGGACGTAGATGCCCTCTTCCGCCGCGGCCGGCAACGAGACGCCGGCCAGCGCGGTCGTCATGAGGCCGAGGGCAATTGCGCGTTTCAGCATATGGATTCCTCCCGGGATGTCGTCGCCGCCCGTTTCTCTTTGTGTGGCGCATCGGCGGGAATGCGTCATCCCGCCGATGCACAGACTTTAGTCGACCGACGGCCCCTCAATAGGGGAAGGGCCAGACCCGGAGCTTCTGCTTCACCGTCTGCCACAGGCGGGCCAGCCCGTGGGGCTCGAGGATCAGGAAGCCGATGATGAGCGCCCCCACGATCATGTAGGTGATGTGCTCGATCGTCGAGGGAGCGACCTCGATCCCGACGGCCGGCGCCCAGGTTCGGAGGGCGATCGGCAGGAGATAGATCAGCCCGGCGCCGAGGAAGGAGCCGAGGAGCGAGCCGAGCCCGCCGATGATCACCATGAACAGGATCTGGAAGGAGAGCGTGATGGAGAAGACCTCGGGCTCGGCCGAGCCGTACCAGAGGAAGACGAGCAGCGCCCCCGCGACCCCGCACAGATAGGAGGAGACGGCGAAGGCGAGGAGCTTCGTGCGCAGGAGGCGGATGCCGATCAGTTCGGCGGCGATGTCCATGTCGCGCACCGCCATCCACATCCGCCCGATGCGGCCGTGGACGAGGTTCGAGGCGAGAAGCGTGAGCAGCGTCACGATCGCCAGCACGACGAGATAGCGCACGGAGGAGGAGGCGGTGGGCCCCGTCACGGCGATGCCGAAGGCCGTGCGGCCAGGCACCTCGATCGCGCCGGAGGTGTTGTCGTTGTAGAGCCAGGGGATGCGCTGGAAGGCCCAGGAGAGGAAGAACTGCGCCGCCAGCGTCGCCACCGCCAGGTAGAAGCCCTTGATGCGCAGGCTCGGCAATCCGAAGACGAGCCCGACCAGGGCGGAGAACAGCCCGGAGGCGAGGATCCAGACGACGATGTTCACCTCGGGGAAGAAGGTCGTCAGCTTGTAGCAGGCATAGGCGCCCACCCCCATGAAGCCGCCCGTGCCGAGCGACAGGAGGCCCGTATAGCCCGTCAGGATGTTCAGCCCGATCGCCGCGAGCGCGTAGATCAGGAAGGGGATCATGACGACGTTCAGCGTGTAGTCGCTGGCGAAGAGCGGCAGGACCAGGAAGGCCGCGAGAAGGATGATCCCGATCCCGATCCGGTCCTCCCGCAGCGGGAAGACGGCCATGTCGGCGGCATAGCTTGTCTTGAACTGGCCCGCCTCGCGGTAGAACAAGGGCCTTCTCCTCCTCGCGGGCGGTCTTGCGCCGCCCGCCCCGTTGTTTGAGGCGGCGGCGGCGGTCTCGTCAATTCCGACGAGAGTTCAATTCCGGCATCCGAAGACATCTGGCACGAGAAATTGATCCGGCGCAGGTTCGAGGGGCGCGCGGATTGGCCGCGTGCTATGGAGTGGCCTCCAGATCCCGGGGAGGGACGATGCTTCTGGACGACGATCCCGCGCGCGCCTTCATGCCTTATCCGGCGGTCGAGGTGCCGGGCGCGGCGAGGGGGCCGCTCGCGGGCCTGACCTTCGCCGTCAAGGATCTCTTCGACGTCGCGGGCTACCCGACCGGAGGCGGCTCGCCCGCCCTCCTCGCGCGCTCGGGGATCAAGACCCGCACGGCCCCCGCGGTCCGGCGCCTGCTCGATGCGGGGGCCCGCTTCGTCGGCAAGACCCATACGGACGAGTTCGCCTTCTCCATGACCGGCAAGAATGCGCATTTCGGCACGCCGGTGAATGGCGGGGCGCCGGACCGCATTCCGGGCGGCTCCTCCTCTGGCTCGGCCTCGGCGGTGTCGAACCGGCTCTGCGACACGGCGCTCGGCTCCGATACCGGCGGCTCGGTGCGGGCGCCGGCGAGCCATTGCGGCCTGTTCGGCATCCGCCCGACCCACGGGCGCATTTCGCTCGAGGATTGCCTTCCCCTGGCTCCCTCCTTCGATACCTGCGGCTTCTTCGCCCGCACCGGCGACGTCTTCGAGAGCGTCGCGGCGGTGATGCTCGGGGAGGATGCCGCGCCGCTGCCGGAGGCGCCCCGCCTCCTCCTGGCGGCGGACGCCTTCGCGATGCTCGATACCGAGGTGCGGGCGGCGCTGGCACCGCACCTCGCTTGCATCGAGGCGCGTCTCGGCCCGGCGCGGATGGTCGAGGCCGCGGGCAGCGCGGGGTTCTCCCCGCTCTACTGGGCGTTCCGGCGCATCCAGGGCCGGGAGGCGTGGCTCGCGGACGGCGCCGTCATCGAGACGCACCGGATGCCGCTCGGCCCCGGCGTCGCCGAGCGCTTCGTCTTCTCCCGCGAGGTGACGGACGAGGAGCTTGCGGGCTCCGTCGCCGTGCGCGCGGCCTTTTGCCAGCGCTTCCGCGAACTCGTCGCGGCGGCCGGCGTCATGATCCTGCCGACCATGCCGGACGTGGCCCCGCTCCTCGCCGAGGAGGAAAGCGGCCTCGACGCCTATCGCAACAAGTCGATCGACATTCTCTGCCTGTCGGGCTTGTCGGGCCTGCCGCAGGTGACGATACCGGTCGCGAGCCGGCTCGGGGCGCCGCTCGGGTTGTCTCTGCTGGGGCCGGCCGGCTCGGACCTGTCCCTTCTGCGCCTCGCCTGCCGGCTCGCCGAACCGGACTGAGAAAGAGAGCGGCGGAGCGTTCTCTCGCAGGGAGGCAGGAATGAGCAGACCAGTGGCGGTGCTGGACCGGCGGCCGGAAGTCGCCCTCTCCTGCGGCTGCGTCCTGGGCGAGGGCGTCATCTGGGACCACCGCCTCGCCACGCTCTATTGGGTGGACATCAACGGGCAATCCCTCTGGTCCTGGCGGCCCGATGGCGGCGAGGAGGCGAAGGCGCGGGCGCTGGGCGAGAGGGTCGGCTTCGTTCTCCTGACCGAGGATCCCGCGACCGTGCTTCTCGGCCTCAAATCGGGGCTGGCGCGGCTGGCGCTGGAGGGGGGAGAGCCGGCGATCCTGGTCCGCCCCGAGCCCGATCTTCCCGGCAACCGCCTCAATGACGGCGTCGCGGCGCCGGACGGATCGGTCTTCTTCGGCACCCTCAACGAGGCCGACCGGCAGCCGAGCGGCCATTTCTACCATTGGTCCGGGGCGGGGCTCGCCCGGTTCGGCATCTGCACGGTGACGACCAACGGGCCGGCGATCGATCCCGATCTCGGCCTGCTCTATGCGACCGACACCTCCCGCGGGCGCGTGTGGCGCTACCGGCTGCGGGAGGACGGCGCGCTCGGGGAGCCGGAGGAATTCGCGGCTTTCGGGGAAGGGGAGGGCCATCCCGACGGGATGGCGGTCGATGCCGAGAGCCATGTCTGGATCTGCCATTTCCGCGGCAGCCGCATCACGCGCTTCGACCCGGACGGAGAGCCGGTCCTCGTCGTCCCGATGCCGACCCCGCAGGTGACCAAGCTCGCCTTCGGCGGCCCGGACCTGCGCACCATCTATGTGACCACGGCCGCGCGCGATCTCGACCGGGCGGCCGACCCGCTGGCGGGACATCTCTTCCGCCTGGAGGCGGGGATTGCCGGGCGTCCAGCGGGCATCTGCCGATATATCACGGACTGAGCCGCGGCGCGGTCCCGCGGCCTGGTGTCGCATCACGGGCGCCTCCCCCCTTCGGGAGCTTGTCCGCGGCCTCGCATGAACGGGAAGAAAGCTCGGCGACATCAGGCAGAAACTTTTTTTGAACCTTTCTGTGCCTCGCGACGTTAACGATTTGAGGGAAGACCCTCGAGGCCATCCGCATGCCCCATCTCGATGCCAGCGCACTGACCGAGGATCCGCAGGGAATGGAGTTTCTCGCCGCCGTCCTCGACGTTCCGGCCGGGCACCCCGTACCGTCCTGGCAGCCAGACCCGATGGCGGCGATGGCCGAGCCGATCGTCGTGAAGCCTCCGGTCCGCCGCCGCCGCAAGCGCGCGGCGCTCATGCCGGAAGCCGCCTGAAAGAGAAAGCCGTGAGGCTTGAACAAGCCGCCCTCCGGGGCGGCTTTTCCATATCCGATTCGAAGAGCCGGACGCCGAGACAGGCGTTCCCGATCCCCGCCTGCTCGCGGCTGTCGGCCGCTGTGCCGAGATCACGCTCCGTCCAGTTTGCAGGATATGCCCGCGATCGGGATTGCCGCGCCAGCGCGTCCCTCAGCTCTTCGACATCGGCCAGACGGGCTTCGCCACGGCGACCTGCTCGGGGAAGATCGTGACGAATCTGCCGCCCGAATATTGAAGCAGGACGGGATCGGCATCGGGGTTCTGCCCGGTCTCCTCGAAGACGACCTTTCGCCAGGGCATGATGGTCCGGCTGCCGGGGATATTGGTGGCGGCCAGCGCGTCACGGATCTTCGAGCCTTCCGTCGACTTGGCGCGATTGATCCCGTCCGCGAGCACAAGCATCGCCATGAATTCGCGCGCGGTGTTATCGTTGAGGTCCTTGCCGGACCGGGCCTTGAACAGTTCGTTGACCTTGGCCACGGATGGCCGCTTCTGCGCGAGGTCGAGCGAAAAGGAGCCGCGGGTGATGAAGTTCTCGATCTTCGACCCCACCGCGTCGAGGAACGCCCTGTCGGCGAAGCCGGCGGATTGGGCGATGATCGCCTTGGGCCGGTAGCCCAGCTCGCTCATCGTCTTCACGAGCAGGATGCTGTCGGCCGTGTAGCTCGTGGGCATCAGGACGTCGGCATTGTCGGCCTTGAGCTGCTGCACCTCGGTGGCGAGGGAGGGCGTGTTGGCGCGGTACTTGATGTCCGAGACGAGCTTGTAGCCGCGCTCGCCGGCGAGTCTTCTCTGGATGTTCGAGGAGTCGGTGCCGAAGATCGTGTCCTCGTAGAACAGCGCCAGCGTCTCGACCTTCTCGCCCTTCTTGCGCAGGGAATCGAGGAAATCGAACATGACGGTCGAGAACATCTCGTCATGGGCCGCGGCCCGGAAGAAATATTTCAATCCGCGCCTGTGCAGGCTCGGCGAGGAATTGTCGGCGGACATGAAGGGAACGGCGTGGCGCTCGGCCGCCTGGCTGACGGCGGCGGCAACGGCGCTCTGGTAGGTGCCGATGAGCGCCGTGACCTTCTCCTGCGTGATCAGGCGCTCGGCCTCCGCCCGCCCCTTCTGCGGGTCGCCCTGGTGGTCCGCATAGATAAGCCGGACCTTTGCCCCGCCGAGGCCGGGCAGCCCCTCGCCCTTGGCGAGCGGCAGGTCGAGGCCGGGATGGGGGGTGTTGACGATGTCGGCGGCGGTCGCGAAGGCCGCCTTGGCGTCGACGCCGACCTGGGCGCTCGCGCCGGACAGGGGATAGAGAGCGCCGATCGTCACCTCCTGGACGGTGTCGGCGCGCACGCGCGCGGGAACCGAGAGGGCGAGCGCGGAGCCGCCCATGAAGCCGCGACGTGTCAGCATGGGGTTCCCCTCTCGCTCGCCTCAGCTCGCGCCGAGGGGCGTCGAGATGTCGGGCTCCTCGAACGGGGCTTCGCGCGCATGGGCGGCGGACATGACAGGCTCCTCCTCGCGCTGCAGACTGGCGCGCGGATTCCGACTTGTCCAACGGCGAGTGCGAAAAGCAGGGCGACCCGGTGAAGCGCCCCTCAGCCCCTCGCCGCCGCGAGGCCGCCGAGCAGGTCGTCGAGCACGTCGTCGGGATGTTCGAGGCCAATGGAAAGGCGCACGAGCCCCTCGCCGATGCCCATTTCCTCCCGCTGCGCGGGCGTGAAGCGCTGGTGCGTCGTCGTGGCGGGGTGCGTGACGAGGCTCTTGGCGTCGCCGAGATTGTTGGAGATGCGCACGATCCTCAAGGCGTTGAGGAAGCGGAAGGCGGCCGCCTTGCCGCCTTCGAGTTCGAGCGCGATCAGGGTGGAGCCGCCCGACATCTGCCGCGCGGCGAGCGCCGCCTGGGGATGGTCCGGGCGGCCCGGATAGACGAGGCGCGCCACTCCCGGCCGGCCGGCGAGGGCGTCGGCCAGATGGGCGGCATTGGCGGCCTGTTGCCGCACCCGCAGCGGCAGGGTCTCGAGGCTCTTCAGCAGCACCCAGGCATTGAACGGGGACATGGCCGGCCCCGTCTGGCGCAGGAAGGTATGGATATGCGTCTCGATGAAATCGGCCGAGGCGAGAACCACGCCGCCGAGGCAGCGGCCCTGGCCGTCGATATGCTTGGTGGCCGAATAGACGACGCAATCGGCGCCGAGGGCGAGCGGCCGCTGGAAGAGAGGGGTGGCGAAGACGTTGTCGACGACGAGCGTCGCCCCGCCCGCCCTGGCGATCCGCGCCACCCCCTCGATATCGACGAGGTCGAGGGAGGGATTGGTCGGGCTCTCCAGGAAGAGGGTCCTGGTATTTGCCCGCATCCCGGCGCGCCATTCGTCGAGGTCGCGCCCGTCCACGAGGGTCGTCTCGACGCTGAACCGGGGCAGGAATTCCTCGATCACGTAGCGGCAGGAGCCGAACAGGGCGCGGGCGGCGAGGACATGGTCCCCGGCCCGGACCTGCCCGACGATGGCCGCGGTGACCGCCGCCATCCCGGTCGCGGTCGCGCGGGCGGCCTGCGCGCCTTCGAGAGCCGCCATCCGCGCCTCGAACATGGCCGTGGTCGGGTTCGAGAAGCGGGCATAGATGAAGCCAGGATCGTCCCCCGTGAAGCGCTGCTCGCATTCCTCGGCGCTGGCATAGACATGGCCCTGCGTCAGGAAGAGCGCCTCGGAGGTCTCCGCGAATTGCGAGCGCAGGGTGCCGCCATGGACGAGGACCGTCTCCGGCCTGAGCTTCGAGGAGGAATGCGTCGTCATGGTGGGGGCCGATCGGTTCGGTTCGAGGCGGAACTGCCCTCGATGTATGCGGCGGCGTCATGGCAAAGGTTAAATTTTCCTCAACCCATGCGCTGAGCGCAAAGCCAATTTGCGGCGCAGAGCCTGACACCCGCTACCCGCATCGCTTATGTTGCAGTGCAATAGAGAGAGGGAAACGCCCGCGGCTATTACGGAGATATCCATGTCCGCGGCAAGTGTTCAGTTCAACCGTATCCAGTTCAACCATATTCCGTTCAACGAGGTCGTGTCGGCCGCCCCCGGCGAGGAGCTGCCCTCCCGCGAGCCGGGTCTGATCGGCCGCTTCCTGCACGCCGTCCACCGGGCGCAGACGCGCCGGGCCGAGCAGGAAATCGCCCGCCTCATCGAAAAGCGCGGCCGCCGCATGACCGACGACCTCGAGCGCGCGATCGAGCGCCATTTCATCTGAGATTCTGCGGGGGCGGGGAGAGCCCCCGCCCTTCCTCCCCGAGTTCGGCCGGGGCCGGCGCGCCGCGCAGGCGGTAGATGGCCACGGGCTTCTCGAAGCCCGGCAGGCCGTGCTCCCCGAGCGGCTCTGGGTCTCCCCAGAGATGGTCCGCGAAAACGCTCGACATCAGGAGCGGCTCGCCCAGCGCCTTGTTCAATTGCGCAATGCGGGAAGCGAGATTCACGTCGCGCCCGATCACGGTGAAGTCGAGCCGGTTCCCGGAGCCCACGTTGCCGTAGGCGGCCTCGCCGTAATGCAGCGCGATTCCGGCGGCGATCCGCTCGGGAAAGGTGCCGGCCCGGTTGGCCTCGTCCAGCCTGACGAGGGCGGAGACGGCTGCCGTGACGGCCGACTGCGCCGTCCCGCCCGTATCGTCGCCGCGGTCGCGGAAGATCGCGAGCAGCCCGTCGCCCAGATATTTCAGCACCTCCCCGCCCTCCGCCTCGATCGGCGGGACGAGGCAGTCGAAGAAGTTGTTCAGCAGCTCGACCGCCGCCTCGGGCGAGAGCGCCGAGGTGATGCGCGTGTAGCTGCGCATATCCGCGAACAGAATCGCCGAGCGGATGCGCGAGACCTGTCCGCGCCGGATCGCGCCCGACAGGATCTGCCGATGGGGCTCGTCGCCGACATAGATGCGCAGCACGTTGTCGAGCCGCTGGCCGACCGAGCGCATTTCCATCGCCGCCGAGAAGGTCGGCATCAGGAAGCGCAGGAGGCCGAGCGAGCGGCGGTCGAAGCCGCCGGGGCTGCGCGTCGCGAGGGTGAGCCCGTTGCGCGTCCCGGTGGAGAAGATCAGCGGGATGACGAGGTATTGCAGGTATCCCGCCTCCCTCAGCTCCGCGACGATGCCGTAGGCGGAATCGGGGGTGTCCGCGAGATCGAGCAGGAGCCACTCGCCGGTCCGGTGCGTCTCGGCGAAGGGCGAGCGCTCGTAGATGGCCTCCGATTCCGGGCCGTGCGGGAACAGCCGGTAGCTGACCCCCTCGCCCTTCAGCCAGAAGCGGCCGACGCCTGAATATTGCGAATCGAGCGCATCGATCGCGGTGCTCAGGCGATCGACGGGCGTGCCCAGCTCGTTCAGCCTTTCGGCGAAGCCGGCCAGAAGCTCCTGCGTGTCACCGCTCGCGCTCCTCTCCAGCAGCCAGTCCCGGATGCCGACCGCCTGCCAGAGAAGGTCGGGCGCGACGAGAAAGACCTCGGCGCCGTCGGCGGCCGAGGTCGGCCCGAGCCGGATTGGCGGCCCAAGCGGGGCTTGCGGCCCGAGCCCGGCAGCCGGGTCGGCGGAAGGAGGTGTCTGCGACATCCGACGATGTAATTGGCGCGCCCGCCGAGGCGGCGCAAGCGCGCGGGAGAGAGGGCATCCTCAGGCCGGCGCGGCGGCTCCCGCGATATCCGGCCGGCGGTTCTGGCGCATGATCAGATAGAGTGCGATCGCCTGGTTGAGGACGTTCCAGGCGATGCCGTGCAGGAAGGCCGCCCGGTAGGAGCCGGTCCAGTCGAAAATGAGGCCGGAGAGCCAGCCTCCGAGCGCCATGCCGACCAGCGTCGCGGCGACGCAGATTCCCACTCTCTGGCCCGCCTCCCGCGCCGGGAAGACCTCCCGCACGATGATGGCGTAGCTCGGCACGATGCCGCCCTGGAAGAGCCCGAACAGGATCGAGACCACGTAGAGCGAGGCGAGTCCGTCGGAGAACAGGTAGAGGACGAGCGCGAGCCATTGCAGGGCGGAGCCGATGAGGAGGGTCATCATCCCGCCGATCCGGTCGGCGACGAAGCCCGAGCCGACCCGCGACACGATGCCGAAGGCAAGCATGAGGGACAGCATCTCGGCGCCGCGGGCCGGGCCGTAGCCGAGATCGCCGCAATAGGCGACGATGTGGACCTGCGGCATCGACATGGCGACGCAGCAGGCCACCCCCGCCACCGCCAGCAGCGCCTGCACCGTCCCGGGCTTGAGCCCGAGCGCGGCCTGCGTTCCGGGCGAGACGGGCGCCCGCCCGCCGGCCGCGGCGCTCCCGGCGCGGATCACCGGCCGGCGCGGATTGTGGCCGAGCGCCAGGGCGAGGGGGATGATGGTGGCGAGGCAGATCGCCCCGACCACGGCCAGGGCGACGCGCCAGCCGTAATGAGCCATCATCCACTGCACGATGGGCGGCCAGAAGGCGCCCGCGACGTAGTTTCCGGCCGCGGCGATGGCCATCGCGATGCCGCGGCGGCGCTGGAACCAGAAGGAGATGTCGGCGATGACCGGCCCGAAGCTGGCCGAGCAGCCGATTCCGATCAGGGTTCCGTGGACCAGCGCGAAGATCCACAGGCTGGGCGCGGCCGCGGCGGCGAGGAAGCCGAGGCCGAGCAGCAGGCCGCCCCCGGCCGTCACCGGTACGATGCCGTAGCGGTCCGACCAGCGCCCGAGCTGGACGCCGCCCGCCGCGATGCCCAGCATCAGCAGCGCATAGGGGAGGGAGGCCGCGCCCCGGTCGATCCCGAACTCGGCCTGGACCGCCGGCAGGACCACGACGACGCACCACATGCCCGCGCCGCCGATCGTGACCATCGCCAGGGCGATAAGGAGACGGATCCAGGAGGCGCGGCTATCGGGCTCCGGCGCTGCGGCCGGAGCGGACCGAACTCCCTGCATGCGTTTCTCCCGGTTCGGACTGGCCCGCCGGGATTACCAGAGCGCCGGCCCGCGGGCGACCGCGCCGAAGCGCGGGAGCCCTGCGCGGGACGCGACGCGGGTCAATAGCCTTCGTCGTAATAATAGGTGGGCGCGCCATAGGCCGGATAGCCATAGCTTGGAGCGTAGCCGTAGCGGGGCTGCGACGCGATCACCCCGCCGAGAAGCGCTCCGGCGAGCCCGGCGGCAACGGCGACGCCCGCATTGTTCCGGCGATGGTAGCCATAGGCATAGGGGCGGGCATAGTAGGCGTGATAGCCGCCGTGATAGCGGTAGCCGGGCCGCGCTTCGGCCGGCGACAAGGTCGCCATTCCTCCGAGCAGCGCCGCTGCGGTCGCGAGCGCGATCATCTTGCGCATGGTCTTGCTCCTCTTGAGATGCATGGAGGAACAATCCCGGCAGGAGGAAGAGGTTTCGGTTTCCGCCGGCACGGTCATGTTCGGGACGGATCGGGCCGGCCCCGCTCTTCCCGCCGCGCGGGGGCGAATTTGCGGGAGAACGGTACTCCCTGTAAGGCGTTTGCGTGGCATCGCTTCTCAAACGACGCACGCGGTCGGCCGCGGACCTGGCATCGGGCGACACGCTGGCGCTCCTCTACCGCCTTTGGAAGGATTGGCTGCGGCCTCATTCCAGGGCGCTGCTGCTCATCCTGGTCTTCATCGTGATCGTCGCGGCGGCGACCGGCCTCTATCCCGTCCTGATCAAGGCCGCCTTCGAAGCCTTCACGAACCGCTCGGGCACGGGCGCGCCGGTGAAGATCAATCTCGGCTTCACGCGCTGGTTCGTCGAGCGGCGCGAGGTGATCGTCTTCGGCCCCTTCTTCGTCGTGCTGGTGACGGCCATCAAGGGCTTCGCCCTCTATGCGCTGATCCGGCTGACGAACCAGGTCGTGACCCGCATCGAGGCCGACATGCAGAGTGCCCTCTACGGGCACCTGATCGATGCCGACCTCGCCCGCCTCGGCCAGGAGAGCCCGGCGGCGCTCACGCAGCGCTTCACGACCGATTTCCTCTTCATCAAGGAAGCGCTGACGCGGATCATCACCGTGTTCCTGCGCGAATTGGCCACGGTCACGGCCCTCGTCGCGGCGATGTTCCTGATCGATCCCGCGCTGACCCTCGCCGCCGCCTGCGTTGTTCCCTTCGTGGCCCATCCCATCGCGCGGATCGGCAAGAAGCTGCGGCGGAACTCCAACTCGACCCAGGAACAGGTGGGCCAGATGGCCGCGCTCGTCTCCGAGAGCCTGGCGGGCGCGCGAATCGCCAAGAGCTACGGGCTCGAGGGCTATCTCAAGGAGCGCACCCGCCAGGCTTTCGATGCCGTCCGCCGCCTGAAGATCAAGGCCGCCAATGCCCGTGCGCGCCTCGATCCGCTGCTCGAGGTCGGCGGCGGCGCGGCCGTCGCGGCCGTGCTCGGGATCATCGGCTACCGCATCCTCGACGGGCGCTCGACGGTCGGTGATTTCGCGGGCTTCGTGACGGCGCTGATGATCGCCGCCCAGCCCGTCCGCGCCCTCGGCAACCTGAACGCCATCGTCCAGGAGGCGGCGGCGGCGCTCAAGCGCTATTATGGGATCCTCGACGAGGAGCCCCGGATCAGGGACCGTCCCGGCGCCGCCCCGCTCGCGGTCGGGGCGGGGGAGGTCCGCTTCGAGGATGTGAGCTTCCTTTATGTCAACGGGCCGCCCGCGCTCGACCGGATCGACCTCGCCATCCCTGCCGGGCGGACGACGGCCATCGTCGGGCGCTCGGGCTCGGGCAAGTCGACGCTCCTGTCGCTGCTGCCGCGCCTCTACGACCCGACCTCGGGCCGCGTGCTGATCGACGGCCAGGACGTGCGCGAGGTGACGCTGCGGAGCCTGCGCGCCAATATCGCGATAGTGGCCCAGGAGACGATTCTCTTCGAGGGGAGCGTCGCGGCCAATATCGGCTTCGGCCGGGAGGGGGCGAGCCGCGCGGAGATCGAGGCGGCCGCCCGCGCCGCGGCGGCGGACGGCTTCATCTCGGCCCTGCCGCAGGGCTACGACACCGAGGTCGGCCCCGGCGGCATGCGCCTGTCGGGCGGCGAGCGCCAGCGCGTCTCCCTCGCCCGCGCCTTCCTGCGCAACGCGCCGATCCTGCTGCTCGACGAGGCGACGAGCGCGCTCGATGCGGAATCCGAGCGGCGCGTCCAGGACGCCATCCGCTCCCTGATGCGCGGCCGCACGACGATCGTGATCGCCCACCGCCTCTCGACCATCCGCGACGCCGACCAGATCGTCGTGCTCGACGAGGGCCGGATCGCGGAGGCGGGAACCCATGCCGAACTCGGCCAGCAAGGGGGCATCTATGCCCGCCTCCAGCGCCTTCAGGTTCTCGGCGAATTGATTCCCGACCAGGGTGAGGTCGAGGCGCCCCGCCCGGCGCCCGCCGCCCTGGCGGGGGAATAAGCCCGTACCGCCCCTGTCATCCCCGGCGCGCTGGGGATGACAGGAACTGCGATCATCGGATGCCGGATCACTCGCGCCGGAAGATGCGGTCGGCGACGAGGCTCGACCAGAGCGTCGTCTTGAAGCTCTTCGTCAGGGCCTCGGGATCGTAGACGTCCCGCACCCATTCCTCGAAGGAGAGGCCGCGCGCCTCGCCCTCGCGCTCGAAGGCGTCGAGGAAGGCGTCGAGGATACCGGTCTTGGCGTGGCGGAAATGGCCGTAGCGCGGGCTCAGCTCCTCGCGCGCCTGGGCTACGCTCGCCCCATGGCGCAGGATCAGGTAGAGCGCCGCGAACAGGCCGGCCCGGTCCGCGCCGGATTTGCAATGGACGAGAACCGGATATTCGAGTCCCTCGAGGAAGGCGGCCATGCCGAGCATGGTCTCGCGGTCCGGCGCCTCGCGCGAGCGCAGGACGAAATCGGCCAGCGCGATGTGGTGGCGGTGGCAGGCGTCCCGCTCCAGCGGCCAGGAGCCGTGCTCGCGCCCGCCCCGCAGGTTGACGATCGTCTTGCCGCCCGCCCGCGCGAACCAGGCCACCTGGCCCGGGCTCGGCTGCGAGGAGCGCCACAGATCCGCCGAGACGCGGCCGCGATTCGGATAGACGAGCCGGAAGATGCCGTGATCGGCGAACAGCATGTTCGTCCAGGCGCAGGCGCGGTCGGCGGGGCCGGTCAGCTCCCGGTCCCACCGCGCGATGCGCGCCATGCGCCGCGCATATCTCACTTCTGGCTTTAGGAATTTCTTAAGCACGATGACCGGACGATAGCGAACAGACGAGGCGTCTCACGAGGTCCCGCGCCCGGCGGGGGCTTACCAGCCGCGGCGGGAGCGGGCAACATGGCCTCGGCCGTGGTGCAAGGGTCACAGGCACCCCGGCAGGCGCGGGGCCGGCGCAATCTGGCCTCGGACTTGCCAGGATCGGGAGGAAGATCGGGTTCACGTTGTCTCACTTCGGGGAGGTTGCGGATAGCCCATGACTGCGCTGACCATAAGCATCCGGCGTGCCCGGCTCGACGATGCGCACGACCTTTCGGGCGTGTTCGACGATACATGGCGGGAGACCTACCAGGGAATCCTGCCCGCCATCGCCCTCGAGCGGATGATCAGCCGCCGCGGCCCGCGCTGGTGGGCCCAGACCATCGCCCGGGGCCGGCCGCTGGTGGTGCTCGATGTCGGCGAGCGCGTGGCCGGCTACGTGACCTACGGGCGCTGCCGGGACCGCTCGCTGCCGGCCGACGGGGAGATCGACGAGTTCTATCTCGCGCCGGAATACCAGGGGCTCGGCTTCGGCAAGCGCCTCTTCAAGGCGGTGCGCAACGATCTCGACGACCGCGGCGCCAAGCGCGTGGCGGTGTGGTGCCTCTCCGAGAACGACCGCGCCTGCGCCTTCTATCGCCGCATGGGAGGACGGCTCATCGCCGAGACCACCGAGCGCTTCGGCGGCGCGGGCCTGTCGAAGAGCTGCTTCCTCTACCGATAGCTTCGTCGGCCTTCCCGGTCCCGCGCAAAAACTGTGCGGAACCTTCTTGTCCGCCGAACGGGGGCTCGCTAGAGCGGAGGTCCAACAGGAGTTCTCCGCATGCGCCTCGACGCGATTTCGATCGGAAAGAATCCGCCTCATGATGTGAATGTCGTGATCGAGGTCCCGATCGGCGGAGAGCCGATCAAGTACGAGATGGACAAGGACGCCGGAACGCTCGTCGTCGATCGGTTTCTTCACACCTCCATGCGCTATCCGGGGAATTACGGCTTCATCCCGCACACCCTGTCCGGGGACGGCGATCCCTGCGACGTCCTCGTGGCCAATACCCGCGCCATCGCGCCCGGCGCCGTGATCAACGTGCGGCCCGTCGGCGTGCTGCTGATGGAGGATGACGGCGGCAAGGACGAGAAGATCATCGCGGTGCCGAGCACCAAGCTCACGCGCCGCTACGAGAAAATCTCCACCTACAAGGACCTGCCGCAGATCACCATCCAGCAGATCGAGCACTTCTTCGCCCATTACAAGGACCTTGAAGAGGGCAAATGGGTGAAGATCGTGCGCTGGGGCGATGCCGAGGAGGCGGAAAGCCTGATCCTCGAGGGCATCAAGCGGGCGGCGGACGAGAAGGGCGCCGCCTGAAAGCATCGGCTTCCCCGCAAAGCTCAGGCGGACAAGGCCGGGGCGATCAGGCGAAGCGCCCCTGTCATTCCCGGCGGCCCGACGGGCCGGGGAGGGAATCCAGAGCCGCCTGCGAGCCCTCCTGGGTCTCTTTCCCCTCCGCTTCGCTCCGGCCGGGGATGACAAGGGGCCTCAAACGCCTCGTATCCGTCACCCGAGTTGATGATAGGGAGGGCGCTTCACCCGATCGCCCTGAAGGCAAGCCCGCAAGGGGCTATGAGCAGGCCATGGAGTGGCCTCCGCCCGGGGCGGAGGTCGGCCGAAGACCCTTTCGAGCCTGCCGGACCGCAGAAGGTCCGGCAGGATTCCGAACTCTACCAGTAGCGGCGATAGTAATAGTATCGGCGCGGCCGGTGATAATAGTAATACCGGCGCGGGCGGTAGTAGCGATAGTGATATCGCGGCCGGTAATACCGGCGACGATACACATAGTAATACGCCTTCTGGACCTGGATCGGCGATGCCTGCGCGGCTTGCGCGGAAGCTCCCAGCGGCGCCGCCCGAGTCGCGCTCGGCGACATGGCGAAAGCGCCGATCAGAAGCGCCAATGTGAGAATGAGTCTCTTCAGCACTCTGTTTCTCCTTCCCTGGCTTGCCCTCGTTCTCCCGGGGTGGAGCTCGGGTAAAGAAGAAGTATGTCATTCGTTCCCGGTTGTGTCGATTCTTCTGCGGTTATCGTTGACGCGTGCCGCCGCGTGGGAAAGACTCCGCCGGCTTCGCGCCCCTTCCGGCGCGCCGGCCCAGGCGATGACGACACCGAACCGCCCCCAGCATATCCGCCTCACCTCCCATCCCGACCCCGAAGCCTCCGGCCGCCGCCGCATCCGCTGGGGGGAGGGCGATCCGCAGATGCGCGGCGCGATCGTCGGCTCCGTGACGAACCCCGCCGAGCGCAACGTGATCGGCTCGCATGGCGGCTCCTATTCGATTTACCGGGCCCTCGCGATCTCGGCCCGTGCCCTGAACCCGCTGGCGCGGCCGGATCTGCGCAACACCGATCCCGTCGTCGCGATCGGTCCCCATCCGCAATGGGGGGAGCCCGGCCGCATCGTCTCGCTCGATCCCTTCGGACATCTGGTCGGCGCCGTCTTCGGCGAGGCCATCGCCGCGGGCACCGACATCCGGCCGACCATCGCGGTGACCCGCGCGCGGCTGAACCTGCCCGAGATCCTCGCCGCGATGGCGGCGGGCCGGATCGCGGCCGACGGCGCGATCCTGCACGCCAACGGGGATGTCGCCGTCACCAAGATCGCGATCGACCCGGTCTGGTGGCTGCCGGGGATCGCCGGGCGCTTCGGGACGACCGAGAGCGAGCTGCGCCGCACGCTTTTCGAGCAGACGGGCGGCATGTTCCCCGAGCTGGTGACGCGGCCGGACCTCTCCGTCTTCCTGCCGCCCATCGGCGGGATGACGGCCTATGTCGTGGGGGAGGTCGCGGCCCTCGCCGATCCGGGGCGGCGCGTCGCCTGCCGGGTCCATGACGAATGCAACGGCTCGGACGTCTTCGGCTCCGATATCTGCACCTGCCGCCCCTACCTGATCCACGGGATCGAGGAATGCGTGCGCGAGGCGCAGGGCGGCGGAGCCGGCCTCGTCGTCTATAACCGCAAGGAAGGGCGGGCGCTCGGGGAGGTGACGAAGTTCCTCGTCTACAACGCCCGCAAGCGCCAGGAGGGCGGCGACAGCGCCGCGACCTATTTCGAGCGCACCGAATGCGTCGCCGGCGTCCAGGACGCGCGCTTCCAGCAGCTCATGCCGGACGTGCTGCACTGGCTCGGCATCCGGCGCATCGACCGGCTGATGTCGATGTCCAACATGAAATACGACGCCATCGTCGGCTCCGGCATCGAGGTCGGCGAGCGGGTGCCGATCCCGCCCGGGCTGATCCCGCCCGACGCCTCGGTCGAGATGGAGGCGAAGAAGGCGGCGGGCTACTACGCCCCGGACGGCGCGCTGGAGGCGGGCCGGCTCGGCGGCGTGAAGGGGCGCGACCTCGACCGCTATTGAAGCTTCCCGTCGTCCCGGGCGCTCAGAGATCCGCTTTGGCGAGGTCCCAGAGCAGCCGGTAGGTTCCGAGCGAGACGCGCGCGGCGTCGGGGCCGAGCAGCGGCTCGAGCTGGGTTTCGGCGAAGGCCCGCACGGCCGCGACATCCGATCCGTCGACGAGGACGCGCCAGTCGGCGGCGCCGGGATCGGCGGCGCCCGGTTCGGTCAGCGAGACGGAGAGGTCGGGGTCGTTCTCCAGGAGATGCATCGCGACGACGCCCGCGAGCCCGGCCGGCTTGAAGGCGAGGGCGAGCCGCTCGCGCAAAGCCTGCCGGCCGCCGGGATGGGGGCGCAGCCGCAGCATGGCGAGGGCCGCGCCGCGGCCCTGCCCGCCGCTCGCCGTGATGCGGGCGACCGCCCGGCCCATGTTCCTGAAGCGCGCGAGATTTGCCTTCGACCAGTCGGTCTGGTTCGCGAGGGCGTGCCGGTAGGCGGGGCCGGACAGGTCCTCGAAGCGGGCCGTCGAATAGAGGCCGAGATATTTCGGCGCCGCGTCGACGGCGACGTAGCGCCTCGCCTCGAGGAAGCCGGGGATCGCGACGCGCTCGGCGATGTGCTCGCGGTCGTACCACTCGTTGAACTCGGCTTCGTGCTCGGGCGCGATGTCCATGGTGGTCATCAGCATGCCCTTGCCGGCGATCGGCATGACGTCGTCCCCCTGTCGAGGCCGCCGTCAGGAGCAGGAGCGGCCGAGCGCGGCGAGTCCTTCGTCGAGGAGGTCGCCGAGATTGGGGATGCCCAGAAGATAGTCCGCTGTCGAGAGGCTTTCGCGCTCCTGCGCCATGCGCAAGGCCTCCCGCCATTCGGACGCCTCGAAGTCGCCGCGCCCGATCCAGGCGATGGCGACGAGATCGTGGCGTTCGTCCTCGTTGAGGCCGTCGATGAAGTCGCGGATCTGATCCTCGGTCGCATCTCCGGGCGCGGAGGTGAGAACGTCGATCGAGCCGTCGTCGCTCGGGTTCGAGCCGGAATCGGGATCGGTCGCGTCCTCTTTGACGTCGACTTCCCGCGCCCGCAGGATGAGTTCGCATACCTTGTCCGTCGCGATGTCCATGGCCGTGGCTCCGTCCGCCCGGAGAGGCAATGCGCGAGGCGGGGTGCGGTTCGGACGGGAGAAGGTCTGCGCCCGCGGCGAGGGCGGCCGTGGGCTGCGCGATTCTCTTGCTGGCGCCGTTCGGCGGGACTAGGGTCCGTGCGTCCTCGATCCATTGGAGAGCGCCCGATGGCCTTTCTGGCCGATACTCTTTCGCGCGTGAAGCCGTCCGCCACCATCCTGATGACGCAGAAGGCGCGGGATCTGAAGGCGAAGGGACGGGACGTGATCTCGCTCTCGGTCGGGGAGCCCGATTTCGACACGCCCGACAACATCAAGAACGCGGCGATCGAGGCGATCCGCCGGGGCGAGACCAAGTACACGCCGGTCTCCGGCATCCCGCAGCTCCGCGAGGCCATCTGCCGCAAGCTCAAGCGCGAGAACGGCCTCGACTACAAGCCCTCGCAGACCATCGTCGGCACGGGCGGCAAGCACGTGATCTACAACGCGCTCCTCGCGACGCTCAATCCGGGCGACGAGGTGATCGTGGTGGCGCCCTACTGGGTCTCGTACCCCGAGATGGTCGCTCTCTGCGGGGGAACGCCCGTCCTCGTCGAGGCCACGATGGAGCACGATTTCAAGCTCCAGCCCGAGGCGCTCGAGCGCGCCATCACCCCGCGGACGAAGTGGATCATCCTCAACTCGCCCTCGAACCCCTCGGGCGCGGCCTATAGCTGGGACGAGATGAAGAAGCTGACGGACGTGCTCGTGCGCCATCCGCATGTCTGGGTGCTCACCGACGACATGTACGAGCATCTCGTCTATGGCGACTTCGAGTTCGTCACGCCCGCCCAGGTCGAGCCGAACCTCTACGAGCGCACCCTGACCATGAACGGGGTCTCCAAGGCCTACGCCATGACCGGCTGGCGCATCGGCTATGCGGCCGGGCCCGAGCAGCTCGTGAAGGCCATGGATTTCGTCCAGGGCCAGCAGACCTCGGGCACCTGCTCGGTCTCGCAATGGGCGGCCGTCGAGGCGCTCGACGGCACGCAGGAGCACCTGCCGCGGTTCCGCAAGGCGTTCGAGGAGCGGCGGGACCTCGTCGTCTCGATGCTCAACCAGGCGAGCGGCCTCAAATGCCCCAAGCCCGAAGGCGCCTTCTACGTCTACCCCTCCTGCGCGGAGACGATCGGCAAGACGGCCCCCTCGGGCAGGAAGATCGACACCGACGAGGATTTCGTCACCGAGCTGCTCGAGGCGGAGGGCGTCGCGGCGGTGCACGGCTCGGCCTTCGGGCTCGGCCCGAACCTGCGCATCTCCTACGCCACTTCGAACGCCCTGCTGGAAGAGGCGGGGCGCCGGATTCAGCGCTTCTGCGCGGCCCTGCGCTGAGGCTTCCGGCAGGGCCGGCGCCCGGCGAAAAATCGCCGGGCGGGGCGGAACCCACGGCCTAGCTTGGCATTGCACCTCCGTTACACACTTTACGGAGTTCCCCCCATGTCCAAGCTCAGCCTTCTCGGCCTGGCGGTTGCCGGCCTTGCGGCGGCGGCGACGCCGCAGGCCGCGAATGCCGCGATCGCCGCGGGCATGCTGCGTTGTACGGTCTCGGCCGGGGCTGGCTACGTGATCGGGTCTCAGCGCGTGGTCGTCTGCAACTACTACAACCCCTATGGCGAGCTGGAGACCTATGACGGCTATCTCGGCACCGCCGGGCTCGATGTCGGCTATACGAGCATCAGCGCCGTGCGCTGGGCCGTGGTCGCCCCTTCCGCGACGGTCCGCGGCGCGCTCGAGGGGCGTTATGTCGGGGTGGGGGCCCAGGCCACGCTCGCCGTCGGGGTCGGCGGGAACGGGATGATCGGCGGCTTCCAGAACTCCATCAATCTCCAGCCTCTCAACGTCTCGGCCCAGGAGGGGCTGAATGCCCAGATCGGCTTCACCGGCCTGACGCTGCGGCTGCGCACGGTACGCCGCCGCTGACGGCCGGACCTCGCCGGAGCGAAAAGGGGCCGGCGGGAACGATACTTCCGGGGGATCGGGCCATTCGGCTGTTGCGTTGCAGGGCGCCGGATGGTTCGCTTCCCTGAGGCTGCGCGCCAGATCGCGGCTCGTCCGGAGGAGCCATGTCCGCCGAGTTGACGCCGAAAGACGGCAAGCCCTGGCTCGCCTCCTATCCGCCCGGAGTTCCGGCCGAGATCGATCCCGCATCGGCCGGCACGCTGGTCGATATCTTCGACGAGAGCGCGCGCCGCTATGCCGACCGGCCCGCCCTGGAGAGTTTCGGCACGCGCCTGACCTATGGCGAGCTGGCGGCGGGGGCGGCTGCGGTCGGCTCCTGGCTGGTCCGCTCCGGCATCGCCAAGGGCGATCGCGTGGCGATCATGCTGCCCAACGTGATGGCTTTCCCGGCGGTCCTGTTCGGCGTGCTGATGTCGGGAGCGACGGTCGTCAACGTCAATCCGCTCTATACGCCGCGCGAGTTGGGCGGGCAGTTGCGCGATTCGGGGGCGCGCACGATCTTCGTGCTGGAGAATTTCGCCGCCACCGTGCAGGCCGTGCTCGACGAGGCGCGGCTCGACCGCATCGTCGTGGTGAAGCCGGGCGATCTGCTCGGCTTCAAGGGCATGGTGGTCAATTTCATCTCGCGCCATGTCAGGAAGGCGGTCCCGGCCTATGCGCTGCCGGAGGCGGTCGCCTTCCACGATGTCGTCGAGGCGGGGCGCCCCCGCCCCCCGGCCCCCGTCGCCGGCGATCCCCACGACCGCGCCTTCCCGCCAAATACGGGCGGCACGACGGGCGTCGCCAAGGGCGCGACCCTCACCCATCGCAACGTCGCGGCCAACGTGCTCCAGTGCCAGGCGTGGCTGAGCCAGTCGCTCGGCGAGCGGCGGCACATCATGGTGACGGCGCTGCCGCTCTATCACATCTTCGCGCTCACCTGCTGCTGCATGGTGATGATCCGCATCGGAAGCTGCCAGCTTCTGATCTCCAATCCGCGCGACATTCCCGCCTTCGTGAAGACGCTGCGGAAGCGCCCCTTCACCTGCATCTCGGGCGTGAACACGCTCTTCAACGCGCTGGCCCGGGCCGAGGGCATCCGGCAGGTGGATTTCTCGCGGCTCTCCCTCTCCATCGCGGGAGGCATGGCGACGCAGGCGGCGGTGGCGCGGGCCTGGAAGGAACTGACCGGATCGCCGATCGTCGAGGGCTACGGCCTGTCGGAGACCTCGCCCGTCGTCACCATCAACCGCTTCGACATCGAGGAATTCTCGGGCCATTCGGGCTATCCGGTCCCCTCGACCGAGGTTTCGCTGCGCGTCGAGGGCGAGGCCGTTCCCGCGGGAGAGGCCGGGGAGCTGTGCGTGCGCGGCCCCCAGGTGATGCGCGGCTACTGGAACAAGCCCGAGGAGACCGCGCGCGCCATGACGCCCGACGGCTTCTTCCGCACCGGCGATATCGCCGTGATGCTCCCGGACGGCGCCATCCGCATCGTCGACCGCATGAAGGACATGATCCTCGTCTCGGGCTTCAACGTCTATCCGAACGAGGTCGAGGAGGTGATCGCGGGTTGTCCCGGCGTCGCCGAGGTCGCGGTGATCGGCCTGCCCGACGAGAGGTCCGGCGAGGCCGTCGCAGCCTATATCGTCAAGGCGCGGGAGGAGCTGACGGAGGAGGAGGTGCGGGCCTGGTGCCGCGAGCGCCTCGCGCCCTACAAGACGCCGCGCCATATCGTCTTCCGCGACGCCCTGCCCAAGACGAATGTCGGCAAAGTGCTCCGCCGCGCCTTGCGCGAGGAAGCTATCGCCTCCGCGTGAGGCGGAGGCCATGTCGGGTCCATGGGCGGGAAAACGCCTCGCCTATCCCTCGATATGATAAGCCCCGCCTGCGGGCGCGGTGTCTTGAACGGGGCGCCGAGCCGGGCCAATCATGCGGCATGG
>OEIU01000577.1_pt1 | contig 32607 bp, 33 predicted proteins | sample 1539221 | NCBI WGS metagenome assembly OEIU01 (sample SAMN03792071, study PRJEB22550) | activated sludge metagenome | feature: wastewater treatment plant; material: activated sludge; isolation source: Wastewater treatment plant of a petroleum refinery complex | place: Argentina: Zarate | collected...
TATGCGCTGACTCAATACAGCTACGATGCGCGCGGCCGGCTCGATTGTGCTGCTCAGCGAATGAATCCAAGTGCCTACAGCTCGCTTCCCCCAAGCGCCTGCGCTTTGGGTGCGGAGGGCAGTTATGGCAAGGACCGGATCGTGAAATACACCTATGACGTCGCCAACCAGCGCACCCAGGTGCAGTCGGCGTTTGGTACCGCAGATGTCCTCACGCAGCGCATGGGGTACACCTCAAATGGCAAAGTGGCTCACGTCGTCGATGCCAACGTCAACCGCACCAGCTACACATATGATGGCCACGACCGGCTTTGGAGAACGAGCTACCCGGTTTCTACGAAGGGTGCCGATTCGAGTTCTACGAGCGACTACGAACAGCTCAGCTATGGTGACGGTGCGAGCGACAACACCAACATCTCCGTCATCCGGTTGCGAGATGGCACGACGGTGGCTTTAGGTTACGACAAGCTCAACCGACTCACCTCGCGAACGCCTTCGGGTGAGGCTTCGGTGACGTTTGGCTACAACCTGGTGGGCTTGCAGACCTCGGTGAATCGAGCATCAGACGGCGTGAACATTGGCTACGGCTACGACGCGCTCGGTCGCCGCACTAGCGAAACGCAACCGTACGGATCGGTGGCGTGGCAATACGATACCGCTGGCCGTCCGGTTCGCCTGACGTGGGGCGATGGTCACTACGTGATCTATGACTATGACGCCGTCGGTCAAGTGATGGCGATCCGCGAGAACGGTGCGACCTCGGGCATTGGCGTGTTGGCGAGCTACAGCTATGACAGCCTCGGTCGGCGATCCGGTGTCACCTACGGCAACGGCACGACGCGCTCGTATGCCTGGGACGCGGTGAGCCGACTGAAGGGACTGCAGATCGATCTGGCCGGCACGGCGGGCGATCAGGTCATCGGCCAGATGGGTGGCACAGGCAGCAGTATCGCGTACAACCCGGCCTCGCAGATCGTGAGCCTGAGCAAGAGCAACGACGCCTATGCGTATGCGGGCGCTGCCGCCGCTACGGACACTTACGTGACCAATGGTCTGAACCAATACACGACGGTGGGTACCAGCGCATTGGGATATGACGGTCGCGGCAATCTCACCGCCCAGGGCAGCGCCAACTACACTTACAGCAAGCTCAATGAATTGAAGAGCGCCCCGAGCGCCACGATGAGCTACGACGGCGCCGGCCGGCTGATCCAGTATGCGGCCGCGAGCACGACGCGGTTCTACTATGCAGGGGCAAGTCTGATAGCGGAAACCGACGCCTCGGGTACGATCTTGCGCCGCTACGTGCCCGGCCCCGGTATGGACGAGCCGGTGGTGTGGTACGAGGGCTCGGGCACGACAGCCCGGCGCTTCTTGCAGGCTGATGAGCGCGGCAGCATCGTGGCCATCTCGGATGCTTCGGGCAATGCTGTCCAGATCAACACGTATGACGAGTATGGTATTCCCGGAGCGACGAATCTCGGACGTTTCCAGTACACCGGCCAGACCTGGTTCGCCGAGGCACAGCTATACAACTACAAGGCGCGCTTCTACTCACCGAACCTCGGACGATTCTTGCAGACCGATCCGATCGGGTATGGCGACGGACTCAACCTCTACGGCTACGTGGGTGGTGATCCGATCAATCGCGTGGATCCGAGTGGATTGATGGAAGAAGTGGTCGTGCCAGGGCAGCGTTGCCAGATGGGAGATTGGTGGTGCGATGGGAATCCATGGTGGATTCCTTGGGAGCGGTCGAGATGGGATGGGGTTCCTTATCCTCTTCCTGTTGGCGCGGCAGCGCCATCGTCGAATCAGACGAACTGCCCATCGTCACAACCTCTATCAAACGATGCGACCCCAGTGCCATTTATGGATGATTCCGGCAATCTGATTCTTGGTGAAAGTGGCGCACCAATGATGCGCCCTGCTGGCTTTGATCCTCACTTCTTTTCTGCGGCTGGCGCGGCGGACCGAGCGCGTATGGGCGCCCAAGGAATGCGATCTGGCACTATGAGCGTGAACTCGCTTGCAAACTTTCGACAAGGCGGCCCGTGGGATGCTCAGCGCATAGGCGGATCATTCCACGAGCAGTTTATCGATTCGGCAACGGTGTTCATTGGAATATATGCAAGCAACGCAGGGTTATCGCAAGATCAAGTATTGGGGATACAGAACGCTTATGCGTCTATGTTTTCGCAATTCGCGACAGGAACAGTCTTCGATTCTCGCTTTACTTCTCTTCCGCTACGAAACGTTCAAAACACGCAATTGGGTTATAACCTTGTTGGTAACGGTGCTATATGTACGCCTTCAGGTTCCTAATAGATTGTTGTGCTTGTTGTGCTGCGTATTTCAGTACGCCAGTGGTGATACGGAGACACATGATCGCGAAGGCCGCAGCATTGTATCTTTTGGTGGCACATCTTGCGGTGGCGCAGGTACCTGAGACGTCGATCCCTTCGAACTGTGAGAAAACGATATGGCAAACAGAAGATTCGCCGGACAGGACATGGAAAGCCAATTCATTTCGAGTGGTGTGTGATTTAGGGCTGTCATCCTCAGCATCGGCTATTGTGGAGATTTTTCATCGTCGCGACGCGAACCTTCGAAAAGTGGTACTTGGGATGGATTTACCGTCAGACCCGGCGGACCGACCTCACATTAGATGGGTATCTCCAGCGAAGCTGGCAATTACTGTGGCGACAGGGTCTACGTTTGGACTGCGCGTAGCTGAGTATCAAGGTATTCAGGTTGATGTTAATTACTGTCCTGACGATCCAAAGCTAAACCAGGATATGCTCGAGTGGCGCGCTAGATATCGAAAGTGGATTCAAGACACAACCGTTTGGACGGAGAAGAAGAATGCAGATCCGATGTTTAGAGATCCTAAGCCGGCGTTGCCACCGCCACCGGAACGTCCGAGTTCGTGTGAATCATCAGAAGCGCCCAACTAACTACGAGTGGCTAGTGGCTCAGTAGCTCCGCCGGTGCCGGGTCAAAGGTTGTGCGCCGGTAAAACCGGCAAGGAGTAGAGAGTGAAAGTCTCTTGCGGTGAAGGAGTAGCGATCCACACCGGCCTCAAGTCATGCGCTGTACGTCGCGAGGCGAGCAGCGAAGCGTTGACCGAGGTGCGAGCAGGCCAACCATTCGCGCCGCGATGTCCCAGGTAGGCTTCGTATGGGGCGGAACATTTAGAACACCGGATCGTCCGCATTTTCAGTCTCAGCCAGCAGGAACTTCGCCATCAGCTGAGCTGGTTCAGTCATGCGCGAGGGCGGTTGGAGGAGGCTGAGGTGCGGCTACTGGCAATAGTGTTCTCCGTGGTATTGATGGCATGCTCAAAGGTACAGGCTCCGCCAGCACCTGCGCTCAACCCGACGGCAGCTCCGGCGCCGACGCCTGAACCGACAGTGACGGCAGCACAGGGATCGGAGTCATACTCGGCATTGCTGAGAGAAGAAGACGAGACTTGGTGTGCCTACAAGAATCCGACCGACTTCCAGGCCAAAGCCGAGTCAGTGAAGCCCACGGATAGTGCCCGGGTGACGTTCACGGGTGACAAGCTGACGGAACTTACGTATCAAATCGAGGCTGAAAGTGGCGACTGGATACTGGTCGACAAGTACACCCCAAATGACTGGGGGGGGGTAGTGCTTCGACGGGTCAATCTTCTGGCGCAAGCGAATCTCCGGGTTATCCAGGAAACCGTCATTCGCGGGGGAAAAGCCGATCCGTTCCATGTAGTCAGTGTCAGTACGCTAGATGGTGGAACGAGGGCTGAGCTATCGCCCGATGTAGACCTACCTGAAGTGCCAGTGAAAACCGACTTGTTGGCGGTCACGCCAGTACAGGTTGTGGTTCAACTGCGAAGCCAGGTGATCGCGGAACTTTGCAAGAAGGTGAACTGAAATCCAGCGAGAGCAACGAGAAGAGCAGGATAGCCTCCTCTGACGCAGGGCGGCTTCGCTGCGATTGAAGTGGCAGGCGACGACTCTGGCAGTTTCACCGACAAAAAGATTCGAGCATGGAGGCAAGTGGCATGAGGAATTCGATCGCGTGCGGTGTCGTGATGGCTCTATTGACAATACCCGTGTCGATAGCTTCCGCCGCCCAGGGAGAAATGGGTACGGGCGTTCCAGATTTCGGCCTGTACACGCAGGCGACAGGAAGTGAGGTGATCGTCTGGTCGCTTTCCGATGCGACCCAAGGCTTTCCTTCCGGCTGTACCTACATCCGGCTCAATCCGGCAACCATGGGACTGGACAACTACAAGATTGCTGTCGCGATGCTGATCGCATCGCGATCGACGGGCCAGCGAGTTCGTTTCTACGCGCACGCGCCACGCGATGGTGGGTGCGGCGTGGACTATACAGAGATGCAGTAGTCGCGATGGGTGTGGTGTTTCCTGTGCCAAGTAACAAGCGGCTTTCTTGTCGCAAGAGATGTTGAAAGATAAGGAAGCGCATGACCTGGGTCTTGAGGTGATCGGAATGAGACAACGATGCATGCCGCCCAGAGTGAGTATGGGCGGTCCGCCTGGGTGCTCATTCTTTCGAAGGTGGCAACGTGTGAGGGGGGAGGGTCGTCGCGAATCCTAATTCCACTTGACTCCAGCCCGGTCGAGATTGGTCAAGTCGGTGATTGAAGGATTTGCGAATTGCAGCGGGCGGGAGTGTACGGAACGACGTTCGTTGGAAAGCATCTGAACTCGATGTTACCGAGACGGTGCTGTTTCTTGTGCCAAGCAGGTAGCAGAGCTGGGCTGCCGTTGCTGGAGCCGACCGCATGTAGCGGCTGTTTCAGAGTGCGGGCGCTGTCTATCAGCGACAGAGGGCGTGCGGTGCGCGGATGAGTGGTAGTGGATCGACAACATAGCGAGTGACGCATAATGGAATCTCTCAGCTTTCTGATCAGACGCAACAATCGTCAACGCAAGAGGCGTGTGATCGTTGTTGCCTTCTCTCTGCTCTTGGCGCCTGTGGTGTCGAATGCGGTGACGCATTGCACGGGCCGCGTAGAGGATGCACTTCTCTACGCGGATGGCACAGTCAATATTCTGGGTGCTTGGCGCGGTGACTTCACGGTTATCTGCAATACCCATGGAACGTTTGGAGGCATATCTGCGGAAGTGTGTCTTTCTTGGTATGCGACTGCCGTCAAGGCGGTGACCGATGGCGCGATGCTGAGGATCTACTACGCAGAGAATTTTACGTGTGCAACCTTGCCGACCTATGGGGCTGCGCCCGTGCCGATCTACGTGGGTCTCTCCAGGCCATAACCGATGGCTCCGCCGGTGCCGAAGGTTCGAAGGTTCGCGGAGGTCAGGGTAGTTGAAATGGAGCTTGATGCTCTGGCGCAAGGCGGCCTCGCTGCGATTGAAGTGGCGGGCGATGGCGCTGAGTGAAGTGGTACGAAGTGTGATGGCCTGATGAGCGATCCAGCGCGGGCTCTGGTGAGGTGGCGTTGAGCGCTCGGAGAGAGCAAGGCGGACACGGTGATGGAGAACTGCAGACACGCTTCTTCGATGAGTTGTGCCAGCGTCTTGCGATGGCTGGGACGCCAGCTATCACCGAGCGCCTCGGCGGCGAAATGGTCGCTGCCGAGGATGCGAGTGTCATTGGGATTGCGCTCTACAAACGGGCGATGCGCATCATCAACTTCCCCAGCGTGGGTCGCTGATCTGAACGAGAAGTTAGGTTTCGGAAATGAATAGCACCGCAAAACGCGAAGTTGCACTCAAGCTTCTTGAGGCTACGGGGATTTGGAAATCCAGCTATGCGCCACCAGGGGTCCGGCTTCTGTGGCGCTTGGGGTTTGATTGCCCGCCGCCGCATCTGGCCAGATTCTGGTCGGTGTTTCTAGTTTGCGCCCTGTATTTCGGCATATTCATGGGCTTGTTCATGGTTGCCATGTCCACGTTCTCGGGCACTAATGTTCCTTCGTCGTCCACTCTCCTCGGCGCGAGCCTTGCCGGCATCTGCTTCGGACTATTCATGGCCACCTACTATGCGATGGGACGTCGGAAGTATCGGTTGCCACTTTGGAAAGATCTCCATGCAATCCCCGAAACCTAACAAGCGCGTCAAGTACGCGCGCTTCGCGTGTCCGACTGGAAAAAGCTAGGCGCTTTCGCCAGCGGCTTTCGCGCGGCGATGAGTATGATTGGTCATCCAGCAGTAGGCGTGAACTCTTGCTGAGAACTGCTGCGCCGCTCTCCGACGGTGAGAGTAGTGACACTTGCAATAGTCGTTATCGTGGAAGTGCTGTTCTACGAGGCTCAAGCGGTTCCTCTGTATGTTATGGGAAAGCATGCGGATCAATCGGTGACCGGTGTGTCGGGAATAGAGATGTCCGAGACGCTTGGAATCGTATGGCTTCGGCACTGTTGTGCTGGTGGATCAAGAATTTCGTGTGCATTGAACGGAGCAGTTGCATGATTCGAAAGCTTCAATCCTGTCTCAGGTCATTCATGGCGTTCGCTGGGGCCTTCCTAGTAGCGGTTGGATGTTTGACTGCGACAACAGCAGTTGCAGAAAGCTGGCACACCAGCTACATCCGCTGGATCTATCCGCAGGCCGACGGGAGTGTGATTCTGACCTTTGTGACAGATAGCTCGTCATGTCCGCATACTGGTTCGCCGAAATATCACTTGATCAAGGTGGGCTCCAATGGCGTCACCGCGGAGGGAGTCAAGAACATGCTGAGTGTCGCCCTTCTGGCAAAGGGAATGGGCCAACTAGTGTCGATTGCATTCACCGAGAACGGGGAATGCAGCATCAATCGCCTTCTGATCTCGGATTGAGGATGCGCGTGATTACATCGCTCCAATGTAAAGGCTGAAGGCTCGAAGGTTTGCGGAGGTCAGGGCGATGCCGCCGGTGGGTACGGCCTTTGCGGTCGCTATGGCAATTGGTGAGATGTTTGGAGGGAAAAATGAAGAAGATCTTCAGTGTCATGATTGCAATGATGACGTTGCCTATGCCGGCAATGGGTTTCGACACCGTTACCGTCGCGAAGGTTGTGTATATAGATGAATGGGATGTCGGCTACACGAGAATACAACTCGATTCGCCGACTTCATGCGGCGGCACATGGATTTGGATGTTGAGAACGATGCCGGATTACAATCTATACATGGCCCGGGCACTCACTGCGTTGGTATCTGATAGACAAATTAGAATTACGGAGAGGACACCGGCCTACTGCGAAACACTTAGCTTGTACAATCCGCGTATCGGCGTGATGTGAGCCAAGTTCTTCTGGCACAACTTATCAAAACCACGTGCGCAGCGATCCGCGCATGGAATTTCCGAGAAGCCACTCACGTACCGTATCAATGAAGGTATTTCTGGCTGCGTCATATGACGCTACCGCAGTCTGAGTGGAAGATGTATTGCTGCCTTCATTTCCCAAGTGACGACAAGTGCGTGAATGCATCCAGGCGGAATAGGCCCGGATACGTGTTGCGATGGCGTGAGATGGCCTTCGAGAGGGTGGAGGGATCGCGACGCAGGAGTTGAGCGACTTCGCTCAAGGTTGCGATGCGGCGTTCCGTGGCATGCCATGCGATGAGAGCGCGAGCGAGTGCGGCCGTGCGCCGGCGCGAGAGGGAGAGGATTTCTTCGCGAGAAGTGCTCTGACTGATAGCGATGATGTCGATGAGCCGGGACAGCGTGAGGCCGGAGGTGACGGGACGGTGCGCTCTGGGTAGGCGCTGCCGAAATGTACTGTCGCCGAGAATCCGCGTGTGACGCTTGCCGTTGCCGAAGAGGCGGAGTTCTTCCGTTGTCGGATCGGCATTGAAGTAACTGATCTGCTGCGCGGTGGTTGCGATGCCGCGTTGGTGCAGTAGGCGCAGGACGGTGTCGGTATCGAGCCATGATGGTGATCGGTTGCCTGTGTAGATGTGATGGCTCGAGTGCGCATAGCTTGGAAAACTGGATTCGCCGCCGCCTACAGCGGCATAGTGAATGTAGCGTACCAGTTGCGGCAGCCAGACCTCGGGATCAATGAGCAGGGATGAGAAGCGCTGGGCGAACAGGTGACCGCGGTCGTCGGTGTGGCGGTGCACATACTGCGCATAACGGCTCGTGAATCCCTGCATGAAGCGGCCGGGGGTCGCGTCGTTCATTTGCACGGCGAGATGTAGTTCGTGCGGCAGCCAGCAGAAGGCGAAGACCTTCGCGCGCGTGCGCCGGATCGTGCCGGCGAGCAGGTGCTCCAGGTGGGTGTAGTCGCTTGCGTTCTCGAACAGAGGCGGGCGGCGGCTGGTGACCTGCACGAGATAGTAGGTGCCGCCCGGCACCTGGATGCGTGGGCGTCGCGACACGTGTCTTGCGGTCAGTCATTGGCCGCGTAGTAGCGGCGCAGTTCCTCGGCGATGGCTGGCGGCAGGGCATCGACGGTGGCGAGCGTGCGTTTGAGGTTGTTTGCATTGTCGATATTGCCGGGCAGGTCGAGTGCGATGGCCGGATCCTGGCCTTCGACGTGGCCGAGGTTCGGGCGGTGCATGCGATAGCCGATGAGATCGCGTACGGGTTTGGAGAAGGTGCGTGCGATTTCGGGCGGATAGGCGAGCGTGGAATTCTCGTAGGGACGCAGCCAGCCCAGGCTGTAGCTGAAGATGAGGCCGGTGCGCGTCAGGTGGCTGCGGTTGGCGCCGCCGCAGTGGGTGAGCGAGCCCATATAGATGAGTGCCGAGCCGGCCGGCATGGTTGCCTGGATGGATTCCGTCGGGTCGGCGTCGCGTGGCATCGTGCGATGCTGGCTGCGCGGCCACAGCAGTGTCGCGCCGTTCTCGGTCGTGAAGTCACTCAGGGCCCACAGCACGTTCACCATGTACTCGATTCCCTGCTTGGGGCAGGGCCACATCTCGTCGTCTCGATGCGGGATCTGCTGGCGTTCGCCCGGGTGCAGGCGGATGGCCTGCGACAGGTTGAGTTGGTAACAGTCGCAATGCGGCCCGAGGATGTCGGACATCAACGCCTGTATGGTGGGATGCAGCAGCAGGTCGTGGGAACTCGGTGACTTGAGCAGCACGGAGTTCAGCCGCGTGGTCTTCCAGCCATAGAAGTCGCCCTGGCAGGGCGGAGTCGATTCAAACCACGGCGCGAGTTCCTGATTGATGCGATCGAGCGTGCGGGTCGGTGCGAGGTGTTCGAGGATGATGTAGCCGCGGGCGCGCAGCGTATCGAGCGTGGCGGCGAGATCGTCGTCGGTGTCGGTATGGATGTGCGGGGCGGCGGCAGAGCGCGATTCGGAGGCCATGGCAGTTCTCCCTTCAGGCAGCGAGACGGACGGGACTGACGAAGCGGGTGATGGGACTGGCGATGCGGAAGCGCTGGCGCAGGGTGCGCAGGCCGGCGCGATCGATGTCGACGGCGATCGCGGTGATCGAATCACTACCGTCGGCGACGGTCGGGCCGAGGGCGCGGGCGCGCCAGCCGCACTCGAGCGCGAGCGGGCGCAAGGCATGGTTGGCAGTGAAGATGACGCGCTCGATGTCGTAGAGCAGCGCGGTCTCCATGATGCCGCAGAAGATCTGCCACAGCAGCGCCAGGCGTTCGCGGCGGGGTGTGGTCGGGGCGGTGCAGAAGCGCGAGGCTTCCCAGAGGGCATCGCCCGTGGGTGCGCCGTCGGTGCAGATGTGGGGGAACAGATCGCCCATGAGGTGCGAGCCGGTGGTCGGCAGCAAGCGGGCGGAAGCGGCGACCGCGGCTGTCGGATGCGGGCGGGCGATCAGGTAAATGGTGTGTGGGCCGTCGTAGGTATCGATCTCCTGGTCGGCGCGCGTCGGCAGGTGCCAGCCGAGGGTATCCACGAACGTGTGCTTGCGATGGCGGTGCATGGCCGAGAGATCCGCCTGGAACAGGTCGCGGTTCTCGGCAGTGACGATGTAGATCATGACGCAACCTCCCATTCCAAGGGCTGAAAGGTTGCGGGTGTCCCCGATCCTTGTGAATCGATCTGATCAGATCAATTCCTGGTGAGGGAGACGGGTGGCGTGGCGGGCGAACGTGCGCGACTGCCTTGCGGTTCGGCTTTGATCGCGTGACGAGAGTGGTGGCACCTGCGGACGAGAGCGGGATGGGGCAGGGACATCCCGGCACCGGGGAGTGGTTCGTCCGATACAGGGGAGTGGCGTGATTTTCCAGTAGCGTCAGCAAGCTCAGCAGCACTCGCCGGTTGATGTGCTCGAGTTTGGTGAAGGTTCCGACAAGTTCGGATGACGGAATCCATCGGTTCTTCCAGTTCGAAGTCTGGATCTCTCTGAGCTACGAAATCGCAGATCGCCGGATGCATCGTGCCGAGAATGTCCACGAGCCATTCGAGCCGATCGCCCCGCGGTCTTGTCCCAGTCGCGTCTGGCCTGCGCCTGTTCCTCGGATTCGACGTCGGCGTGTGAGCGCGTTCCGCCTGGTCGCTCCCGGGGATCCTCGCCACTCTTGCGGCGTTTGTGGGTTGGCGCTGAACGTACGTCATCTGACCGTCGGCTCATCTTTCCTGCTTCCTGGATGCACCGCATGAGAGCCCAACGAAGGGTATTCGGAAAGACTCTCGGGATGCGCTGCCGCCACAGAGGATGTTGCCGAGGGACTCCCCGTATTACGTGCGGTGCTGGCGGACCACGCGGTGCAGCGGACGCATCAGGTCTTCGAGACGGATCTGGCGGGTGCCGAGGGCGTAGACCACGGCCTGGATGCGCGTGCACATCGCGAAGCGCTTCTTGGCACTTTCGATGTAGTTGTGGGCGGTGCATTGGCGGATGCCGAGCAGCATGCCGACTTCGGCATCGCTCTTGCCCTGGGCGGCGAGCAGCAGGCATTGGCGCTCGCGGGGACTCAAGTCGGGGACGCGATCGAGCACTTCTTGGGGGCGCTGCAGGCGGGCGAGACGTAACAACAGGCGAAAGGCCCTAAGTTCGACTGGTGATTAGGTGCGAGCCGCGCCGCGGGTCCAGTCAGGGACGACGGAGCAGGAGGCAGTGCTCAAGGGGCTGTGGATCGGAATCGTGAAGCCATGTGCGACGCCGAAGTCGCGTGCGAGCGCCTGCATCTTGCGCTGCTTGGCCGACAGGCCGGCGCGGAACTCCGGTTCGTCCCAGTAGAAGGGACGGCGGCTGCGATCGGCGCGGCGGAACACCGGATCGATGAGGTGCAGCTGCTGCTCGCTGTAGCACTCGATCCAGGCCTGCGGGTAGTTCAGGACCATGATCTCCTGGTTCGAGTGCAGCGGATCGACGTGCGAGGAGCAGGCGAAGTAGCGGAAGCCGAGGGTCTCCAGGTTGCGCTGGAAGGCGTGCTGCAGATCGGCAACGCGCGAGGTGCGCTCGCAGTATTCGAGAAATGACAGGGCGTGGTCGAACGGATCCATGACAGTGTCCCAGGCAGCGCCTGCGCAATGAATGGAGCCCGTCCCCGTCGCTGGTGCCCGGCCAGCAGTCCAAGCATACGAACACGCATCCTGCGCGGGGACTCGGAAAACCGAGACGCGCGCGGCGCCCCGCGGCAGGGCGTTGCCGTGGCTTTGTGTTGATGGCGTTCACAGCGCGCGGACCGCGTTGGCGCTACGGTGACGCAGGGAAATCTGCAAGGGACAGGTCGCATGAATGGATGGTCTGGGACAGCTCTGGTGCTGGGGGTGGCGTTGCTCGCGGTGGTAGGGCCGTTGCTGGCGGCCGGATTGCTGGCGTGGCGCAAGCATCTTGCTCGAGCGCGGCGCCGCTCCCCGTTGACGGCTGATCTGTTGCGGGGGCCCGGCGATGGGTTGCGCGGCGAGATCGACCAGCTACGTGACACGATCGACACGCAGTTGCTGTCGCTGGCGATTGCACCGGTGGTGATTTACGCGCTGCACGTGACCCAGTCCTATCTGTTTGGCGTTGCGGAAAGCACGTTCCGAACGCTGTGCAGCGTACTCGCGGGCGTTGCGGTGGTGAGCTGGAGTGTCTGGCGAGTGCTGGTCGCCTCGAAGCGGCTGGATCGGCTGCTTATCGGGCTCGATGCCGAGATCGCCGTAGGGCAGGAGCTGGACCAGCTCATGAGTGAGGGAGCACGGGTGTTTCATGACGTGCCGGCAGAAGGCTTCAATGTCGACCATGTGGTGATCTGCGCTGCCGGTGTCTATGCCATCGAGACCAAGGGCCGGGCCAAGCCGATCCGCGGACGCGGCAAGGCGGATGCGCGCGTGAATTTCGATGGCGCGGTGTTGCGCTTTCCCACCTGGACGGAGCGGCAGCCGGCCGCGCAGGCGCGGCGCCAGGCGCGCTGGCTGCAGGAATGGCTGAGCAAGGCGGTCGGCGCGCCGGTCGCGGCGCGGCCGGTGCTCGCGATTCCGGGATGGTGGATCGATCGGCCGGAGCATGAGCCGTTTCTGATCTACAACGGTAAGAAGCCGCAGTTCCTGCTGAAGCCGAGAGGTGAATCATTGCCGGCGCAGCTGCGCCAGCAGATCGCACATCAGCTCGAGCAGCGCTGCCGCAGCGTCAAGCCGCACTACTCGAAATAGACCAGCGCAGGTGACGTAGCGGCGGTGCGAGAGCGCCGCGTGGCGTCCTGATCTGCATGCCTGGTGTTGCCGCTAGTGCAGGCGAGGGCAACCGTTTCCGTGGCATTCAAGAGGAGAGCGTCCCGGAACAGAAACGGGCGGGTTGCCTGTGAATGTCAGCCTATCACGCCGTGCTCGCCGTCAAGGACGAGTGCGCGGCGCACTCGCCGCCGGTGGCGGTCTGCGATCCTTGACGGCTGCGCGCGCCGTGAAGTGGGTGGGGTGGGCAATCCCGCCCGACAGCTCTCGGAGACTGCCATGTCCCATCTCACATCCTCCCCCTCGATGGATGCCGCCACGTCGAGTGCGCAGTTGCAACGCTACGAGCGCGAGCTCCTCGAGCGCGTACGCAACTCGTTGCCGGTGATTGCTAGCCGGTTGCTGGCGGCGGGCGTCGTCAGTGTCGATGTCATCTACGATGGTTGCGGCGATAGCGGCCAGATCGAGCGGCTCACGGCGTTCGATGCCGAGCAACAGCCGATCGACCTGGAACATGTCGCGGGCGTCGATGAACAGGCGCTGATGGATCTGTTCTATGACCTGACGCAGGTGCGCCATCCTGGCTGGGAAAACAATGACGGGGGTTGCGGTGAGTTTCACTGGACGGTGACCACGCACTCGCTGCAGCACATGCACAGTGATCGCATCATGGATTTCGATACCACGGAGCACGAAGGGCTATGACACATACGATATTTCATGCGCAGTCCTCGGTGCGCCGCTGGGGCGGTCGCAACGAGGATTACCTCGCGATTCACGACTGGCTCGATGCCACCAAGGAAACCTTCTGCGATTTCCGGCATCGCGCGTTGCGGCATCACTCGCAGGGAATCTACGAGGCCGAACGCGTGTTTGGGCACTCGATCATCAATGCAGAGGGGGTGTCGGTGCCGGTGCGCTACATCGCCGAGCGTCACATCAAGGAGGACTGTGGCGGGATCGTGCCGTCGGTGTCGGACTGGCTATCGCGCATCCGGCCGGAGAGCTGGATGAGTCGAGGCTATGTCGTGAGTAGCAGGGAACCGGCGGACAGTCAGGTCTGAGGCAGTGAGTGGTGGCCGGACGTGGCAAGGAGGCGGCGTCCGGCCAGCAGATGCGGAGGCTGCAGACAGAGGAAGGCAGGAAGCCCCGGAGGGCGGGATCGTCCTGTACATGGGCAGCCTATCACGCCGTGCTCACCGTCAAGGACGAGTGCGCGGCGCACTCGCCGCCGGTGGCGGTCTGCGATCCTTGACGGCTGCGCGCGCCGTGAGCCGGGACTCGTGGGCAATCCCGCCCAAGACACCGGAGCACGGTCATGAACCTTTCGCAGACCATCGAAGCGTATCCAGTGCCGCAAAGCGCGCGGCTGGCCACCCTGCCGGCACACTTCGGTCAGAAGATGCAGATCGTCGAGGATCGCATCTATGACTTCATGCGCCGGTTCGCGCACAGCTACCAGGGTGGCTGGTGGCAGTTCTATCAACTCAGCAACGGCGGGTTCTACATGAGCCCGCCGCGGGGAATGTACGAGCTCAGGGTCGACAGCAATGGCTTCGGCGGACACATGAGCGAGGATGCTGCGGGCATCACGGTGTGCCTGTTCACGTTCAGTCATCTGTCGTTCGAGTTTCCGGACGAGACGTTCGCGCAGCACTTTCACTGGCTGCGCGACTTTGCGATGAATCATGCGGAGGTATCGACGATCTTCGCGGCCATCGACTAGGACCGTGTGCGGCGCGTCGGCTTCGCGAGGAGCCGCCGCGCCGTTGTATTGCCGGGGCCGATGGATATGGGAGGGGGCGGGGATAGCGGGATCGAACCTGCGAGGAAGGAGGGACTGCCTGGGGGACTGGATAGCGTGCCACACCGTTCTCGCCGTCAAGGCCTGCGCGCGGCCCTGACGGCTGGGCTGCGGTGTGGGACCGGGACATCCGCCAGGCAATCCCGCCTGGAACAAGGAGAGTCCCATGTGCTCGATCCGTCGTTCCGTTCACCGTTTCAATGTGCGTTCGCATGTCGGTGCCGTGCGTGAGGCGCCGGCCAGGTTCAGTTCCGGGTTGTTGCAGGTCGTAGAGGGTGAGCAGCGCGCCGCTGATGACGAGGTCGTGATCGCGGCGGCGCTGAAGATCGTGGCCGAGCGGCTGGTGCGTTCCACGACGCTCAATTCGCCGCAGCTGACGCGCCAGTACTTCATGTTGCGTTTTGCGGGACTGGAGCACGAGGTGTTTGCGTGCGTGTATCTCGACAACCGCGCTCGCGTGATCGACTGCGAGGATCTGTTTCGCGGCACGATCGATGGGGCGAGCGTGCATCCGCGCGAAGTGGTGAAGCGGGCGCTGATCCACAACGCCGCGATGGTGATCCTCGCCCACAACCATCCGAGCGGTGCGGCCGAGCCGAGCCAGGCGGATGAAGTGATCACCCAGCGTCTGAAGCAGGCGCTGGCGCTGGTGGACATCCGGGTGCTGGACCATCTCGTGATCGGCGGTTCGACGGCGACGTCGATGGCCGAGCGTGGACTCTTGTGAGTTGTCGGCCGCTGCGCGCCGGGGTGCCACCGGTGCGTAGCGGCGCCAGCGGAAGCAGGGCGGGATTGTCGATGGGGGCAGCGTAGCACGCCGTTCTCGCCGTCAAGGACGAGTGCGCAGACGCACTCGCCGCCGGTGGCGGTCTGCGATCCCTGACGGCTGCGCTGCGCCGTGCGCCTGTCTGCGCGGGCAATCCCGCCCGAGACAACGACTGGAGTCTCTCATGAGCAGCACCCTCGGAAGGCCGCGCACGGTCACTGATGCGCAGGCGAAAATCATCATGGCCTGGTACGAAGGACCGCGTTCGGTACCGCAGCTCGCACGACAGATGAACCTGCCGGTCACGACCGTCGAGTACTGCATCAGCATCCGCGGCTGCTACAAGCAGCCGTCGCCGGAGTTGCGGCAGCAGAACCTGAAGCAACGCAAGGCGCAGGTGCGCAGTCTGGAGCGTGAAGGCTGGTTGTGATCTGTCGGTCCCGGGTGGGCCACTGCCCGGGACCTTTTTTCCGTGCGGGCGGGAGCGCGACAGGGAAGCGGGGACGCGCGGAGCAGGAAGAAGAGGGCGGGTTGCCTGTGAGTGTCAGCGTACCACGCCGTTCTCGCCGTCAAGGACGAGCGCGCGGACGCACTCGCCGCCGGTGGCGGTCTGCGATCCCTGACGGCTGCGCTGCGGCGTGGGGTGACGGAGGCGGGCAATCCCGCCCAGATCCAAACCGAGGATCCCGTCATGAATACCTTGCCTGTTCTTTCCCAGCCGACGTTCACCAATGCCCTTGCGAAGGGACTGTCGCTCGAGGAGGTACGCGAGCGTGCACCGGCGGTGTTTGCCGAACATGCGCACGAGCGCATGAGTGCGCGCTATGGATTCATTCCGACGCAGCGCGTGCTGCAGGGGCTGATCGATGCCGGCTTCAATCCGGTGGAGGCGCGTCAGGCGCGCACGCGGCGTTCGAGCCCGTTGCATGCACGGCATCTGGTGAGACTGCGCCGGCAGTTCGAGACTGTGCAGCTGAAGGACTCGGTGCCGGAGATCGTGTTCCTCAACAGCCACAATGGCACCAGCGGCTATCAGATGCGCATGGGACTGTTCCGGGTCATCTGCACCAACGGCATGATCGTCTCGAATGGAGTCTTTCCGGGCTACTGCGTCTCGCACCGAAGCAACGTCATGGACGAGGTGATCCGCGCGGCGCTGGAGCTGGCCAGGCAGTTTCCGTTACTGGCGTGCCAGGTCGAGCGGATGGAATCGCGCAAGCTGGAGCCGCAGGCGCAGGTCCGGTTCGCTGAACGCGCGCTGGCCCTGCGGTATCCGCAGCCGGAACTGAGTGGCATGCAGCCGTCGCAGCTTCTCACCTGTCGGCGGACGGAAGATGCCGGCGAGGATCTGTGGCGGACGTTGAACCGGGTGCAGGAAAACCTGCTGCGCGGCGGCATGAGCCGGCGCTCGGTCGGTGGGCGGCTGGTGCGCACGCGCGGCATCACGGCGATCCGGCAGGAGGTCCGGCTCAACACTGCGCTGTGGGATCTGGCGCTGGAGACGTTGGCTCTCTGAGCCGTGCGAATGAGCGGGCGCCACGGACGGTGCCTGCCCATCGCGGATGATCCTGTAGGGAGGTGTCCAATGCGTTCCGATGATATCCGTGCACAGGGGCCTCTGGATCTTCTGGATACATATGCCTGCGTTCTGCATGGGCTGCGACGTTTCGGGGTGGTTCGCTCTTTCAATCACCCCGTCGGCGATGTCGCCGAGTACTGGGTGTCGCAGAATCTTGGATGGTCTCTGATGCCCCCCTCCCATAAGTCGTACGACGCAGTGGACGCAGCGGGGTTGCGCTATCAGATCAAAGCACGGTGGCGTACCCGGGACGGGCGCACGCCACGGATGTGCGTACAACTGACGGATCCTCCCTTTTTCGATTTTCTTGTGGGTGTGGTGTTCGACCAGGATTTTCACGTGGACTACGCCGCGATCCTGCCGGTGGACCTGGTGCGGGGCTTGTGCCGGCGCGACGGGGGATCATGCTCGGGCCAGCTGTCCTTCCCCCGAAGGATTCTGAGAATGCAGGGCGTGCGGAGCATCACGGACCGATTGCAGTACTTTCCGCCGACTGAGGAAGAGCGGAGGTGGGGCGGAGCGTCGACGGCGGCGGCTCCTGAGGAGTTTCGGGTGCGATCTGAGAGAAATGCAGGATAGCCTCGCGGCGGCTCACGGGTCACAGTGTGACTCATGGCGACTACGCACCTATTGAAAGCTCGCGTCTCATTGGAGACGAAGCAGCGCGTTCAGGCGCTCGCTGAGCAGCAACTCGTTACGGAATCAGCCTGGCTTCGGCGGCTCGTTGCAGCCGCGTCGAGTGGATCGGCAGAGGGACCAGCGCGCGGCGGACAGTTCGCATCGCGTCATCCGGTGCCGCTCACGCGTGTGCTGGCCGATGACGGCGGACGTCCCGGCCCGCGGGTCTACGTCCGTCTGCGACCCGATGACCGACTCCTGTTGCGCGAGCGGGCGTCCGCTCGGGGGGTGGCTTCCGCCACCTATGTGTCGGTGCTGGTACGGACACATCTGCGTCACCTAGCGCCCTTACCCAAAGACGAACTAAAGGCGCTGAAGCGCCTGATTGCGGAACTTACTGCCATCGGTCGTAACCTGAATCAACTCGCCCGCGTTGCAGATCAGGGAGGGCGTGTCGGCCTGACACAGGAGAGCGTCGGTCAGTTCCTCAACCTGTGTCTAGCGCTGCAACACTGGGTAAAGGAGCTGGTCCAACGCAACGTCGAGTCCTGGGAGGTAGGCCATGGGCGCACTGAGGATTGAGCCGTTCGCGGGTCGGCCGCTGCTCAACATCGCGAGCTATGGACGGCCGGGTCCAGGTCGGCGCGACCGGCTGACACCCGAGCAGGTGGCTCACATTGCCCGCACGGTGGGACAAACGCCTGAAGTGATGCTCAAGGTGCTCACCCGCAACTCCAGTGATCTCTCGTCGGTGCGCCGACACCTGGGATATATCGGTCGCGACGGAGAGCTTGAGCTCGAGACGGATGACGGGGAACGGATCGGAGGCAAAGGGATCGGGCGACAGTTGGCCGAGGACTGGAATCTCGACCTGGAGATGCATCGAAGCAATGCTGAGCTGACCGCGGCGAACGGTCGCAGGCCACCCAAGCTCGTGCACAAACTCATCTTCTCGATGCCGGCGGGGACATCGCCGAAGGCGGTCGAGTCGGCCGCGAGGAATTTCCTAAGGGAAGAGTTCGGGCTCAAGCATCGCTACGCGTTCGTGCTGCACACGGATGAACCGCATCCGCATGTGCATGCGGTGATCAAGGCGGTGAGCGAGCAAGGCCAACGATTGAACATTCGCAAGGCGACATTGAGGCGATGGCGTGCGGAGTTCGCGCGCCATCTGCGTGCGCACGGCGTGGCAGCAAATGCGACGGAGCGCGCAGTGCGAGGACAAATCATAAAAGCAAAACTGGACCCGATCTATCGCGCAATGGCGGATCCGAGGCGTACGTCAACGCACGAGCGTGACAAAGCGATCGGCATCCGAGGCGCACTGGCCAAAGGAATGCCCCTCAACGAACTAGGCAAGGCACGACTGCAAGCGACGCGACACAGCGTAGCGAATGGTTGGCTAGGGATTGCGGACTTGCTCAATCAGCAGGGCGAGACGTCACTTGCGCATGCTGCCGTGCGCTTTATGGAGGGAATGCGGTCGCCAAAAACCGAAACCGAGCTGATGGTTTTGCAGTTGCGAGATCACGTCCTTCAACGATCGAGAATGCAGGCACCGGTGCGCTAGCCTGCATTTCTCATACACGCTGCGATACTGGATATAAGAACAGTATCGATTGAGCCCTGCTGTCTGCATGAGAAGCAGTGCGACTGGGGTGGCCCGCAGAGCCGTTTTGCAGGCACACCTGTCCTGCACCGCACGCGGCGGTGTGTCGAGCAAACTTGCGGCTTGAGTAGGCTGGTTCGTGGTGTGCGGCTTAACGCGCCGCGACGTGCAAGGCGTACCAGGCGGTGGCGAACTCCGTCTGATACGGATGCGCCGAGTTCATCGCGATCTTCACGCGCCGTACGCTGAGGTTGACGAGCGCACCGATCTTCAAGAGCTTCAAGCGAATCGTGGCAGCGCTGGCCTGCGCAAAGCGCGTGGCGCTCAGCGCCCGGCGCCGCAGTGACTCGATGAGCACGTAGGCGAAAGAAGCGAACCACAGCCGCAGCTGATTGGCGGCAAAGAACTCGCTGGAGAGTCGATCGGCAAACAGATCGAGTTGGCATTCCTTGATGCGATTCTCCGCCTCCCCGCGCGCACAGTAGAACTGCTCGTACAGTTCGCGGCGGGCGTAGTCATCGATCGATAAGGAGGTCACGATGAAGCGCGGATTCTCGCCTTTGGGCGTCGCCTCGGCTTTGGCCACTACGCGCCGTTCTCGGCTCCAACTCTTGTGCGTGCGGTAGGTCAGTTCCTTGAATCGCCGCTCGGACTGGCCCGAAGCGGCGCACCGTTGCATCGCTTCGTGCAGTTCGGCACCGATGGCGCGTTGCAAGCGAGCGTTGCGCGCGAGCCCAAAAACATAGTGAACGGCACGTGCCTCGCACCAGCTCATCAATGCTTCGCAGGCAAAGCCCGAGTCGGCGCGCAGGATGATCCGCGTACGCGCCCAGCGCTGACGAATCTGCCCGATGATGCGTTCCAGCTCTTCGATCGCCCCGGCCGAGCCATCGATGTTCGCCGGACGCAACTTCGCGCACAGCAGCTGCTTGCCGCAGAAAATGTACAGCGGCAGATAGCAGTAGTGATCGTAGTAGCCGTGGAAGAACCGATCTTCCTGCTCGCCATGCAGCGGCGCATCGGTGGCATCCAGGTCCAGCACGATCTCATCGGTTGCCTGCGCATAGGCATCCAGAAACAACTCCACGAACACCCGCTCGATCGCCGCGCTGTCCGGCAGGATCTTGTGATACGGCGAAAAGCCCGCCTGGGGGTAGCGCTCCAGGCGGTTCAGCGTGCTCTTGCCGGCGAGCGCCTCACAGTCCTTGCGCCTCGCTTCGAGCTTGCCCAGCAGTACGCCAAACAACGGATCCTTGCGCAGTTCATCGTGATCGTTCAGATCCTCATAGCCCAGCGCCAGCGCAAACAGGCGTTGGCCCACCAGCGTGCGCACCGAATGTTCAATGAGTTCGGGCCGCCGTCCATCGATGAAACAGCCGCTCAGTCGATCAATCAATCCGATCGCATCGTCGGTGCGCTTGAGCAGCAGCGCACCGGCATCCGAAGTCATTCGTCCGCCGTCAAAGCCAGCCACCACCTGGCGTCGCTCAATGCATGAAAACTCGTACTGTTCGGCGATACACTGTGTCGGCATCGGGCGCTTCCTCTGGGTGGGGTCAACTCGTTCTCGCAAAACAAGTTTCCCTCACTCAGAGGCCCGATGCACTCACCACCTTTGAGAAATCCGGGCTAGTCCCAAAGAGGATCGGCAACATCCTTGCTGAATGCAAGCGCAGCTGGACGGCCCTGAAAAGGACACCGGTGCCGGGCCGGAAAACGGCATACCGCTGAACTGAATCGTTTAGCGAACCACATGCTCGCTGGCTCCAAGCGTGAAACGGTGTGTCGAAGGTCCCGAATATCTTGGACAGCGTGCCATTTTCTTCGACGTATTTCCCTGTCCGTTGCTTCAATATCCGATAGGTTTGGCCGCTCAGAGATGCGGCGACGGTAAGTGCAAGGAAATGCCCATGGACTACTCGAAACTAGGCAAACGCAAGAAAGATTCGAATCCCCAGACCCTCCTGGAGTTGTTTGATCAACTTGATCGAAAGGCTACCCACAATAGCCTCCGGCCAGTTCAGATTGAAGCTCTCGAGATTTTACAGAAGCAGATTGCCGAACGGGACATTCTGCTGAAGGTCAGCACAGGGTCAGGTAAGACCCTGGTTGGTCTGATCTACGCGGAGTTCATGCGCCGTAAGTATGCTAGTGAACCTGCGCTTTATCTCTGTCCAACCAATCAGTTGGCCGATCAGGTAGCAGACAGCGCAGCCATGATTGGCGTCGCGGCGGAAATTTGTGGTTCGGACGGGTTGCCCCTCAGGGCACTGGAGGGGAAGTCCGTTCTGATCGTGACATACGACCGGCTATTTAACGCTCGAAGCGTTCTGGCGAAGAAGAACGTCCAGCCATCTGTAATAGTGATGGACGACGTACACGCCGGATTGGACCGTGTTCGTCAGAAATACACGCTGAACGTGCCACCAGCGGTTTATCCAGAGATCCGGCAAATCTTCCAGAGAGCATGCGAGGAGACAGATGCGGCGGTGTGGCGTGGCATCGCGAATAACGAGATCAATGCAAGATACGAAGTTCCTTACTGGCTATGGAGCCCACAGGTCCCGGCCGTCGCGGAACTTCTTTCGAAGTTCAAAGATGACGAAGCATTGAGCTTCGAGTGGAATAATGTATCGCGATATTTGGACTATGCGCGACTGTGCATTTCCGGGGCCGCGGCGGAGGTCTCACTTGGCGTCGCCGCCGTAGAAGAGAACGGGTCATACGCGTCCGCCAAGCATCGACTGTTCATGTCGGCCAGTATCAAGGATGGATCATCGCTACTTAGAGATCTATGTCTTGATCCAAAGGCGCTGGGTCGTATTATCGAGCCACCGAGTGATCGAGGTGCAGGCGAAAGGATGATTTTGCCTATATCACTCATCGACAGCGGACTCGAAAAGTTGACAGTGGCGAAGATTTGCGCAGAAGCGTCCGTGAGCGCGAATGTTGTCGTGCTGACCAGCTCAGCCAAGCAGGCCTCAGTATGGGTTGAGGCCGGCGCGAAACTTAAGCAGGGGAAGGACGTCGACGCTGAGATTGCGGACTTAAGAGCAAGCAAGCGCGGCAAGTACGTTGTGTTCGCTCAGCGATACGATGGCGTTGATCTACCGGACGACGCGTGTCGAATCCTAGTGATCGACGGCACGCCAGGCGGTGAGCGCTTGTGCGACCAGATAGACGTTGATCGCCAGAAGAATTCGCCTGGCTACAACTCGCGAACGGTAAACAGATTCGAGCAAGCGCTTGGGCGCGCGGTTCGATCGAGTGCAGACTATGCGGCCGTATTGCTCGTCGGGAATGACTTGGCCGCATTCATTGGCCGGAAGGATGTTAAGCAGGCGCTAGAACCGCATACGCGTGAACAGATCGAGCTTGGGCAGGATGTTGCCGAGCAGCTTCGCGAGGACACTGGCAAATCGGAAGACGGCATTCGCTCCGCAATCAGTACGCTCGTAAAGAGGGATCCAACTTGGAAGGAGGCGCACCGCGAGCGGATGGCCGGGATAGAGAAAGGAACTAGAGCAGCCGGTGGGCTCACTGTCCTTGAGCGGGCCGCGCTCGCGGAGAGAGAGGCATGGATAGATGCCAAGGCGAGAAATCATCAACGGGCCGTCGATGTCATCAGAGCTCCGACCAACGACGAAGCCTTGCATCCGATCCAGCGGGCAGAGCTGATGCTTCGAGCTGCGGGATACTTGTACAGAGTAAATCCTGCGCAAGCGGCTGGGCTCTATCGCAGCGCGTTCCAGCTGAATAGCGCGCTACCGCGGCCTATGGAGCTGGCAGACAAGCGGTATGCGCGAATCAATAAGCAGGTCGTGAACTTAAGCGAGTATCTGACGAAGTTTTCGACTGTCAACGCGGCGCTCGCTCGTCTGGAAGAGATTCGTGCGATGCTTTCCTACTCTGGTGACTCGGGACTTGTTGAGGAAGGCCTCCGGCAACTGGGCGAAATGCTTGGAGCCACTTCAAGCCGCCCCGAAAGAGAAACTGGACGGGGCCCTGATGTTCTCTGGCTGTTCGATGCGAATGGAATTTGCATTGAGGCTAAGAACGAAAAGTATCGGCCAGTCTTCAAGAAGGATGCCGAGCAACTACTGATGAGCATGCAGTGGTGTGTCGACCACGGTGATCTGGAGCGGGCCGCACTCACTGCTGTATTCGCGACTGACGTCACTGACGCGGATCGATCAGAAGACGTTTCATTCGGACCGTCCATTATGACGGAGGTCGTGCTACAGGCAATTGTTGAGAGGTTGCGAAAGGTGCTCCTCGCCACTTCCTACGATGGCCCGCTGTTTGCTGACCCGAAGAAGTTGCAGGGCCATCTGGTGGAGAATGGATTGCGTGGTGAAGACATCGCAGCATTGCTGACTAGGACGAAGGCAAAGTAGTTGAGTGTGAGAGGTGTGCCTAGATCGGAACTAAGGGGAGATGGTGTGGAAGAGGGCAACGATCTAGCCGAATCTTTGATCGCGACATTGCGATCTGACGATGCTGTTTCCATTGCAACTGATGCGTCTGAGTTGGCTATCGACGCTGTACTCGAGGATGGTGTTTTGAAGGCGGTTCCGATCGTAGGAACACTTGTCTCGCTAGCAAACATTGGTTTCACGGTGAGAGACCGATTGTTTGTTTCCAAGCTTGTAAAGTTTCTTTCCGGTCTTCAGTACCTATCATCTGACGAGCGGAAAGAGATGACGGACAAGTTGGAAGCAGACCCCGAGTATGGACGAAAGGTGGGAGAGCATCTAATTGAGATTCTAGAGAGGCTCGATGCCCATCGAAAGCCCTATATGACGGCCAAGGTCTTCTCTACTTATGTTTCAGGAGGCATTGATGCGAGAACTCTGCCCCGCCTCAACTACACCATAGAGAGAATTCCGTTCTACGAGATTGACGCCGTCCGTGATGCCTATGAGAAGTGGAAAGCCTTGAAGGAAAAAGATGGCGAAGGCGGTATCGGCGTGAACATCGCCACGCTGCAAGCGCTTCACACGGTGGACCTAATGTCTGCAGCTTCGGGTTGGGGTTGTCTTGTGTACGAACCGAACGACTTGTGTGAGGTCTTTCTGAATCTCGACCTCGACAAGACAAAGCACTAGGACGGGCGCCGTGGGAAGCGATGCATCGACGAGCACGAAGTTGGTCCGATGGTCGGGAGTCGACATGCTGCTCAAGACGTTAGGACAACGGCCCGCCTAGTCATCACACCGCGGGGAGGTGTCCGGTTCCATGTCAGCCGACGCAATCATCTACTGCCTTGAGCGGGTCACCGACTATCGGGACTTTGAAAGGCTGTGCTCGGCATTGCTTGCGGGCGTAGGCTACCCGGGAATTGATCCGCTCGGTGGGACCGGCGATGAAGGTCGTGATGCCATTGTCCGCGACGATGGTGCCAGTCGAAAGATCGCCTTTGCCTACACGGTTCGATCAGATTGGCGCACGAAGCTCGCGCACGACTGCAAGCGCGTGCACGACAAGGGGCATGCGCCCGATTCCTTCGTATTCGTTTGTACTGAGGCGTTGTCGGCATCCGAAAAGGATTTCGCTCACACCTTCGTGCTTCAGAACTACGGATGGGCACTCGACCTGTTCGACCTTGAACGTCTTCGGGCGCAGATAGCAGGCTTCCAGCAGCATCTGATCGCTCAGCACCCGAGCATCTTTACGCCCCCGTTCTTTCCACAGCGCGGCGGCCAGTCCGTTGCCGAGAGCCGGGATACGCTCCTCATCGATCATGATCCCACTGACCACGCGCTTGCGACCTGGCTCGCCCGCCGACTCTCACTCGCGGGTTTCCGAACGTGGTGTCAGGGAACCGCTCCACTTGCTGGGGAGGACGCGGACGAGACGGTTCGAAGGCTCCTCGAGGTTCGGGCTCAGCTCTACCTGCCCATGTTGTCTTCCGCCAGTTTTTCCGACAGCAGGTTCCTTGAGCGATGCACTCTCGCTGCGGCGAAGGAAGGCTTTGTGCTCCCTTGTAACACCGAGGTTGATTACGGCGCTGCGGGTGGGCCAACGCGCCTCAGGAAACTCGAGCCCGCGTACTTCAGTGCGTCCTGGAACACGGGACTCAATGAAGTTCTCGCGCGTCTCGCCGCGCTTGGCATCCGACCTGCATTGGAGATCGAGCGCGGCCGTCAGATCGCCCTCCGGGACTATCTCCCCACGCGCGTCACGGTGGCGAAACCGGAGCCCGTCTTTGCGAACGTGTTCCCGCTGCAGCTCCCGAAGAAGATGCTCGTCATTGATTTGAGCCGGCAGCTGACGGAGGCGGAGATCAATGACCTCCGAGGGCGCTGGGCATTCGCTGAGATTACGAAGTTCTGTCTCGTCGCGTTTTCATCTCCCCCGGCCGCTGTCCCGTCGGCTCCGGTCAAACGCACGCCAGAGCTATTGTGGGAGGAAGTTCCACAGAAAGACGGAAAGAAGACTTTTGATCTTGCGAAGGAGCTGACCCGCCGCAGCCTGGAAGTGGTTTGTGCAGAGAAGGGGCTGAAGTATTGTGCAGACCGCAGGGTGTTCTACTTCCCCGAGCATGAGGCGAGCGAGTGGAACCAGTCTATTCAGCACGTTGATGGCAGAGTGACAAAAGTGCAGCTCACGGGCATGCGCACCAAGGGCTGGGGGGATCGCGCTTCACCCTTTCTGTATCAGCTCGCACCTCGCTTTAGCGCGCAACGGGATTTCGACGGTAGTTGGAACATGGTCGTCCGGATCTACATCCGCGTGACGACGCTCGATGGCGGACCGTTTGAAGGCAAAGAGATTGGACGCCGGCGCAAGATCGTGAGCAAGAGCTGGTGGAACAAGGAGTGGTTGGCGCGGCTGCTTGGCGTCGTCCAGGCGCTCGAAACCTCCGCCGGACGCATCAAGATTGCTGAAGGGCAGCAGGCCGTGATCATGCTGACGAAGCCTTTGAGCTGGGAGTGTCCTGTTGGACTGGATGTTGTGGCCCTTTCAGGTCTCTCCGACATCGGCGAGGAGATCGCGACCTACCGCACGAACGAGGACGATGAGAGCACGGGCGATGGACCAGCCAAGAACGTGCAACCGGGGCAACAAACATGACAGACACCTTCCACTTTCTGGGCGAGCCGCTGCTTCAATTCGGGCATGGGCAAACGGCTGAAGATCCCCATGATGGCCTAGCGCTCTTTGGACCAGCAGAGCCGCGGCAGGCGATGCCCGATCACATCGTGATCGGAACGGCAGAGGGAACCGGGTTGTGGATGGAGTGGAGTGCGGCATTGAACGCGCCGGCCGCGTGCATCGATCCGACACGTCACCGCGCTTGGCCGCCGTTCCCCGGCTTTGATGTCGCGTTCGGCGTCAGATGGCCCAATCCTTTGCGCAGCTATTTCCTCGATGCACAGGCGCTCTCGCTGGCATCAAGGAAGGCAGACCGCTTCGATCGGGCGTTTGCCGTGACAAACCTCTACATGGAAATACTCGACAGGCTATCCAAGCTGGACGCGCGGCCTTCGCTGGTGGTGTGCGTCGTTCCGGACGAGGTCTATGAGAATTGCCGCCCCAACTCCTCCGTCGCATTTGCCGAGCGAAGCGATACCGCGCGAACACGCGTGGAGGTGAACTTCCTCAAGCAGGCGATCGGCGACCGTGACAGTGGCCAGTCGCGCATGTTCGATGAGGAGGATCCGAAGGTTGCAGCGACGCTTGAGCAGATGGACGAATTCGAAGAGGCGCGGGGTCTGTCGCCGGATTTCCGCCGGCAGATCAAGGCCCGCATGATGGAGCATGAACTCCCCGTGCAGATCATCCGCGAATCAACGCTTCGGATCACGCCGAAGGTGCGCAACGGCGAGCCTGGTACAAACCCTCTGTCCGACCGATTGTGGAACTTCGGTACTGCGGTCTATTACAAGTGTGGCGCTAAGCCGTGGAAGACACCCTGGGCGCGCGAGGGTGTGTGCTACGTGGGACTTGCCTATCGGCTCACCGAGGACGGTCGCAATGCCTGCTGTGCCGCGCAGCTATTTCTTGACAGCGGAGACGGAGTCGTCTTCGTCGGTGATTTTGGCCCGTGGTATTCGGAAGAGCGGGGTGAGTTTCACTTGCCGCCCGACAAGGCAGAGGCGTTGCTTCGTGGAACCATCGAGACATATCGGGAAGAGGACGGTCGGCCCTTGAAGGAGATATTCCTGCATGCCCGCTCAGGAATAGACGCCGAGGAATTCCGCGGCTTTGAGCGAGCGTGTCCCCCGGGAGTCAAGCTCGTTGCCATCCGCGTGCGTCAGGATCGTGGCGGATTTCGTCTCTATCGATACGATGACAACCCGAACGTCGTGAAGCGAGGCCAGCATCCGGTGCAGCGGGGCGTATTCTGGCAACGTTCAGAGCGTCACGGACTCCTCTTTACCAATGGTTTCAAGCCGCGAATTGCCACTTACGATGGCTTCGAGGTGCCTGTGCCGTTGGCAATCACCCTGCAGCACGGAGACGGTGATCTGGTGCAAATCGCCCAAGACGTCCTGGGCCTCACCAAGCTCAACTACAACGCGTGCCAGCTCGGGGAGGGGCAACCGATCACGGTCAAGTATTCCGATCGCGTCGGGGAAATCCTACTTGCCAATCCCGGTTTGTCACCCGAGAAGTGGAAGCACAACTTTAGGTATTACGCCTGAGCGCGAGTGCGACGGATGTCCAGGCGATTCGGATTGTGGGTGAGTTCCGCTGTCGGGATTCGCGCCTTCCGAACCTCCCGTTTAGATTTACGGAAGGTAGACGTCTGTCTCTGGTACCCCAGCGGTACCCCGGCCCTAGAGGCAACGGAACCCGAACGAATACGGGAAGATTTCTTGAATAGGTTCAATGGTCGGGGTGAAGCGCTACACGCTGTCCCGGCGCGGTCGGCGCGAATCCGAGTGAAGTGATTGCTCACTATACAATCAAGCACATCGGACGATGTGCCCTGGCGCGCGCTGGGGTCGGAAGGCACCGGCGTAGCCTGAGCGCGCGCAACTGTGAGTGCAGGCGGGAAAGGTTGGTCCTCAGAAATCGCGTCCCGGGTCCAGCTGTCGCTTGGCCTCCTCGGGGCTATGGAAGGGAGGTATTGCCGCCGAAACCGGCGAAACTCGCCATACACTCGCCGGTAACAGGCTTCGCCGGAAACTCGGACGAAACCCGAGTGCGGCTGGTCGCCCGCCAGCCCATAGGAAGGGCCAGTCGCACTCTTTGCAGACACGGGTCGGGCTCAATGTGACCAAGACCAACGCCGATAGTCCGTCCCCTTATACAACTCCTCACGCGCGATGGATGCGCCCCGCAACTGGTCCTGCAGGTTCCTATCGGACTTAACAATGTGGTAGGCGCTGGACTGTACAGGTTGGCACCATCGCTTGTGATGCACCACTCCGGCCTTGATGCGCCAAGACAGGCTCGCGTGATGGGAGACCCGCATGCTTGCAATTGCCGAGACGCAGCCCGTGTGATCGAACACTTCGATCCAGCGGCGCTGAGCGAAGGCGCCCTATGCGCAGGAAGTTGTGGTTCCTGATTGATCCGGACGGCGGGGCCCTCTGCGATCCGTAGTGATCACCGATCCACAAAGCTGCGGGCGTGGTGATGAAGAAGATGTATTTCGGAGACCAGCGTTTGCCACATGACGCGGAACTGTCGTGAAGGACGCAAGTGGCAAGCAACTACACCTGAGCTGGCAGTGGCTGAAGCAGTGAAGCCAACGCGCCTGTTCGCGAAGACATAGATCTTTGGATCCATCCGCGGATCAGTCGGAGTGATACCGACGGAGCGTCCGGCAATGGTCCCAGCGATTGGCGGGAACTGCATCCCTGAGCTGCGTCCAGTGATCGATACCGCGCGCACGTCTGCGCGCGCCTAATCGGGCGCATGGAAAGGATCCCCGTTCTGCTGGTGAGATCCCGCGATGACTGGATCTTCACTGCGCTCCACGCGCGGTTGACCGCCAGCCAGCGTTTCGCGTTGTACGACGGACGCGCCTGGCTGGATACGGAGCTCGCCGACACCCTGGCTGCTTCTCGCCCCATCACCTGCCCGTTGGTGGTACTGCTGTGTTCCGGCGAGCGCAACGACGCGATGTCCGCGGCGGTGCTGGCGGGACATCCGGGCATCGTCGTCGTACGCATCGACGTCGACAAACGCGAGAGCTCCGGCGCAGATTCGATCCACGTCGACCACGTGCAACACCTGCAGCTTGATCAGCGCCGCCTCGGTTTCGATCGTCTGCTCTCCGCGATGCAGTACCTGGTCGAACATCACGGCATTCGCGACGCAGAGCGGCTGGCACGTTTTCTCGTGCTCGACGATCCGAGCTCGTCGGACGCCGACGCTGTGCGCTTCCTGCGTATGCCATCTCGCAAGGACGCGCGCGACAGAGACGGAAAACTGCCGCCCCAGGCGATCCGCTGGCTCAATGAGCTGCTGCGCGACTATTTCGCGCGCTATCCGCTGACCGAGGACAACGGTCTGTCCTTGAGCCGCGCACGCGCGACGGCATTGATCGATGCGCTCGATAGGCCAGTGCCGGAACGTGGGTCGGAGTTGCGCGGCGCGGAGCAGGAGCTTCTGCAGCACCTGAGTCAGGAAAGTGCTGCGCGTGACGCATTGGTCCTGCTGCGTCAACGGCTCGCGCTCGGCGAAGACGCCGTGCTGGCGCTGATTATCTGCCTCGCGCCTGACGTGGATCTGAGCTACCAGCTCATCTTCGGCCACATACAAGACGACATGACACGCCGCTTTGCGTCGTCGGCACTGATCGACGCCTTGCTGTTCGGCCACGGTTCCGACACGGCCGCGAACGCTGTCGCCCAGCTCCGAGATTGGCGGCTGCTCGCGATTGACGGCCAGCACGCCGCCGCCGAGCAGTCGCTGCGTATCGATCCCGTGATCGTGCAATGGTTGTTCGTCGGCGATACCGCGCTACGCGACGATCACGCCGTGAAGAGCGCGACCATCGCCGATGCCTGGACCGGCGGCGAATTCCTCTGCGGAAGCGCAGACAGGGAGCTGCGCGACGAGATGTGCGCGCGGCTGGTCGACGCCGGATTGGCTCGCTCTTGGGTTGTGCTTTCAGGATCGGATTGCGACGGCTGGCGCGCGCTGCTCGAACTCGCGGCAGCCGACACACGTATCGGTCTGCTGCGCGTATCGCTGGCGCGTTTCGTTGCGCTGGACATGCCGGCGCGCGAAGACGCAGCGATTCGCTTGGCTCGCGCTGCACGGCTCATGGATTGGCGCATGGTCGTGGACTGCGCCGACGAGGTCATCGATGCGGCGGCGCTGTCATCGCTGGTCGATGCGTGTGCCGAGCAGCCTGCTTTGTGCTTGCTGGTCTCGCCGGACGCACGCGTGGCGATGTCGTCGTTGCCGCGAGGTCGCTGGCGCGCGCATTCGCGCGGCCCGAGTTCGCTACTCTCTCGCACGATGCACTTCCGCATCGTGCTCTCGATTCTCGGCATCAAGCTCGAACTGCCGACGTTCGCCAAGCATCTGAGCGAGCGGCTGGCTACGGCCTATCCACTTAGTGTCTGCGGCTTGCATGCCGCCACGGCGCTCGCCGGTGCCGCGATGACGCCAGCGCTGTCTGCAGATGAACGAGTACGCGCGCTCACATCAGCATGCAGAAGTGTCGCGGCGCCGGACATTCTGCGGCTCGCGCGGCGTATCGAACCAACGTACAAGCTCACGGAAGTGCTCGTGCCTGCGGATCGCGCGGTGCTGCTGGAGGAGATCGTCGCCAACACCCGGCACACCCGGGTGGTGCTGGACGAATGGGGCTTCGGGAATCAGCTGCAGTACGGACGCGGCGTCGCCGCTCTGTTCGCAGGCCCGAGCGGCACGGGCAAGACCATGGCCGCGCAGGCCATCGCCTGCGAGCTTGGTGTGGACGTGCTCGCCATCGATCTGTCGCGCATCGTCAGCAAGTACATCGGCGAGACCGAGAAGCACCTCGACAGTGTCATCGGCGACGCCGAGCGCTCGGGTGCGGTATTGCTGTTCGACGAAGCGGATGCCTTGTTCGGCAAGCGTAGCGAGGTCAAGGACGCGCACGACCGCTACGCCAACATCGAAGTGGCCTACCTGCTGCAGCGGATGGAAGCGTTCTCCGGTCTGGCCATCCTGACCACCAACAATCGGCACAACCTCGATCAGGCGTTTCTGCGCCGCTTGCGATTCATCGTGGACTTCCCGCGGCCCGACGCCAGCTTGCGCGAGCGCATCTGGCGGCAATGCATTCCGGAAAGCGCGCCGGTGGCGAAGAAGGTCGACTGGCACATGCTCGCGCACTTCGACCTCTCGGGCGGCGTCATCCGTCAGGTCACGCTGCGGGCGGCCTTCCTGGCAGCGCGGCAGGAAAAGACCGAGATCGGCATGGAGCAGCTGATCGAGGCGCTGCGCTCCGAGTTCAACAAGCTCGGCATGCAGGCAGCGGAGCGGGAAGTCGCCGAGTACCAGCAGGCCCTGAGCCGGCAAGACAAGGCGGCCTGAGATGAACTACTCCGGTATCCAGCGCGTGACCGTCGAAATCCAGAAGCGCCTGAAGGAAGCGATCGGTACCACCAGCGACGCGCACGTGTTCATCGGTCCGCTGCACGACGATGCCGCCGACGATGCCTACCTGGTGCTGTTCCTGTACCGCGTGGTGCCCAACGCTGACCTGCGCAACACCCTGCACGAGGTACCTTCGGCCGACGGCACCACGAAGGTCTACGACAAGTCGCTGGCGCTGGACCTGCACTACATCCTCACCGCCGGCGGCCGCCAGGACGGAGGAGAGAGGGAATCGCTGGAGCGCCTTGGGCGTGCGATGTTGGCGCTCAACGAGCGTCCGCTGTTCACAGGCAGCGTCCTCGACAATGAGTCCGTGCGGCTCACCGCGTATCCGGGCACCAGTGATGAACTGAGCCGCGTGTGGGCGTTGTTCCCGGATCAGAACTACCGCACGTCAGTCTTGTACCTGGCGTCGCCGGTGTGGATCGACCCGGATGCGGTCCGGATCGAAGCGCCGCCCGTCATCATCGATCGCAAGCGCGCCGGTGTGATCGGCCAGCCGAGGGTTGCCTGATGGCCACCGTGGCGGGCTGGGATGATCCGATCACGCGTGAAGTCGCCGTCGCGGTCGAGTTGCTCGATCCCGTCAGCCAGCAGCGTGTATCGCAGGACGTGAAGGTGACGCTCGGCGGCCGGGTTGATCAACCCTATATCAGCGCCTCGCGCCGCTTCGTGTGGTTGGGCAATTTCGCCGCCTGGCCACCGAGCATATCGGTGGACCCGGGCAAGCTGCCGTTCGCGCCAATCGCCAATCAACCGCTGGCTGCGGCGCCCGCGGGCTGGCCTTCGGTGTCGCCGGAAAAACGCCGCATCCGCGTCACGCTCACGCCCTCGGCGAACTATCCGTTCGACGAGGGCGTGACCGCGCTCTCTGGTTATCTGTTCGAGAAGAGCGCCCAGGACCCGAACGTGCGTGTGCCCATCGCCAATGCAGAGGTGTGGTTTCAGTGGGCCGTTGGCGCGAGCTGGCTGCCGGCCACGCCCCCGCGGGTCAGAACCGACGCACGCGGCGAGTTCGGTCTGTTCGCGCGCATCGCGCACTCGGCAGGGCAGGAGCCCGACGTATTACGCGGACTGCTCAAGGTAAAGCTGTTCGTGAAGCGCGGATCGACCACCAGGGAAACGCCCGCGAATTTCCGCTACATCGA
>OEIU01000578.1_pt1 | contig 32562 bp, 30 predicted proteins | sample 1539221 | NCBI WGS metagenome assembly OEIU01 (sample SAMN03792071, study PRJEB22550) | activated sludge metagenome | feature: wastewater treatment plant; material: activated sludge; isolation source: Wastewater treatment plant of a petroleum refinery complex | place: Argentina: Zarate | collected...
CCCCAACCGGCCAGGATAGTTGTCGTCAAGCGGTCAGGATAATTGACGCCGGCCACAGCGGCCAGCACCCGCGCGCGGCGCAACGATGGGCGGGGTGTCGGGCTTGTAGATGCCGCGCTGGCGCTGGCTGTCCTGGTATTCCAACTCGGCCCTCAGGCGCAACAGCTTGGCGCGCTGGGCGTCGCGGGCGCGCTCGACGCGAGTGTTGAGCGTCTTGGCGTCGGCGCCCTGGCGATGCGCCGGCGCGTCGTGCAAGCCATGGCCGCGCCAGCGCAACGGCTGGCCGCGGTAGCTCAGATGCAGGCTGGCGTCGGCGTGCTGGGCGATGTCGATCATGGCGCGTGCCTTGGGGGCGTGGGCCTGGCCGGGCAGCAACTGCAGAATCCGGCCCTCGAACCTGCACGCTCCTTGCGCGCTCAGGCTGCGCTGGTGGTGCAGGCTGCAGATGTCGGCCAGCGCCTGGGCCGAACCCGTCCACGGCCGGTGCATGTCCTCGGGCTGCTGCGCTTGCACCGCAAAGCGCCTGTTGTGCTCGAGCAGGTAGCCCTCGAGCCAGGCGTTGGCCTCTTGCAGCGTGTCGATTCGCTCGAGCCGCATGGCCTTGCACAGCCGATCCTGCAGCGTCTGAAACAACCGCTCCACCCGCCCCTTGGCCTGCGGGCTGCGCGCGCAAATCGGCTCGATCTCGAGTTGCAAGAGCGCACGCTCGAACTGCGTGGGCTTGGCGTCCTCGGGATCGGCCTTGGTGAAGATGGCGTGGCGGTCGCTGTAGACGGCAAGCGGCGCCCCGTGGCGCTGTACCTGCGCGTGCAGCAGTTGCAGGTAGCCATGGGTCGTTTCCTCCTCGAAAAACCGCGCCGCCAGCACCCACCCCGTGGCGTCATCGATGAAGGCAATCAGACAGCACGCGGGCGAGCGCCCCTCGAACCAGTCGTGGTGGCTGCCGTCGATCTGCACCGGCTCGCCCAGACACGGCCGCCTCGCCCGGGCTGGATGCACGCGCTTGGCGCGGCGCTGGCGCACGCGCCACAAGCCCTGCGCGATCATCCACTGGCGCAAGGTCTCCTCGCTGCGCGCAAAGCCGTGTTCGCGCCGCAGATACTCGCACGCCAGCAGCGGGCCAAAGTCGCCGTAGCGGCTGCGCACCAGCGCCATGAAGTGCTCGCGTTCCTCGCGCGCTACGCGCCGGTTGCTGGGCCACCCCCGCCGGCGGCCGATCAGCCCGGCCGCGCCCGACTCGCGTACGGCGCGGCACAGCCGCTTGACCTGACGCACCGACAGCCCCAGCTTGCGCGCCGCTTCGCTCTGCCCGTGCACCCCATGCAGCACTGCCTGTACCACCGCCAGCCGCTGTGCCTCGCGCTGACTCATCAACGCCTCCTCCTGACCCATCTGCCTTCCCCCTCGACAAACTCCAAAGGGGACACTTCTACTTGGGTCTCAGGGGACATTACGACGTTGGCGCCACACAAGTCTCCCATTTGTAGCCCATGCACTACACTCGCAACATGCGGGTCGAGAAGACAGACGCGTACCGCGACTGGATTGACAACCTGAAGGATGCCGTCGGCCGCGCGCGCATCCTGATGCGCGTTGATCGCCTCGTCCATGGCAATCCGGGCGTTCACCGGAATCTGACCGATGGGGTCTCGGCGCTGAAAGTCGACGCCGGCCCGGGCTACCGCGTCTACTACTCGCTGCGCGGAGATCGACTCCTGCTCCTCCTTCTGGGTGGCGACAAGTCCACCCAGTCCAAAGACATCGCCAAGGCCATTCGATTGGCTCGTGACTATGAAAGCTGAAGGCATGGCTGCCTCGCCTCGCAAGAAGGCCCCCAGGGTCAGGACTTCGACCTACGACGTCGCCGAACATCTGCGCACGCCCGAAGACATGGCCGCCTATCTGGATGCCTGGCTCGAGGAGGCGCCCGACGACATCTCGGGGATTGCGCGCGCGCTCGGCGACATCGCCCGCGCCAAGGGCATGAGCATGGTGGCGAAAGAAGCGGGGCTCAGCCGCGAGAGCCTGTACCGGGCGCTCAGTGCCGATGGGAACCCGAGCTTTGCCACGGTCCTCAAGGTTGCCAAGGCGCTCGGCGTTCGGTTGCACGCGCAGGCGGCGTAGGCACGAGCAGGTCGCGGGGTCAACTCGCACGTTGAACCGCGTCGAGCCCGTCTGACGCATCGCGGCAAGCTCCGTCGGCGTCGCCGAAACCGCCCGCCTTCGTTCTTCGACATGGCGGCCGGGCGAGATCGCGCTGGCCCGCTGACAATCGGTTGCGGCGTAAGGTCCGTCGCGCGGTCCGCTGCCGAAGCTGCGCGTCGTGGACCGACGAAGATGGGGCGCTGTTCTTGAAACCAAGCATCGTGATCGCCAGCGTTGCCGCACTCGTGACGTTCTTCGTCCTGTGCCGGCTGTTCTCCGGCACCCCCGACAACGCGGGTCTTCTTGCATCCGTCGATCCGGTCAGTGCGGTCAAGGGTCTGGCTTTTGCACTGGCATTCGGCGCCGGCATGCCAGCCACGGTTTCGATGCTTGCCGCCATTGCAGCACTGAGCATCGCCCCGGCCGCCGTGTTTCTTGTCGCCCATCGTCTTGCGCGTCGCTTCGACGGCTAGGCTGCTGCGCATGACGCGGACGGCTCTCGCGGTTGTGCGGCCGATGATTCGAAGCAAGACAGGTGCAGCTTTCCGGGCGGCATCCGGCGTATGCTGGCAAAAGCATGAAGGCATGGGTCATTCGTGAGCCAGGCGGCCCCGAAAAGCTTCGGCTCGAGGATATGCCCGTGGCGCAGCCTCGTCGGGGCTGGGCGCTGATTCGGGTTCGCGCATTCGGATTGAACCGGTCCGAGTGGTTCACCCGAAGGGGCGAGTCGCCGACGGTGAAGTTTCCGCGTGTCCTGGGTATCGAATGCGTCGGCGAACTGGTCGACGCGGGCGGCCTGGACCTGCCCACCGGAACGACGGTCGCCGCCATGATGGGCGGCATGGGCCGTCAGTTCGACGGCTCGTACGCCGAATACACGCTGGTGCCGCATGCATGCCTCTTTTCGCTTCATACCGGGCTGCCATGGGACAGGCTCGCCGCATTGCCGGAGATGCTTCAGACCACCCACGGGTCGCTCTATGCGGGACTGGAAGTCGACCGCGCACGATCCCTGCTGATCCGGGGCGGCACCTCGTCGATCGGAATGGCTGCGCTTGCCCTGGCCAAGAGGGCCGGCCTGCGCGTCGGGGCGACCACCCGCAACCCGGACAAGGTTGCGGCTCTCGCGGCGGCCGGCGCCGACGAGGTATGGATCGACGAGGGAGCGCTCGCACAACGGGTCTCGGCCGCGACGCCGTACGACCGGGTGCTCGAGCTCGTCGGCACGCAGACCCTGCTCGATTCGCTGCGCTGTGTCGGCCGCGGCGGGATCGTCTGCATGACGGGAATGCTTGGCGGATCGTGGGTGCTCGATCGATTCGATCCGATGATCGATATTCCAACCGCGGTCAAGCTCACGTCCTACAGCGGCGAAGCCGCGGACATGTCGCCAGCGCAGTTGCAAAGCTACGTCGATCTGGTGGAAGCCGGCAAGCTTGACGTGAAGACCGGCCCCGTCTTCGATTTCGACAGCCTGCCGCAGGCGCATGCATTGATGGACGAGAACCGGGCCGGCGGAAAGATCGTCGTGCACGGATCGGGCGGGCCATGAACGGGGGCGCCGCGCCGCGTGAATCAGGTGGCGCAGGCCTTGGCCCCGGATGCAAGTCACCGCTTCGCCCGTGGTTGCGGCGAGAAATCGCACTTCCCGGCGCAATTCCTGTCGCCGGCGCAGGCTGTCCGAGGATCACCCGCGATCGTCGTCGCGCGCCACGATGCGCCGCAGCAGATGCGCGAGCACCGCGTACGGCCAGAGCCAGCCTATCCACTGCGCAACGCCGTGGAAGCGGATGAAGCGGCCGCGCTCCCAGGCCTGCAGGGCGTGGGCGAAATACGGGTCGCCCGGCGCCTGCGCGGCGAGCACGGCGAGCACCGTCGCGACGACCAGGCCGAGCGCCGCGGCGGTGCGGCGCGATACGCCGGCGCAAGCCGCGGCGAGCAGCATCGCGGCGAGCACCGCCGGCTGGGTCGTCGCGGTGCGCCAGGCGAGCGCGTGCTCGGGTCCGTAGTTGAGCGCGGCCGACAGCGTCATCGCCGCAAGCCCGAGCACGCTCGCGCCGAAGACGAGCGCGATGCGACGCCAGCCCGGCAGCGAGATCGAGAAGGCGAGCAGGCAGGGCGCGAGCAGGCCGAACGCCGTCAGCGTGCCTTCGGCGAGCGGCGACAGCGGCGCGGCAGGCATTGCCGCCGGCTCGAGGAGCACCTCGCCCCACGGCGCGGCCCACGGGATGTCCTGCAGCCATGCGCCGACATCCGCCGCGGCCTCGCGCAGTTGCAGCCCGATCGCGCCGAGGCCGAGCGGCACCGGCGTCGGAAACAGCATGCCGAACGGCCACAGCAGCAGCAGCGTCAGCGCGACCGCGCTGCGGCCGGCGAACCAGCGGTCGCGCAGCGCATGCCAGCGCAGCGTCAGACCGAAGCGATCGGCGAGCGCGGCGAGCAGCATGCCGATCGCCGCACCGGCGCTGTTGAGCGCCCAGTCGGCGGCCGAAGGTACGCGCTGCGGCAGGTAGTTCTGCAGCAGTTCCATCGCAAGCGACATCAGCGACGGCAGCGCAAATCCGAGCAGCGCCGCCATGGCACGACGGCTTCCCGAGCGCAGCGCGGCGATATAGACGAGCGCGCCCAGCGGCAGGTAGCCGACCAGATTCGCGACGATGTCGAAGCGGTCCCACCACTTCGGCCAGGGCAGGCTCAGGAAGGCAAGCGACCACAGGCCCTGCGGATGGTGCCAGCCGCTGAAGGGGTAGAGCGTCGCATAGACGACCAGCGCGCCGTAGGCCGCGGCGAGCGGCACCGACGAACTGGCCGCACGCTTCATCAGAACGGCTTGACGACCACTAGCACGACGATCGTGGCGAACAGCAGCACGCTCGTTTCGTTGAATACACGCAGCCAGCGCTCGCTGCGGCGGTTGCCGAACTGCTCGAAATCCTGCAGCAGGCGCCGGCACTGGAAGTGATAGGCGATGACCGCGGCGACGAGCACCAGCTTGACGTGCATCCAGCCGCTGCCCGGCCCCATGCCGATGCGATAGCCGAGCCAGAGCCACAGACCGAGCGCGATCGCAACGGCCATCAGAATCGTGCTGAAGCGATACAGCCGGCGCCCCATGACGAGCAGCCTTTCGCGCTCGGCGTGGCTGTCGGCCGGCACCTGCGCCAGGTTGACGAAGATGCGCGGCAGGTAGAACAGTCCCGCAAACCACGCGGCGACGAAGACGATATGAAAGGCCTTGATCCAGAGCATGCGGGCATTATCGCCAGCACCAAAAGAGGGGCCCTGACGGATGAGGCCAGGGCCCGCAATGTCCGTGCGCCTTCGCGCGCGGGCACCTGCTCAGGGAGGAAAAGCAGGGAATGACTGCCTCGCGGCTATCATTCAAAGGTAACTTTAGCAGACGCGCCGCGCGAATCCAAGCCGCGGTCGCGAAGTGAGCGCCGGCCAGCGTCTGCCGCCCGCCGCTCCCCCGCGCGAAGGAGCCAACCCGTGATCGACCTGCCCCCGTTTCCTGCCAGCCGCCCGCGCCGCCTGCGCAAGGACGCCTTCAGCCGCGCGCTGGTGCAGGAGCACCGGTTGCATCCGAGCGACCTGATCCTGCCGGTCTTCGTCGTCGACGGCGAGCGTCAGCGCCAGGACGTGCCGTCGATGCCGGGCGTGCAGCGCCTGAGCCTGGACAATTTGCTGCCGGTCGCCGAGGAGTGCCTCGCGCTCGGCGTGCCGGTGCTGGCCCTCTTTCCGGTCATCGCGCCGGAACTGAAGACGCCCGACGGCCGCGAGGCCCTGAACGCCGACGGCCTCGTGCCGCGCGTCGTGCGCGAACTGAAGCGCCGCTTCCCCGAGCTCGGGCTGCTGACCGACGTCGCGCTCGACCCGTTCACCTCGCACGGCCAGGACGGGCTGCTCGACGCGACCGGCTACGTGATGAACGACGAGACGGTCGAGGTGCTGACGCAGCAGGCGCTGCTGCAGGCCGAGGCTGGCGTCGATATCGTCGCCCCGAGCGACATGATGGACGGCAGGATCGGTGCGATCCGCGACGTGCTCGAGGAGCGCGACCTGATCCACACCAGGATCATGGCCTATAGCGCGAAATACGCGAGCGCCTTCTACGGGCCGTTTCGCGACGCCGTCGGCTCGGCCGGCAACCTCGGCAAGGGCACGAAGCGCGTCTACCAGATGGACCCGGCCAACAGCGACGAGGCGCTGCGCGAGGTCGCGCTCGATATCGCCGAGGGCGCCGACATGGTGATGGTCAAGCCCGGCATGCCCTACCTCGACATCGTGCGCCGCGTGAAGGACGAGTTCCGGATGCCGACCTTCGCCTATCAGGTGAGCGGCGAATACGCGATGCTCAAGGCCGCCGCCGCCAACGGCTGGCTCGACCACGACGCGGTGATGATGGAGGCGCTGCTCGCCTTCAAGCGCGCCGGCGCCGACGGCGTGCTGAGCTATTTCGCGCTCGACGCGGCGCGTCTGCTGCGCGCCGCCTGAACCTGGACTCGGCTCAATCCCGCCGATACGGATCGGCGAAGCCGAGGCCGACGAGAATCCGGCTCTCCAGCGCCTCCATCCGCTTCGCGTCGGCCGCGTCCTCGTGGTCGTGGCCCTGCGCGTGCAGCGTGCCGTGCACGAGCAGGTGCGCATAGTGATCGGCGAGTCCGATGCCTTGCGCCGCTGCTTCGTCGGCGACGACCGGCGCGCAGACGACGATATCGGCGACGACGGCCGGCGCGTGCTCGTAGTCGAAGGTCAGCACGTTGGTCGCATAGTCCCGGCCGCGGTAGGCGCGGTTCAGCGCGCGCCCCTCGTCAAGGCCGACGATGCGCACCGTGATCACCGCCGGCGAGGCGAGCGCGGCGCGGATCCAGCGCGCGACCGCGTGGCGCGGCAGCAGCGCCCGGTGCGCCCCGTCGGCGAACTGCAGCGACAGGGTCAGCGCCTGCCGCGTCAAGCGCGGTCCCCGCCGCGATCGGCGGCGTCGTAGGCCTCGACGATGCGCGCGACGAGCGGGTGGCGCACGACGTCGGCGGCGCTAAAGTGGGTCGTCGCGATGCCGCGCACCCGGCGCAGGATGCGCTCGGCCTCGACGAGGCCGCTTTCGGTACCGCGCGGCAGGTCGATCTGGCTCACGTCGCCATTGACGACGGCGCGCGAGCCGAAGCCGATCCGGGTCAGGAACATCTTCATCTGCTCGCGCGTCGTATTCTGCGCCTCGTCGAGGATGACGAAGGCGTGGTTCAGCGTGCGCCCGCGCATGAAGGCCAGCGGCGCGATCTCCAGCGTGCCCTTCTCGAAGGCCTTGGTGACGCGGTCGAAGCCCATCAGGTCGTACAGCGCGTCGTACAGCGGGCGCAGGTAGGGGTCGACCTTCTGCGCCAGGTCGCCGGGCAGGAAGCCGAGCCGCTCGCCGGCCTCGACCGCCGGGCGCGTCAGCACGATGCGCTGCACGCTGCTGCGCTCGAGCGCGTCGACCGCGCAGGCGACGGCGAGGAAGGTCTTGCCGGTGCCGGCCGGGCCGATGCCGAAGCTGATGTCGTGCGTCAGGATGCTGCGCAGATAGCGCACCTGGTTGGGCGTGCGCCCCTGCAGGTCGGCGTGGCGCGTGCGCAGCACGATCGGCGCGTCGGCGGCGTCGTGCAGCGGGGTCGGCGCCGCCACACCACGGCGGCGCGGCGGCGCGGCCAGATCGGCCGCCGCCTCGGTCAGCGCGAGCTGGAAGGCCTCGGCGGCGATCGGCTTTCTGGCGCGGTCGTAGAGCGACTGCAGCAGCGCGACGGCGCGCTCGGCGGCGCCCTTCGCGCCTTCGACGCGAAACGATTCGTTGCGCCGCGAGATGCGCACGTCCAGCGCCTCCTCGATGCCGCGCAGATGCTCGTCCAGGCTGCCGCACAGGTGCGCGAGCCGTACATTGTCGAGCGGGATGAAGGCGTGGCGAAGGATCAAGGCAGGGTGCGGCCGGCAGGCATGGCGCATTGTCGCCGCAGTTCGCGCCCGGGCGGTGCCGCACGCCGGCAACGACGCACCGCCGGCTGCGGCAATGCGATGCCGCGGCGGTGCAGGCATGATGCGCATACGCGGCGATTGCGCAGGCTCAATGGCGGCGGCCGCCACTGCACCGAAACTCGACGAGGAGTGAAACGATGAAGATATTGCTGCCCGTGGACGGCTCCGACGCCGCGCTCGATGCGGTGCGCTTTGCGGTCCGCCTGGCGCGCGAAGGGCTCGCCATCGAATGCGTGCTCGCCAATGTGCAGGAGCCGGCGACGCTGTACGAGATGGTCGTCGCCCACGACGCCGAGGTGCTGCACGAGATCAGCGATGCCGCCGGCGCGCACGCGATCGAGCCGGCCGCCGCGCTGCTGCGCGCCGCGGCCATCGATTGCACGAGCGAGGTCGCAAGCGGCGACCCGGGTCACAGCCTGGTCGAGCTGGCCGAGACGCTGGACTGCGCGATGATCGTCATGAGCGCGCGCGGCATGGGCGCGCTGCGCCAGGCGCTGCTCGGCTCGGTGTCGCAGTCGGTGCTGCATTCGAGTTCGGTGCCGGTGCTGCTCGTCAAGCCGCCGCCCGAGCCCGAGGCCGAGCCCGACGAGATCGCGCGGTCGCTCGCCGACGAACCGCCGGCCTGAGCCGCGGGCCGGGAATCCATCATGGTGCACAGCGCCTTCGCCCCGCCGGTCTTCGATGCGCTGCGCCTGGCCGACGCGAGCCTGGATATCACGGCCACGCAGCGGCTCGGGGCGCGGGCGATCCGCACCCGCCAGGCGAGCCGCCTGCGCGCGCTGCTCGACGCCGCGCGTTCGGGAACGCGCTTCTGGCGCGAGCGGCTGCCGGCGAGCTTGCCGGACGGCGGCGCGGAGATCGATCTCGCAACCCTGCCCGTCCTCACCAAGGCGCAGCTGATGGCGCGCTTCGACGACGCCGTCGCGCAGCCCGAGGTGACGCTCGCCGGGCTGCGCGAATTCGTCTCCGACCCGGCGCGCGTCGGCGAGGCCTTCCTCGGCCGCTATATCGTCTGGGAGAGCTCGGGCACGAGCGGCGAGTCCGGCATCTTCGTACAGGACGCCGCGACGATGGCCGTGCTCGACGCCCTCGAGGCGCTGCGCCGCCACACGCTGCGCCCGATGCGCCGGCTGTTCGATCCGCTGTACCTGAGCGAGCGGCTGGTCTTCGTTGGCGCGACCTGCGGCCACTTCGCGAGCGTCGTCTCGGTCGAGCGGTTGCGCCGCCTCAATCCGTGGATGGGGATGGCGTATCACACGCTGTCGATCATGCGGCCGACGATCGAGATCGTCGCCGAACTGAACGCGCTGCAGCCGAGCATCCTCGTCAGCTACCCGACCGCCGTCGCGCTGCTCGCCGACCAGGCGCGCAGCGGCGCCCTGCAGATCCGCCCCGCCGAGATCTGGACCGGTGGCGAGACGCTGGCCGCCGATGTCCGCCGCCACATCGAGCAGACCTTCGGCTGCCCGGTGCGCAACAGCTACGGCGCGTCCGAGTTCCTGTCGATCGGCTGGGAGTGTGCCGAGGGCGCGATGCACGTCAACGCCGACTGGGTGATCTTGGAGCCGGTCGACGAGCGCATGCAGCCGGTGCCGCCCGGCACCGTCTCGCACACGACGCTGCTGACGAACCTGGCGAATCACCTGCAGCCCCTGATCCGCTACGACCTGGGCGACCGGCTGCGCGTGCAGCCCGGCGCCTGCGCCTGCGGCTCGCCGCTGCCGGTGATCGAGGTCCAGGGCCGGCAGGACGATCCGCTCGTCTGGCGCGACGCGCACGGCGCCAGCGTCAGCTGGCTGCCGCTCGCCCTCTCGACGCTGCTCGAGGAAGAGTGCGGCGTGTTCGACTTTCAGCTCCGCCAGCAGGGCGACCGCACGCTATGCCTGCGCGTCGGTCTCGACGGCGAGGCGGCGCACGAGGCGCTCGCGCGCTGCCACCGCTCGCTCACCGCGCTGGCCCAGCGCGACCGCGTGGCGGGCCTGCGCATCGTCATGGAGCACGGCCAGCCGCTCCTGCGCGGCGCGAGCGGCAAGGTCAAGCGCGTGATCGGCGACGCGCGCCGAATCAGGGTGCCGCGCTGATGCGGTAGACGGCGCCGTTCAGGTCGTCGCTGACGAGCAGCGAGCCGTCGCGGCGCACGAGGACATCGACCGGGCGGCCGAGAAAGGCATTGTTCTCGACCAGGCCGCCGAGGAAGGGCTCCATCTTCGCGATGCCGCCCCTGCCGTCGGGGAAGGCGACGACGACATCAGCGGCAAATTTCTGCGACCGGTTCCACGGGCCGTGGCGGGCGATGAAGATCGCGCCGCGATATTTCGGCGGGAACATGCCGCCTTCGTAGAAACGCATGCCGAGCGCCGCCGCGTGCGGCCCGAGCAGCAAAGCCGGCTGCGCGAAATCGGCGCAGTTCCTGCCGCGGCCGAACTCCGGGTCGGGCAGCATGCCCTGATGGCAGTACGGATAGCCGAAATGCTGCCTGCCGGGCTGCGTGAGGTGGTCGAGTTCGTCGTTCGGCAACTCGTCGCCCATCCAGTCGCGGCCGTTGTCGGTGAACCAGAGGCTGCCGTCCTTCGGGTCGAAATCGAAGCCGACCGTATTGCGCACGCCCTCGGCGACCACGTCGATGCCGCTGCCGTCGAGATTCATGCGCCGGATCTGCGCGAAGCCGGGCGGCGGCAGGCAGATATTGCACGGCGCGCCGATGCCGACGTAGAGCTTGCGGTCGGGGCCGATCGCGAGATAGCGCCACCCGTGCGCGCGCTTGTCGGGAAGCTGGTCGTAGACGGTCACCGGCTTGGGCGGGTCGTCGAGACGCTGCTCGATGGCGTCGAAACGCAGGATCATCGTCATCGTCGCGACGTAGAGAGCGCCCTTGTGGAACGCGATGCCGTTGGGCATCTCGAGGCCGGCGGCGATCGTCTTCACCTGCCGCCGGCCATCCTTCTCGACGATCGCATGGACCTTGCCCGCCGAGCGCGAGCTGACGAAGACGGTGCCGGCGTCGCCCTCGCGCAGGCTGCGCGCATCGGGCACGCCGGCGGCGAAGACCTCGGCCTTGAAGCCGGGCGGCAGCGTGATCCGTGCGAGCGGCAGCCTGTCGGCCGGCGTCGCGTCGGCCGCGGCGCCGGGCAGCCCGGTCAAACCGGCGAGCGCGGCGACGGCAAGCGCCGCGGCGACGCGCCACACGCCGGATCGAATCGACCGCGCCTGCGTCATCCCTGCGCAATCGCCGCGCCGGCGGCAGTCGCCAGCGCGATCAGCTCGGCCTCGCGCTGCGGCGCAAGCCTGCCCGCAAGGCGCGCGTCGCCGGCGGCCGGCAGCGGCTCGGCGAGCACGGCGCGCACCGTATCGCCGAGCGGCCGGGTGCGCAGGCCGTGCGCGATCGCGCGCGAAATATCGACCGCCATCAGGCCGGCCGTCTCGGCGTCGCCCGCCGCAACCCACAGCGGCAGTCCGGTCCACGGCGCGACATCCTGCGCCGTCAAGACCGACTCGGCGACCGCGACCGGTTCGGCCGGCGACCGGCCGATCGCGCGCGCGCCTTCACGGCAGGCGGCGATCAGCTCGGCCCAGCCGAGCGGCTTGCCGTCCGCCGGGCCGGTTGCGTTGAACGCGCCCGTCGCGCCATCTTCCAGCAGCGTCACCATCCAGCGTGCAAGATCGAATGCGTCGATGAACTGCAGGCGCGCGGCCGGCGCATCCGGCACCAGCATCGTCCCGCCCGCCGCGGCGCGCCACGGCCAGTAGGAAAAGCGCCCGCTCGGGTCGCCGCTGCCGACGATCAGCCCGGGCCGCACGACGATCAGCCGCGCGCCGAGCAGGCGGGATAGCACGCGCTCGGACTCGGCCTTCAGTGGGCCGTAGTTCTGCGCCGTCACGGCGGCGTCGGCGGCCAGCCCGTCGGCCGGCGCGAGCGGCGCGCTTTCGTCCAACCGCGGCGTCGCGAGCGACGCATAGGCCGAGATGCTCGAGACGAACAGATAGCGTGCGAAGCCGGCCAGCGCCCGGGCGGTCGGCTCGACGTCGGCGGGGCAGTAGCCGCAGGTGTCGATCACCGCATCCCAGCGGCCACGCCCGAGCGCGGCGAGGTCGCCGCGCCGGTCGCCGGTCAGCACCTGCACGCCGTGCGGCCAGTCGCGGCGCGCCTTGCCGCGGTTGAAGACGGTGACCGCGTGCCCGCGCGCGAGCGCCGCGTCGAGCAGCGCGCGGCCCAGAAAGACGCCGCCGCCGAGCAACAGGATATTCAACGCCGCGCCCATGTCGCCGCGCCTCAGACGCGCTCGACGACGATCGCGATGCCCTGCCCGACACCGATACACATCGTGCACAGCGCGTAGCGGCCGCCGGACCGCTCGAGCTGGTTGACGGCCGTCGTCACGAGCCGCGCGCCGCTCGCGCCGAGCGGATGGCCGAGCGCGATCGCGCCGCCGTTCGGATTGACGCGCGGATCGTCGTCGGCGATGCCGAGGTCGCGCAGCACGGCAAGGCCCTGCGCCGCGAACGCCTCGTTCAGTTCGATGACGTCGATCTGCGCCAGCGTCAGGCCGGTGAGGCCGAGCACCTTGCGCGTTGCCGGCGCCGGGCCGATGCCCATGATGCGCGGCGCAACGCCGGCCACGGCCATGCCGACGACGCGTGCGCGCGGCGCGAGGCCATGCGCCTTCGCCGCCGCCTCGCTCGCCAGCAGCAGCGCGCAGGCGCCGTCGTTGACGCCCGAGGCGTTGCCGGCCGTCACGCTGCCGTCGGCGCGCACGATGGGCTTCAGCCGCGCGAGCGCCTCGATCGACGTTTCGCGCGGATGCTCGTCGCGGGCGACGACGATCGGGTCGCCCTTCTTCTGCGCCAGCGTCACCGGCGCGATCTCGGCGTCGAAGAAGCCGGATCGCTGCGCCGCCAGCGCCTTCGTCTGCGAGGCGAGCGCCATGCGGTCCTGCGCCTCGCGCTCGATGCGGAAGTCGGTCGCGACGTTTTCGGCCGTCTCCGGCATCGAGTCGATGCCGTGCTTGTCCTTCATCAGCTTGTTGACGAAGCGCCAGCCGATCGTCGTGTCGTACACCGCGTTGGTGCGCGCGAAGGCACTCTCGGCCTTGGGCATGACGAACGGCGCGCGGCTCATGCTCTCGACGCCGCCGGCGATCATCAGCCCGGCCTCGCCGCTCTTGATCGCGCGCGCCGCACTGCCGACGGCGTCCATCCCCGAGCCGCACAGCCGGTTGATCGTCGCCCCGCCGACCGCGGTCGGCAAGCCGGCAAGCAGCGCCGCCATGCGGGCGACATTGCGGTTGTCCTCGCCGGCCTGGTTCGCGCAGCCGTACAGCACGTCGCTCACCGCGCTCCAGTCGAGCCCGGGATGGCGCGCCATCAGCGCCTTGATCGGCAGTGCCGCGAGGTCGTCGGCGCGCACCGAGGAGAGCGCGCCGCCGTAGCGGCCGAAAGGCGTGCGAATCGCATCGCAGATGAAGGCTTGCGTCATGGCGGATTCCGGTTTGCAGCGTGAGCCGCGATTGTCTCGCAGCCCGCGGCGGGCCGGACAAGACACCGCCGAGCGTGAACGCTTCACGCCCTGCGCGCGCGCGCGCCGCACCCCGCTGCGCTCAAGTCGCGCGCCGCGCGTGCCGATGATCCGTCCATGCCACCCACTTCACGGGCGGCGCGCCGTCCACACAACCCGAACGATGAGCGAGAACGCTTCGCAACATTTCGCAGCCGTCGGCGAGCTTCGCGTCGGCATGTTCATCCACCTGAAGGGCGGCTGGCTTGCGCATCCCTTCCCGCTCAGCAATTTCAAGATCAGCTCGCCGCAGCAGATCGCGACGATCCGCTCGCTCGGCCTGAAGACGGTACGCTGGAGCCCCGAGAAGAGCGACCTCGACACCGCGCCCGAGACCTCCGACTTTGCCGACCGCGTGCCGGCAAAGAGCGCCGACGCTGCCGGCGCGGGCTCTCGGGTCGGCGCCGGTGGCGCGGCAGATTCGGCAGACGCAGCGCGGCGCGCGCCCATGCGCCCCGAACCGATCGAGGCCGCGCCGCGCGCCGCGGGCGGCGCCGCGGCGGGTGCGGCCATGCCGATCCCGCCCGTCTCGGCCGCACCGGTTCCTGCCGCCGCCCCGGCCGCGGCCCTGGCGGACGCCGAATCCCGCCGCCGCGGCGCGGTCGCCGCCCAGCGCGCGGCGCTGCAGCACTGCCAGCGCCAGTTCGCCGAGGCCAACCTCGCCTACCGGACGATGGCCGACCTCGTCACCGCCAAACCCAGGCTCGCGCGCGAGCAGTCCGAGGCGCTGTCGCGTGCGCTCGTCGACAAGATGCTCGGCTCGGGCGAGATCTGCATCCGGCTGCTCGCCGAGACCGCGGGCGACAAGGCGTCGGCGCATGCGATCAATGTCGCGGTCATCGCGCTGCTGCTGGGCAAGTCGTTCGGACTCGCCGAATCGGACATGCTCGATCTCGGGGTCGGCGCGATGCTGCACGATATCGGCAAGCTCGACCTGCCCGAGCGGCTGCGCCACCGCGAGGATCACTTCTCGCCGTCCGAGGCGCTGTACTACCAGGAGCACGTGGCGCACGGCGCGGCGCACGCACGCCGCATGGGGCTTGCCGAAGGCGCGCTGTCGGTCATCGAGCAGCACCACGAGCACGCCGACGGCAGCGGCTTTCCGCTGCGCCTGACGAGCGCGCGCATGAGCGTCGCCGCGCGCATCGTCGCCCTCGTCAACCGCTACGACAACCTGTGCAATCCGCACGTGCCGTCGCGCGCGCTGACGCCGCACGAGGCGCTGTCGCTGCTGTTCGCGCAGGGCAAGAGCAAGTTCGACGCCACGATTCTGGGCGCCTTCGTGAAGATGATGGGTGTCTATCCGCCGGGATCGGCGGTGCAGCTGACCGACGACCGCTTCGCGCTCGTCGTCGCCGTCAACTCGGACCGCCCGCTCAAGCCGCGGGTGCTGGTCCACGAGCAGGGCATCGCGGCCGCCGACACGCTGCTGCTCGACCTGGAGAACGAGCCCAAGCTCGGCATCCGGCGCAGCCTGAAGCCGCTTGCGCTGCCGCGCGACGCGCTCGAGTTTCTCGCCCCGCGTCCGCGCGTCGCCTACTTCTTCGAGCCGGCGCACGAACTCGAGGCGGAGGCGATCGGGTGACGCGCAGGGCGCGCAGGCAGGGCGCCCGCGGGTGCGATGCGCTGCGCATGCACGGCGCCGACCCCGGCGCGGCGCGGCGCGACGAAGCGAACGCCGCGCTGATCGAGGCGCTGCCCGAAGCAGTCTGGCTGGTCGACGCCGATACGCTGCGGGTGCGCGCCGCCAACAGCGCCGCCGCACGGCTGCTGGGGATGCCCGCGCAGGCCTTGTGCGGGCGCAGCATGAGCGAGCTGTGCGCGACGCCGGAAGACCTGTGCTTCTGGAGCGAGGTCGCGATCGGCGCGTCGGAGCGCATCGTCTCGGACAGCTGGGTGCAGCGCGCCGACGGCAGCCTGCTGCCCGTGACGCGCAGCGTCTCGCGCGCCGCGCAGGCGCACGGCGCGGCGCTCTTCGTCGTCGCGCTGCACGACCGAAGCGCCGAGGTGCGCGTCGCGCAGGAGAGCGAAGCCGCGCTCGCCGGGCTGCGCGCGACGCTCGAGTCGACCGCCGACGCCATCCTCGTGACCGATCTCGCCGGCCGCATCGTCACCTGCAACCGGCGCTTCGCCGCGCTCTGGAACCTGGACGCCGAACTGCTCGCGCGCTGCGACGATACCGGCGTGCGCGAATGGATGGCGCGCAACGTCGCCGACCCGGCTGCCTACGCCGAGCGGCTGGCGGCGATCGAGGAGGCCACGACGCTGCAGACGAGCGACGTCTTCAAGCTGCGCTCGGGGCGCATCGTCGAACGCGTCACGCTGCCGCAGATGAGCCGCGGGCAGCCGATCGGCCGCGTCTACTCGTTTCGCGACATCACCGCGCAGCTCGAAGCGCACCAGCGCATCGAGCAGCTCTCGCACACCGATCCGCTGACCGGGCTGCCGAACCGGCGGCTGCTCGCCGACCGCATCGAGCACGCGCTCGCGATGGCGCAGCGCGACGGCACGCCGTTTGCCGTGCTGTTCCTCGACCTGGACCGCTTCAAGCACATCAACGATTCGCTCGGCCACCAGTTCGGCGACCGCGTGCTGACCGAAGTGAGCGAGCGCATCAAGTCCTGCCTGCGCCAGGTCGACACCGTTGCCCGCCTCGGCGGCGACGAGTTCGTGATGGTCATGCACCAGGCCGACGCCGCCGGCGCGCAGGCCACCGCGCAACGCGTGATCGAGGCGATGTCGCGCCCCTTCGCGCAGGGCGGCCTGAGCTTCACGGTGACGTGCAGCATCGGCATCGCGCTCTATCCGAACGACGGCGAGACGCTGGACGAACTGCTGCGCCACGCCGACAAGGCGATGTACAGCGTGAAGGAAGGCGGCCGCGCCGGCTACCGCTTCCACCATCCGCGCAAGGACGTGGATTTGAAGAGCCGCATGCGCATCGACCATGCGATGCGCCAGGGGCTCGCACGCGGGGACTTCCGGCTCGACTACCAGCCGCAGGTCGACTGTGCGAGCGGCCGCGTCGTCGGTGCCGAGGCGCTGCTGCGCTGGGACGACGCCGAACTCGGCGCGATGCTGCCGGCCGATTTCATTGGCGTCGCCGAGGAGAGCGGCTTCATCGTCGCGATCGGCGAATGGGTGCTCGGCGAGGCGGTGCGCCAGGCCGCGCAGTGGCGTGCGCGCGGGCTCGACATCGTCGTCGCGGTCAACGTCTCGGCGCTGCAGTTCCAGCGGCCCGATTTCGTCGACGGCGTCGCGCGCAGCCTGCAGGGCGCCGGCCTGCCCGCGCACGGGCTCGAACTGGAGCTCACCGAATCGATCCTGATCCAGGATGCGCAGGAGGCGCTCGCACGGCTGCAGGCGCTGGCCCAACTCGGCGTGCGGCTCGCGATCGACGACTTCGGCACCGGCTATTCGAGCCTCGCCTACCTGAAGCGCTTCCCGATCCGGCAGCTCAAGATCGACCGCAGCTTCATCGACGGTCTGCCCGGCGACGAAAGCGATGTCGCGATCGTGCGGGCGATCGTCAGCATGGGCCGCGCGCTGCACATGAGAATCATCGCCGAAGGCGTCGAGACCGAGGCGCAGCGCCGATTCCTGCAGTCCGCCGGCTGCGATCTGTACCAGGGCTTCGTCTTCGCGCCGGCGCTCGACGCGCAGCGCCTGTTCGAGCTTGCCAACGCGGCGGCGCGGCCGGCGTCGCGCGCCATCCGTCTCGTCGGCTGATTGCCGCGCGATCGTTGCGCGGGCGCGGGGCCAATGGCCTTGCTCGGGGCACCGGCTTGCCACGCCGGCCGTTTCGTCCTTAGGATGCGGCCTGCGCTGCGGCATCGCGCCGCGGCATCCACCGGCCCATCGGAGCGAAGCGCAAAGCGGATGAACCCATTGCACGCCCTGCTCGAGCGCAAGCTCGAGACCCTCGGCACCGGACTGGCGGTCGTCCTGCCCGGCGGACAGCGCTTCGGCCCGGCCGACGCCAGGGTGCGGATCACGCTGCGCGAGCTGGCGCCGCTCGCCCACATCGCGAGCGGCGAGGTCGGCCGCGTCGCGCAGGACTATGTCGAGGGGCATCTCGATTTCGACGGCAGCGTGCGCGACCTGATGGACGTCGCGGCGCAGATGATCGAGGCCGATCCGACGATCGAGCACGCCGGCCGCGGGCCGCTTGGCTGGTGGCGCGGCATCTCGCTGCTGAGCCGTTCGCGCGCCCATCACAAGCCCGAGGCCGACGCGCGCCAGATCCAGTTCCACTACGACATCTCGGACGATTTCTACGCCCTCTGGCTCGATCCGCTGCGCGTCTATTCGTGCGCCTACTTCCGCGAGCCGGACATGACGCTGGCGCAGGCGCAGCAGGCCAAGCTCGACCACATCTGCCGCAAGCTGATGCTGCGCGAGGGCGAGCGCTTCCTCGATATCGGTGCCGGCTGGGGCGGCCTGCTGCTGTGGGCGGCCGAGCACTACGGCGTGCGTGCCAGCGGCATCACGCTGTCGAAGAACCAGCACGCGCACGTGAACCGGCTGATAGACGAGCGCGGGCTGCGCGGCCGCGTCTCGATGGAACTGCGCGACTACCGCGAACTGGGCGAGGACGAGCCGTGGGAGAAGATCGCCTCGGTCGGCATGTTCGAGCACGTCGGCCGCGCGATGCTGCCGGGCTATTTCGCCAAGGTGCGCCGCCTGCTCGCGCCCGGCGGGCTGATGATGAACCACGGCATCACCGCCGGCGGCACGAAAAACGAGCACCTCGGCGCCGGGATGGGCGACTTCATCGAGCGCTATATCTTTCCGGGCGGCGAGCTCGAGCATGCTTCCTACGTGCTCGAAGTGCTGAGCGAGGCGGGGCTCGAAGCGGTCGACCTCGAGAACCTGCGCCCGCACTATGCGCGCACGCTGTGGCATTGGAGCGACGCCCTCGAGGCGCAATTGCCGCAGGCGCGCGAGTTGACGCGCGACAGCGTCGTGCGCGCCTACCGGCTCTACCTCGCCGGCTGCGCGATGTGCTTCGAGCATGGCTGGATCTCGCTGTCGCAGTTCCTCACCGCCAATCCAACCGGCCGTGTCGGCGAGGGGCCGATGCGCGGCGCACAATCGGCCTATCCGTTCAATCGCGCCTACGTCTACGCGAAGCGCTGATCCATGCTCTACAAATTCAAGTCCAAGGCGGCCGGCGACGTCGTCATGCTCGAGGAGAATGCGCACCAGGTGCTGCGCATCCTCGGCCGCGAGCCGCAGGCCAAGGGCATCCTCGAGGTCGCGGCGATGCCAGCGGCGACGGCGGCAATCGAAGCCGCGGTGGAGGAAGAAGAGCAGGCCCGCCGCGAGGCGCAGGCCGAGGCCGCGGCGAACGGCCGCAAGCTGCCGGCGCGCAGCGCCGTCACGCTGCGCCAGCGCACCTGGCCGCTGCTCGAGATGATCCGGCGCGCGCAGAAGGCGGGCGAAGTCATCGTCTGGGGCGTCTGATCCCCTGCAATGCCGGATCACGCAACGCGCGTCATCGCGATCCGCCACGGCGAGACGGCGTGGAACGCCGACAAGCGGCTGCAAGGCCAGACCGACATCGAGTTGAACGATACCGGCCAGCGCCAGGCGCTGCGCCTGGCCGGCGCGCTGGCCGACGCCGGGATCACGAGCCTCTACGCGAGCGATCTGCGGCGGGCGATGCAGACCGCGCAGCCGATCGCCGCGCGCTGCGGCGTCGCACTCGGCACCGATGCCGGCCTGCGCGAGCGCAACTTCGGCATCTTCGAGGGCCAGCGCTGGGTCGATCTCGAGCGCCGGTGGCCCGAGCAGGCGCGGCGCTGGCGCGAACGCAACGGAGACTTCGCGCCCGACGGCGGCGAGACGCTGGCCGGCTTCTACGCGCGCTGCGTCGACAGCGCGACGCGCCTGGCGGTGCGCCATCCGGGCGAAACGATTGCCTTCGTCGCGCACGGCGGCGTGCTCGACTGCCTGTACCGCGCCGCGGCGCGCATTCCGCTCGAGGCGCCGCGCACATGGCAACTCGGCAACGCAAGCATCAACCGGCTGCTCTTCAACGGCGAATCGTTCACCCTCGTCGGCTGGAACGACAGCCGGCATCTGGACGCTGGGCTCGACGACAACGACGAGGCGACCGCGGCCGCGGAGCGCGCCACATGACGCCGCCGCCGGCCCGCGCGGGCGACCCGATCGCCGCGATCGCGACGCCCGCGCTCGTCATCGACCAGGACGCCCTCGAGCGCAATATCGCGCGCATGGCGGCGTTCGCCCGCGAATGCGGGCTGCGCCTGCGGCCGCATGCGAAGACGCACAAGAGCGCGCAGATCGCGCGGATGCAGATCGCCGCCGGCGCCCTGGGCGTATGCGTGCAGAAGGTCTCGGAGGCCGAGGCGCTCGCCGCACGAGGCATAGCGGACCTCTATATCAGCAACGAGGTGGTCGCCGAAGACCGCGTCGCGCGCGTCGCAGCGCTTGCCGGCCAGGTGCGGCTTGCAATCGCGGCCGACTCGGCGCTCGGCATCGACCGGCTCGCGCGCGCGGTGCAGGCCGCGGGCAGCACGATCGACGTCTTCGTCGAGGTCGATGTCGGCCAGGGCCGCTGCGGCGCCGCGCCCGCGGGCGCGGGCAGCCTGGCGCGCCGCGTGGTCTCGCACGCCGGATTGCGGTTTGCCGGATTGCAGGCCTACCACGGCGGCGCGCAGCATATCCGCTCGAGCGCCGATCGCGAGGCGGCCATCCGCCGCGCGGTGGCGGCGGCGGCGGCGGCGCGCGCCGCCGTCACCTCGGCCGGCGTCGCCTGCCCGCTCGTCACCGGCGCCGGCAGCGGCAGCTTCGCCTTCGAGGCGGCCAGCGGCGTCTATGGCGAACTGCAGCCGGGTTCGTACGTCTTCCTCGACCGCGACTACGCGGCCAACGAGGCGGCGCCCAACACACCCGCGTTCGAGCACGCGCTCTTCGTGCTCAGCCGCGTGATGAGCCGCGGCGAGGCGCATGCGGTCGTCGATGCCGGGCACAAGTCGCACGCGATCGATTCGGGCCTGCCCGCGGTCTGGCAACGCGACCTCGACTTTGCCAACGGCGGCGACGAACACGGCATCCTGCTGCCGCGCGCCGGCAGCGGCTCGCATGCCTTGCCGGCGCTGGATGAAGTCGTCTGGCTCGTGCCGGGCCACTGCGACCCGACGGTCAACCTGCACGACCACTACGTGTGCGTTCGCGGCGGACTGCAGCAGGGCATCGTCGAGGCCGTCTGGCCGGTCGATGCGCGCGGTTGTGTCGCCTGACTCGCGGCGCTTATAGCGCCGACGCGGTGCAGCCGTCATCGCCCGGCTTGCACACGCGCAGGCGGCCCGACGGGTTGGAGATGATGCGCCGTGTCTGGCTGCTGTTCTTGAAGTCGAGCGACGACGACTGGAACGCCCCCGACACCAGCCGCGGATAACCCGAGCCGTTGAACATCATGTAGAGCTTGCCGTTGTTCGGGTCCTTGAAGCCTTCGGGCGCACTGCCGGTCTTGACAGTCACGGCTTCGGGAACCTTGGGCTCACACGACAGGATATCGTCACCCGAATTCAAGCTCTGCGAGCCGTTGTTGTCGACGAATACGAGCCAGCCCTGGGTCCAGTCGTCGCCCCAGGTCTTGCAGTCCGCCGTCGGCACGACGAATGTATTGCGGCCGCGTTTCATCGCCTCGCTGCGCGCCGACGACAGCGATGCGAGCATCGTGTTGGCAACGCCCGTCAGCTCGGAGTTGCGCTGAAACGCGGTGAAGCTCGGCGCGGCGAGCGTGAGGATGATGACGATGATCGCAACCGTCGTCAGCAGCTCGATCAGCGTGAAGCCGCCGGCGCGGCGCCGATGATCGTGAAGCTTGTGCTCGCGCACGATGGCCGGCTTCATTTCCAGCACAGCTGCGGCTTGGCGCCGGTGCAGTCGCGCGGCCCGGTGCTCATGATGCGCAGCGTGCCGCCGTCGTCGTCGGTGAACTGCGGCACGGCGACGACGCGCACGCACTCGCGCATCGAAGGCGCGGGCGTGCCGGGGCAGGCCTCGGCACCGATCTTGTACGCCGGGCTCGTCGCGTTGTCGCCCGAGAAGGTCTTGAACGCGACGCCCGTCTGGCCGGGCGTGACGACCGAATAGCTGCCGGTCTGCGTCAGAAAGCGCTCCTGCTGCTGCATGAAGTCGATCAGCGCGCTGCGCCCTTCGGCGCGCTTGCCCTTCCTCACCGAGTCCTGATACGACGGGTAGGCGATCGCGGCGAGGATGCCGACGATCGCCACCGTGATCATCAGCTCGATCAGCGTGAAGCCGCGCCGCGCCGCCGGGCGATCGCGATGCGTCATGGCGCCGCCCTCACTTCCTCGTAGTTGTTGATCTGGCGCCAGCTCATGCGGAAGACCGTCGCGACCGCCGTCGTGCTCCTGAGGTTCTTCAGCGAGCCCGAGCCCTGCAGCACGATGCGCCCGGTCGTCGTGCGCGTGCCCTGGTCGACCGAATTGCTCTTGGTCAGCACGTCGTTGCCGACGGCGAGCACGAACGGCTCGCCGAGGATGCCGACGTCCGACGTGGTGCTCGATCCGGTGCCGGTGAAGAGGTTGATCTCGTAGCTGCGCCCGCTGCCCAGCTCGCAACTCGTGGCCGGCGGGATGACGGTGCCCGAATAGACCTTGTCGCCGAACACGGTGAAGCTGCTGATCTGGCGCTCGCCGGTGCTGGCCGAGCTCGGCATGTCGAAATACCACCCTGCTCGCAGGCTCGTGTCGGCGTCGGAGCTCGGCCGGCCCCATTTGAACGCGCTGTTCGTGATCGTGCCGGCGCTGTTCGCGGTCGCCATCTGCAGCCGGCCGCGGCCAGCGATCGCGCTCGAGCTCGAATCGACCGTCGGCTGGTTGTTGTCGAGCAGCGCATAGACCGACTGCGCCTTGAACGGACTGGAGTTGTCGCTCGTCTCGAGATATTTGCCGGTGCCGAAGGCAACGATCAGCGTGCGGTTCGGCCCGTACGCAAGATACGGCGCCATCGTGATCGGCTGCAGATTGGCCGAGCCGTCCTGCGCGATGTACATCGGGATCGGCGTGCTGCCGCTCTTGTAGAAGCTGAGCTTGTCGAGCGTCCAGTCGGTCGGATATTTGTTCGTGAAATCGAGCTTCCACAGGTTGCCCTGCAGGTCGCCCGCGAACAGCAGCCTGGTCTCGTCCGCGAGGCCGCTCGTCGTCGTGAAATTGGCGACGCCCGAGGCGATCGTCGTGCTCGCGATCGGCAGCTCGATCTTGTAGTAGTTCGAATTCAGCACCCACGCCGCGGCCGGCGCCTTGGCCAGGTCGAGGATGAAGATCGCCGGCTTGCCCGTCGTGCTGAAACGACCATCGTCGACATAGTTGTTGACGCCGCTGGCAACGACCGCGTAGTACTTGTAGCTCGTCGCGCTGTCCTTGAACTTCAGGATCGCCGGTCGGCCGATCACGTTGCCGAGCGAGGCGTCGTCCTTGTCGGTGAACTCCCACATCACCTTGCTGGCGTCGAACGCGGACGGGTCGCTCACGTCGAGCGCATAGACGCCCTGGCCGCCGCCGCCGGTGCCACCGACGAGCACGGTCTTCCAGTCGGCGCCGACCTTCGCTTCGGCGACGACCGGGCTCGCATCGACATACGTCTGGTGCTGGTAGGTCGTCGACGAGAGCGCGTTCAGGCGCGGCACGAGCCAGCTGGGGATATAGCCGAACAGTTCGTCGCCGTTGTCGGAGTCGAAGGCGTGCAGCATGCCGTCGTTGGCGCCGACGAAGAGCGTCTTCTTGCGATTCTTGTAGGTCGCCGCGAAGCCCGAGACGTAGCCCGCGTCGTTGATCCGCAGGCTCGGCGCACCGGAGTACGCGACGCCCGAATTGACGATGTCGCCGAGCACCTTGCCGCGCTTGCGCAGCGTGCCGTTGGGTGCCTCCTTGGTGCGCACGCCGCGCACGAAGTCGAGCCGGTCCTGGCCGACGGCGATCGGGTCCATCGGGTCGCCTTGTTTCGCGCCGGGCGGCAGGCGCAGGAAATCCTGCGTATCGCTGTCCAGGCTCGCCCACTTGAACTCGGTCGCCGCCGACGAGTTGGGCGTCGTCTTGCCGACGTAGATCTTGCGCGTCGCCGGGTCCCGCGCGTCGAGCATCTTCGCCGCCGTCCACGGCGCGGCGTCCGCGTCGCCGATCGTGATGTCGTTGCCGCCGACCAGCGTGACCGGGTACGGAATCAGGTCGCCGCTCCAGTCGGCGGGATCGAACTGGGCCTGGAAGATGAAGCCGCCAACCGAGGTCAGGCGCTGCGTCGAGATCGCGCCGCCGGCGATCGAGTTCGCCTCTTTCGCGATATTGGCGAAGATATTGTCGAGCGCGTCGAGCACGGCGCGGGCCGAACTCGCGAGGAAGTAGTTCTTCGGGTCGCCCGGGATGGTCTGGCTCTCCCAGTTCGCATTCGTGTCGGTCATGTCTGCCGCCTTGAACGGGTTGCCGGTGCCGCTTGCGTCCTTGAAGCCGCCGTACTTGGCGGTCAGGAAGTACTGCCTCTGCTTGCGAGTGGCCTGATCCGAATCAGTCCCGTTCTCGTTCACATCGAGCACGTAGGTAGTGACGCGCATCCCGAGCCGGCGCTTGTCGGCATCCGACCAGTTGGCGCCGCGGATGTCGTGCGTATTCGCCCAGTACGCAGCGCCAGCCATGTAGTAGGACGCGGCGCTCGAGCCGGTGTCCTGCGTCTCCATGCCCCAGCGTGCGGCGTTGTACGGCGCATTGACAAGGATATTGGAAGTCTTCTGATCCACGCCGCGCCCATCCTTGTAGGACACCGAGTTGTTCGACTCGAAGCCGCCGACGACCTTGGTCCAGAACATGAAGTCGGGCTCATTCGAAGAGTCGCTCGCGGAGCGCGTCGAATCATTGGAATCACTGCGCGTGTTGCCCGGGAAGAACTTGTCGTTATGGGTATACACATCTCCGATCGCGACGATGTTGTTGCGCACGCAGGAGTAGTCGGTCATGCCGGTGACGGCTGGGTGCGGGTCGGTCCACGTCGTGTAGACCGGGAAGCCGTCCTTCATCGCGGTCGTCACGCTGCTCACAGCGGACGACGTCGGCGGCAGACCTTGAAGGTAGCGCAGCGCCTCGTAATACAGCTCGCCGACCGGGTCGTAGCGCTTGTAGTTGCCCTCGGTCGCGCCGGTGCGGCCGAACTGGTTCAGGTAGTTCGCGACGCCGCTCTTGCCCTCGGTCGCCTTATCGGGGTTCGGGAGGAAGATGCCGGTGTCGGTATTCCACTCCTGCGCCGGATTGGCGCCCGAGACGAGCTGGAAATTGGCATCGAATGCCTTCGGGCCAACGTACTTCATCGGCGCGCGCAGCACGCCCCCATTACGTTGCGGATTGCCGTTGTCGATCAGGTAGCCGAAGGCGGCGACACGCACGCGGTCGCTGTATTTCTGCAGGTTGCCAACCGGCTTGTAGTTCCCGCTCGGGTAGCGCATGCACAGGTCGATGCGCGGGTCGGACAGCTTGCCCGAGCCATCGACGCCGCACACCGAGACGCGCGCATAGGACATTCCCGGCGTCCAGGAGGTCGGGTCGGCGCGCGTGTAGCACTTCTTGCCGGTGCCGCCAGGATCGCCGAAGACTGCGGTGCTGCACGCCGTGCCGTCCTTCGCCGTCATGAACTTCCAATTCGTTCCCGTGCCGTAAGCGACTTGCTTGATGCCGGTGAACGAGCAGGTGCTGCCGTCGCTCGCACACGCTGTCTTGAAAAAGTCGCTAGGCAACGAACCCGAGTAGTCCGTCACCGGACCATGCAGCGCCGCCACGAGATCCGAGTTGTTCCCCGGGGCATCGCAGCTTCCGGCCTGCGCGGTGCCGAAGAAAATGCGGTTCTTGCAGTTCGCGATATGCAGGTCGCCCTTGTAGCTACCGAGCAGCGTCGCCGGAACGGCGCCGGCGGCGACCGTATTCGTCACCTGCTTGGCTGGGAAGTAGGCGTCTTTGTTCCAGAAGGCGCTGGGCTCGTTGTCGCCGTTCGTGGGAAGGTAGGCGCGCTGCAGCACCGTGAGATTGTTGGTATCGACGACGCGGTCGCCGCCTGTCAGGCCGTAGCGCAGGATGTCGATTGACGAGCCCATCGCCCAGTTCATGAAGTTGCCAGAGAATCCGGTTCCGCCGCATGTGCGGTTCGTCGCCGGGCCGCTGCGGTCGAAACGTGGCAGGTTTGCGTCGGTGAAGTTCTCGTAGTTGTAGACGTAGCAGCTCTCGGTGTCGAAATAGCCGATGTACTCCTTGGTGGTTGAATACTGGTCGCGGTACTGCGCACCCACGGTCGGATATTCGACCGACAGCGCCAGCGTCAGCGTCGGCTTGGCGCGTGCGCTTTGCGCGTAGAGCGGCTCGGCGGCGAGCGGGATCGAAGGGATGGCCGGCGGCGTCGGGCCGCTGACGGCAACGCCGACGGCGCCGAGCGCCACCAGTGCCAGCACGCCGATCCGCACCCGCAGGTCGCAGGCGAGCGTGCGCATCGTTGTCAGTACGGGTTGCATGTTCATTCCTTCTTGAAAGCAATCTGCAGCACGACCTGAACGTCCTCGCGCGGGCCGAAGCCCATCGAGGTGATGCGGTACATGATCGGCGCCGGCTTGCTGCCGGTGTTGGACGCGGCGCTGCCCATCGGCGTCTGGTCGCGAACGACCTCGATCATGTAGCGCGGCGCGCGCGCCGGCTTCACGCCGGTGGTGCCCGAGTCGAACGCGCGGCCGGTGAAGGTGCCGTAGGCGACGGTCGGCGCGCTGTTGCTGTCATCGAGAAAATCGACCTGCGCCCAGACCGGCTTGCCTTCGTTCGGCGTGCACAGGCCGCGAAAGTCGGTGCTCTTGTTGCAGCCGGGAACGAAGTTGGAAATATCGTCCGGCGTGAAGAGCGCGACGCGGCTCTTGGAGGATGCGTTGGGCCCGCGGATGTCGAACTGGGCATCCATCAGCGCCGCCTCGGCGGCCTGCCAGGCGATCTGGTAGTCGCGCTCGTTGCGCGTCGTGCGCTCGCCCTGCAGCGCGATGCGCGCCGCGCCGACGCCGAGCAGCGTGACGATGACGAGCAGCATCAGCACGATCACGAGCGTGACGCCACGCTGGCGGCGGAGGTGGGGGTTTCGGTGCATCACAAGATGCCTCATGGATTGCGCAGGTGGACGTTGAACACCATCGCCTGGCGCATGCGTCCGTCGGCCGGCACGGTGAGCTGGGACTTGGTGTCGGCCGAGACCGAAAAGCCGGCGCCGAGCACGTCGTAGGTCGCGGCCGTCGCGGCGCGGTCCTGCGCGCCGCCTACGGGTCCGCGAAACAGCAAGCCGATGCGCAGGCTGCGCACGCGGCGCCAGTTGGCAAGCGTCGCCGCCGCATCGCCGGAGACGACGAGCTGCGATGCGCGCAGATAGCGGTCGGGCACCGAATCGGTGCCGCCGCTGGGTGGCGCGGTGTTGGGCGTGACGGCATCGACCCCATACAGCACCTGCATCGCCTCGACGCCGGGGACGAGCGCTGCCGTCTTCCAGTTGCCGCTGCCGTCGCGGTAGGTGCAGGCAAGCGTCGGCTCGCCGTCGGCGCCGCGGATGATGTGAAAGACGCTCGTCGACATCGCCGTGCCTTCGGGCTCGCCGATGCCGGCGCAGTTGATCATCGAGCCGTCGGCAACGCTCGGGTCGGTGCCTGGCGACGTGCCCCAGAAGCGCACGACAAGTGCATCGCTGCCATTCACGCAACTCGTATCGGTAACGCCGCCGCAGCCGCTCGAGCGGCTGCCGTTGGCGAGGCCGGCGGGGTCGGTATCGGCGGCCAGGATCGCATCGTCGAAACCCTGGATCGCGGGCGGCTTGTCGTCCGGCGGCACGATCGAGAAGCCGCGCCCGGCGACGTCCTCGAAGCCGGCCTGCACCGCCAGGCGCTGGATCAGGTCGGACGTGAAGCGCGCGTTCTCGCGCAACTGGGCGGTCGAATCGACCGTCGTGAAGCCGTTGCGCGCGACGAGCAGCGCGGCGACGGCGGCAGCAGCAACGACGAGCCCGATGACGAGCGCAACCATCAGCTCGACGAGCGTCAGGCCGCTCTGGCCGGTCTTGCCGGTCCGGCCCGTCCGCGCGCGCATCTGCGCTATCGGCGGCCGCGTCATGTGGAACTCCCCGCCACCAGGGGAAGCACGACGCCCGGGCGCACGGCGCGCGCCAGGCCGCCGGAGCCGACGCCGCTCGAGCCGGTCGCGGCGTGGTCGGTCGTGGTCTGCGTCCAGCCGATCTTGACGACCGTCGTGCCGCCGCTGGCCGTGCAATTCCATTGCGGAAGGCCGCCGCTGTCATAAGGCTTGCTGTCGATGCAGACCGAGACGCGCGCGCCCGGCAGTTCGGCGTTGACGCGCGTCAGCCAGTCCCAGATCTGGAAGGCGGCGACCTCCTTGGTCGTCGGGCACGCGCCGGCGAAGCAGTCGGTGCCTTTGGAAGGCAGGGTGCCGGTGAAATCGACCAGATACGGGTTGTCGGCGCTCGAGGTCAGGATCGCGATGTCCTTGTTGCCGCGCATCATCTCGGCCAGCTCGCGCGCGAGACGCGTCGCCGAGGCCTGATAGCGCGCCTCCTTGTTCGACTGCAGCGCCGCCGCCTGCAGCCCGACGACGCCGAGCATGCCGAAGCACAGCACGACGATCGCGACCAGGCTTTCGATCATCGTCATGCCGCGCTCGCCGCGGCGCGTCGGGCAGGCGGATCGGCGCCGGCAGGAGTGAAGTGGTTTCATGACAATTCGGAGCCTTGGATCGGCGGCGTGCCCGCAAGACACGCCCTTCGGTCGTTCGTTATCGGCCATCGGCGGCGCGCCTGAAGCGCGCGGGACGGGTGGATCGGTGCGCCAGTATCCCGGCCGCGGCGATCCGCGGCCAGCCCGCTCGTCGCCGCGCATCCGACCGTTCATCGCTTCGCGGCCGGCGTTTCGTGCACTGCGTCACACGCGGCGCGCCGCGCAAGGCGCGGCATCCGGGTCAACCCTGATGCGACGTTTCGATCCCTAGAATCGGCGATCCAGCGCAGCACACGGTTGCCATGCAGGGCTCGCAAGTCATCGTTCTCGCCACGCCGGTCTTTCTGTTGCTGATGGCGATCGAGTGGTGGGTCGGGATGGCCCGCGGCCGCAATACCTATCGGCTGAACGACGCGCTGTCCAGCATCGGCCTCGGGATCATGAGCGAGATCGTCGGCATCTTCACGCGCCTGATGAAGATCGGCATCTACGCGCTGGTGTTCGACCACGTCGCGCTGCGCAAGCTGCCGGTCGATACCTGGTGGGTCTGGCTCGCGGCGCTCGTGATGTACGACTTCCTGTATTACTGGAAGCATCGCGCCGGCCATCGCATCGCGCTCATGTGGGCCGCGCACGCGGTGCACCACCAGAGCGAGAACTACAACCTCTCCACCGCGCTGCGCCAGACCAGCGGCGGCTGGCTGGCCGGCTGGATCTTCTACCTGCCGATGGCGGTTGCCGGCGTGCCGCCGCTGTTGTTCGCGGTCGTCGCGCTGATCGACCTGCTTTACCAGTATTGGGTGCACACGCAGCAGATCGGCAAGCTCGGCTGGTTCGACCGCTGGTTCTGCTCGCCGAGCAACCACCGCGTGCACCATGCCGTGAACGACAAGTACGTCGACCGCAACTTCGGCGGCATCCTGATCGTCTGGGACCGGCTGTTCGGCACTTTCGCCGAGGAGGACGATGCCGAGCCCTGCGTCTACGGCACGCGCAAGCCCTTGCGCAGCTGGAACCCGCTGTGGGCGAACCTGCAGGTCTACGCCGATCTGGCGCGCGACAGCCGGCATGCACGCGGCATCGGCGATAAGCTGCGCGTCTGGTTCGCGCCGCCCGGCTGGCGGCCGGCCGATGTCGCGGCGCGCCATCCGCGGCCGGCGTTCGCGCTGCACGCCGTGCAGACCTACGACCCACAGGTCAGTCGCACGGCGCTTGGTGCGGCGGCGCTCGTCTTCGTGCTGCTGCTGGGTGCGACGACCGCCTTCCTCTGGACCGCGCACACCCTCGCGCTGCCGCTGCAGATCGGCGCCGCGGCGGCGATCATCGCCGCGCTCGGGCTCGTCGGGCTGCTTTGCGAAGGCGGCGCGCAGGCGTCGATCACACCTGCACGCGGCTAGGACAAACACGTAGGGGCCGCGCGCGGCGCTGCGCTCGCGGCTATCATCGGCGCGCCTTGGAGACAGGCCGCGCGACAAGCGGCAACAAGAGCAGTACGAAGGCCACCGCGCGCATGAGCAGTGAGTTCATTCTCGAAACCCGCGATCTGACGAAGGAGTTCAAGGGCTTCGTCGCGGTCGACGGCGTGAACTTGAAGGTCCGGCGCGGCAGCATCCACGCGCTGATCGGCCCGAACGGGGCCGGCAAGACGACCTGCTTCAACCTGCTGACCAAATTCCTCGATCCGACGCGCGGGCAGATCCTGTTCGAGGGCGAGGACATCACGCGCGAGAAGCCGGCGCAGATCGCCCGCCGCGGGGTGATCCGCAGCTTCCAGATCTCGGCCACCTTCCCGCACCTGACGGTGCTCGAGAACGTGCGCGTCGCGTTGCAGCGCCGGCTCGGCAGCGCATTCCACTTCTGGAAGAGCGAGCGCACGCTCGAGCAGCTGCACCCGCGCGTGCTCGAATTGCTGGATACCGTCGGACTGCGCGAGTTCGCCGCCGAGACGACGGTCAATCTGCCGTACGGCCGCAAGCGCGCGCTCGAGATCGCGACGACGCTCGCGATGGACCCCAAGCTGATGCTGCTCGACGAGCCGACGCAGGGCATGGGCCACGAGGACGTCGAGCTGGTCACGCAGCTGATCAAGAAGGTCGCCGCGAATCGCACCGTGCTGATGGTCGAGCACAACATGAGCGTCGTGTCGTCGATCGCCGACCGCATCACCGTGCTGGCGCGCGGCGCGGTGATCGCCGAAGGCCCGTACGCCGAGGTCTCGCGCGACCCCGAGGTGCTGCAGGCCTACATGGGCAGCGAAGACGCCGAACTGCAGGGCGCGCATGGCTGAAACCCTGCTCGAGATGAAGGACGTGCACGCCTGGTACGGCGAATCGCACATCCTGCACGGCGTCAACCTCTCGGTGAACAAGGGCGAGGTCGTGACCCTGCTCGGCCGCAACGGCGCCGGGCGCACGACGACGCTGAAGGCGATCCTCGGCCTCGTCGGCCGGCGCAACGGCTCGATCCGCATCGAAGGGGTCGAGACGGCCGCCCTGCCGCCGCACAGAATCGCGCACATGGGGCTCGGCTACTGCCCCGAGGAGCGCGGCATCTTCACCAGCCTGTCGTGCGAGGAAAACCTGCTGCTGCCGCCGCCGGTGGCCGAAGGCGGCATGGGCCTGGACGAGATCTACGCGATGTTCCCGAACCTGAAGGAGCGCCGCGCCAGCCCCGGCGGTCGCCTGTCGGGCGGCGAACAGCAGATGCTCGCGGTGGCGCGCATCCTGCGCACCGGCGCCAAGCTGCTGCTGCTCGACGAGATCTCGGAAGGCCTGGCGCCGGTCATCGTGCAGACGCTGGCGCGCATGATCCAGCAACTGCGCGAGCGCGGCTTCACGATCCTGATGGTGGAGCAGAACTTCCGCTTCGCCGCCCCGCTGGCCGACCGCTTCTACATCATGGAGCGCGGCCTTGTCCATCGCGAACTCGGCGCCGCTGAACTGCAGGACCAGATGCCGCTGCTGCATCAGCTCCTGGGCGTCTGAGTCCATCCTGTCCAACAGTTCGTCACCAAGCGGAAGGAATGTCCACATGAAACTCAAACTGCTGTTCACCCTGCTCGCCGCCGCCGGCCTCGCGGGCACGGCGCAAGCGGAGATCTCCGGCGGCGTCGTGAAGGTCGGCGTCCTGAACGACATGTCCGGCCCCTACGCCGACCTCGCCGGCCAGGGCTCGGTCGTCGCCGCCAAGATGGCGGCCGAGGACTACGTCAAGGCCACCGGCTCCAAGCTGAAGATCGAGATCGTCTCCGCCGACCACCAGAACAAGCCCGATGTCGGCTCGAGCATCACGCGCAAATGGATCGACGCCGACGGCGTGGACATGATCCTCGACGTGCCGACATCGTCGGTCGCGCTCGCGGTCGCGCAGATCGTCAAGGAAAAGAACAGCGTGATGGTCAATTCCGGCGCCGGCTCGTCCGACCTGACCGGCAAGGCCTGCACGCCCAATACCGTGCACTGGACCTACGACACCTGGATGCTCGCGCACGGCACCGGCTCGGCGGTCGTCAAGAACGGCGGCGATACCTGGTTCTTCCTGACCGCCGACTATGCCTTCGGCCACGCGCTGGAGCGCGACACCGCCGAAGTGGTCAAGGCCTCCGGCGGCAAGGTGCTGGGCAGCGTCAGGGTGCCGCTGGCGACGCAGGACTTCTCGTCCTTCCTGCTGCAGGCGCAGTCGTCCAAGGCCAAGATCATCGGCCTGGCCAACGCCGGCGGCGACACGATCAACTCGATCAAACAGGCTGCTGAGTTCGGCATCGTTCAAGGCGGTCAGAACCTCGCCGGTCTGCTGGTGTTCATCACCGACGTTCACGCACTTGGCTTGAAGACGGCGCAGGGCCTGATCTTCACCGAGGCGTGGTACTGGGACCTGAACGACGCAAACCGTGCTTTCGCTTCCGAATTCGAGAAAGCGAACAAGAGCAACAAGCCGACCATGGTGCAGGCTGGTGTGTATTCCGCCGTAACGCACTACCTGAAGGCCGTGCATGAGCTGAAGTCTGACGCAGACGGTGCCGCTGTCGTCGCCAAGATGAAGTCCATGCCGACGGAGGATGCTCTATTTGGCAAGGGCGAGATTC
>OEIU01000579.1_pt1 | contig 32538 bp, 30 predicted proteins | sample 1539221 | NCBI WGS metagenome assembly OEIU01 (sample SAMN03792071, study PRJEB22550) | activated sludge metagenome | feature: wastewater treatment plant; material: activated sludge; isolation source: Wastewater treatment plant of a petroleum refinery complex | place: Argentina: Zarate | collected...
GCGGGGGGGGGGGGGGGGGCGCCGGGGGGGGGGGGGGGCTTCCGGCGCCCAGGCCCGCCCCGGGCGCCGCGGCCCGCCTGCTCGCCGTGCTCGGCGCCTCGAGCGCCCTCGCCGACCACCTCGTGGCCCATCCCGAGCACTGGCGGGCGGTCACCGCGGCGGCGCCGGTCGCCGCCGAGCGGCGGCGCGAGCGCCTCGTCGCGGCGGTCCGGACCCCGGGGGAGCTGACGCCCGCCGACGCGCTGCGCATCGGCTACCGCGAGCAGCTGCTCGGCATCGCCGCCCTCGACCTGACCGCCGAGGACCCGCTCGAGGTGCTGCCGGCCACCGCCGAGGCGCTGGCCGACCTCGCGGCCGCCGCCCTCGAGGCCGCGCCCCGGGTCGCCGGGGAGGGGGGGGGGGAGGGGCCCGACCGCACCCGCCTCGCCGTCGTGGCGATGGGCAAGACCGGTGGGCGCGAGCTGAACTACATCTCGGACGTCGACGTCATCTTCGTCGCGGAGCCGGCCGACGGCGTGCCCGAGGAGGAGGCGATCGCCGTGGCCACCGACCTCGCCACCCGCCTCATGCGGCTCTGCTCGGCCTCGACCGGGGCGGGGTCGCTGTGGCAGGTCGACCCCGCGCTGCGCCCCGAGGGCAAGAACGGCCCGCTCGTGCGGACCGTCGCGAGCCACCGGGCGTACTACGAGCGCTGGGCCAAGACGTGGGAGTTCCAGGCCCTGCTCAAGGCCCGTCCGGTCGCCGGCGACGCCGAGGTCGGGGCGGCCTACTGCGACGCCGTGCAGCCGATGGTCTGGCAGGCCTCCAGCCGCGAGAACTTCGTCGCGGACGTGCAGGCCATGCGCCGACGCGTCGAGGAGCACATCCCCAAGGCCGAGGCGGAGCGGCAGATCAAGCTCGGTGCCGGGGGCCTGCGCGACGTCGAGTTCTCCGTCCAGCTGCTCCAGCTCGTCCACGGCCGCGCCGACGAGTCGCTGCGCACGGCGACGACGCTCGAGGGGCTCGCCGCCCTGTCCGCCGGCGGCTACGTCGGACGCGAGGACGCCGCGACGCTCGAGACCGCCTACCGCTCCCTACGGGCCCTCGAGCACCGCATCCAGCTGCAGCGGCTGCGCCGGACCCACCTCATGCCGACCGCCGAGGCCGACCTGCGCCGGCTCGGCCGGGCGATGGGGCACCGGGCGTCGCCGGCGGAGGCGGTCCAGGAGCAGTGGCGGGCCCGCCGCCGGGAGGTCCGCCGGCTGCACGAGCGCATCTTCTACCGGCCCCTGCTCTCGGCCGTCGCCCGGCTCTCGGACCAGGACGTGCGACTCACCCCCGAGGCCGCTCGGGAACGGTTGTCCGCGTTGGGCTTCCGTGACCCCGCCGGTGCCCTGCGACACCTCGAGGCATTGACCGGTGGAGTGAGCCGGCGCTCGGCCATCCAGCGCCAGCTCCTGCCGGTGATGCTCGGGTGGTTCGCCGACGAGGCCGACCCCGACGCCGGGCTGCTGGCGTTCCGCAAGATCAGTGAGGAGCTCGGCTCGACGCACTGGTACCTGCGGCTGCTGCGCGACGAGGGCTCGGCGGCGGAACGGCTCGCCCACACCCTCGCCCGCAGCCGGTACGCCGCGGCGCTGCTCGAGCAGGCGCCGGAGTGCGTCCAGTTCCTCGGCGACTCCGCCGGCCTCACCCCGCGCTCGCGCGAGGACGTGCTGCGCCGGATGCGCTCCGCGGCCGGACGCAAGGACGACGCCGAGGCGGCGGTGCTCGCCGCGCGCACGATCCGCCGCTCCGAGCTGTTCCGCATCGCCGTCGCCGACCTCGCCGGGCTCCTCGGCCCGAGCGAGCTCGGGGAGGCGATGACCGACCTCACCTCGGCCCTCCTCGAGCTGGCCCTCGAGGTGTGCGTGCGCGAGGTCGCCGGCGGCGCGGAGCCGCTGACCGACGTCGCCGTCATCGGGATGGGCCGGCTCGGGGGCCGCGAGCAGGGCTACGGCTCGGACGCCGACGTGCTCTTCGTCCACGAGCCGGTGCCGGGCGCGGAGGACGGCGCGGCGCAGGCGCAGGCGATGGAGGTCGTCAGGCGGCTCATCGCGCTCCTCGGCCGCACCGGCCCCGACCCGGTCCTCGACGTCGACGCCGCGCTGCGCCCGGAGGGCAAGAACGGCCCGCTCGTGCGCTCGCTCGCCTCCTACCGCGAGTACTACGCCCGCTGGTCCCTCGTGTGGGAGGCGCAGGCGCTGCTGCGCGCCACCCCCGTCGCGGGCGACCCGGGGCTCGGCGAACGGTTCCTCGCGCTGATCGAGCCGATCCGCTGGCCGGAGGGCGGCCTCGACGCCGGCCAGGTCCGCGAGATCCGCACGCTCAAGGCGCGGATGGAGGCCGAGCGGCTGCCGCGGGGCGCGGACCGCAAGACGCACTTCAAGCTCGGCCACGGTGGTCTCTCGGACGTCGAGTGGGTCGTCCAGCTCGTCCAGCTGAGGCATGCGGGGCGGCACCCCGAGCTGCGCACGCCCTCGACCCTCGTGGCCCTCGACGCCGCGGCCGGGCTCGGGCTGGTCGACGCCGAGCACGCGTCGGCCCTCGCCGCGTCGTGGCGGCTGGCGACGGCGATGCGGAACGCCGGCGTGCTCTTCCGGGGCAAGTCGGTCGACTCGGTGCCCACCTACGACCGCGACGCCGACGGCGTGGCCCGCATCATCGGGATGGAGTCGGGGACCGCCCAGGACCTCGCCGAGCGGTACCGACGGGTGGCCCGGCGGGCGCGGGCCGCCTTCGAGGCCGAGTTCTTCGACGACTGACTGCGGGGCCGTGGCCCGACCGTCGGCACCGCGGCACGTGGTCGTGCCGCCCGAACCTAGACTGGCGGCCATGCCCGAGAGCACGACCCGAGTCATCCCGCGGCTCGACCTGCGGGGGCGTCGCCCCGGCCTGCGTGAGCTGCGCGCCGCCCTGCCCCGGGCCGAGTTCGACGTCGAGGCCGCCCTCGCCGCCGTGCGTCCGGTCGTCGAGGACGTCCGCGACCGCGGCGCCGCCGCGCTCCACGACGCGGCCGAGCGGTTCGACGGCATCCGTCCGCCCGCGCTGCGGGTGCCGGCCGAGGTGCTCGCGTCCGCGCTCGACCACCTCGACCCCGCGGTCCGTGCCGGGCTCGAGGAGTCCATCCGCCGGGCCCGGCTCGTCCACGAGGACCAGCGGCGCACCGACGGCCGCACGGAGGTGGTCGACGGCGGCGTCGTCACCGAGCGGTGGGTCCCCGTCGACCGGGTGGGTCTCTACGTCCCCGGCGGCCGGGCCGTCTACCCGAGCAGCGTGGTGATGAACGTCGTCCCGGCGCAGGCGGCCGGCGTCGCGAGCCTGGCCGTCGCCAGCCCGCCGCAGCGCGACCACGGCGGGTGGCCGCACCCGCCCGTCCTCGCCGCGTGCGCGCTGCTCGGCGGCGAGGGGGTCCACGCCGTCGGCGGGGCCCAGGCCGTCGCCGCCTTCGCCTACGGGTACGAGGAGGACGGCACGGTCTGCGAGCCGGTCTCGCTCGTCACCGGTCCCGGCAACATCTACGTCACGGCGGCCAAGCGGCTGCTCAAGGGCGTCGTCGGCATCGACGCCGAGGCGGGCCCGACCGAGATCGCGGTGCTCGCCGACGCCACCGCCGACCCCGAGCACGTCGCCGCCGACCTCGTCTCGCAGGCCGAGCACGACCCCCTCGCGGCGGCGGTGCTCGTCACCGACAGCCCCGAGCTCGCCGCCGCGGTCGAGGACGCCCTGGTCCGTCGGGTGGCGGCGACGAAGCACACCGAGCGCGTCGCCGAGGCGCTGGCCGGCCGCCAGTCGGCCGTCGTCCTCGTCGACGACGTCGAGGTCGGCCTCGACGTGGTCAACGCCTACGGGGCCGAGCACCTCGAGATCCACACGGCCGACGCGTCGACGGTCGCGGCGGGGGTGCGCAACGCCGGTGCCGTGTTCGTCGGCACGTGGGCCCCGGTGAGCCTCGGCGACTACTGCGCCGGGTCCAACCACGTGCTTCCCACCGGGGGCTGCGCGGCGCACAGCAGCGGCCTTTCGGTGCAGTCGTTCCTGCGCGGCATCCACGTCGTCGAGTACTCGCAGGACGCGCTGCGCGACGTCGGCGGCCACGTGGTCACGCTCGCGCGCGCCGAGGACCTGCCGGCGCACGGCGAGGCCGTCCTCGCCCGGGTCCCGGAGGTCGAACCCGGCGCCTGACGCGGAGGATCGGCTCCTAGACTCGCCGCATGGACCCGCGCGCGACGATCGAGGCGATGCTGCGTCCCGACCTTCGGGGTCGGACCGCCTACGGCGCGCCACAGCTGGCGGTGCCGGTCGCGCTCAACACGAACGAGAACTCCTACCCGGTGCCCGCCGTCGTCGTCGAGGCGATGACGCGCGCGGTCGCCGAGGCCGCGGCCGGCCTCAACCGGTACCCGGACCGCGAGTTCACCGCGCTGCGCACCGACCTGGCGGCCTACCTCTCGCGCGGCGGCACGCCGGTGGACGCGGCGCAGGTGTGGGCGGGCAACGGGTCGAACGAGGTGCTCCTCCACCTGCTCCAGGCGTTCGGGGGCCCCGGCCGGGTGGCGGTCGGCTTCACGCCCGCCTACTCGATGCACCCGATCATCGCGACGACGACCGGCACGACGTGGGTCGACGGGATGCGTGGCGTCGCCGGCGACGGGGCCTTCGACCTCGACGCGACCTCCGCCGTCGCCCAGGTCCGCGAGCACCGCCCCGACGTCGTCCTCCTCTGCTCGCCGAACAACCCGACCGGCACCGCCCTCGGGCTCGACGTCGTCGAGGCCGTCCACGACGCGACCACGGGGCTCGTCGTCGTCGACGAGGCCTACGCCGAGTTCGCGCGGCCCGGCACGCCCTCGGCCCTCACCCTGCTCGCCGGCCGGCCGCGGCTCGTCGTCACGCGCACGATGAGCAAGGCCTTCGCGCTCGCCGGCGGCCGCCTCGGCTACCTCGCCGCCGCCCCGGCGCTCGTCGACGCGCTGCGCCTCGTCCGGATGCCCTACCACCTCTCGACGCCGACGCAGGCGGTGGCCCGGGCCGCCCTCGCCCACGCCGACCTCATGCTCGAGACCGTCGGCGTCGTCAAGGAGCAGCGCGACCGCATCGTCGACGCGCTCACCCGGATGGGCCTGGAGCCGGTCCCGAGCGACGCCAACTTCGTCCTCTTCGGGGGCCTGGCCGACAGCCACGCGACGTGGCAGGCGCTGCTCGAGCGGGGCGTCCTCGTCCGTGACGTCGGCATTCCGCACTATCTTCGTGTCACGGCGGGGACACCCGAGGAGACCACGGCCTTCCTCGACGCCCTCGCCGCCCTCGTCCCCACCCACGCTGGAGCAGCCTCGTGAGCACCGCGCCGACCCACCGCACCGCCACGGTGCGCCGGGCCACGTCCGAGAGCACCGTCGAGGTGAGCGTCGACCTCGACGGCACCGGCCGCGGCGAGGTGAGCACCGGGGTGCCGTTCTACGACCACATGCTCCTCTCGCTCGCGAAGCACTCGCTCGTCGACCTCACGGTCTCCGCCGACGGCGACACCGACGTCGACGCCCACCACACGGTCGAGGACGTCGCGATCGTCCTCGGCCAGGCGGTCCGCGAGGCGCTCGGCGACAAGCGCGGCATCGCCCGTTTCGGCGACGCCACCGTCCCGCTCGACGAGGCCCTGGTCCAGGCCGTCGTCGACGTCGCGGGCCGTCCGTACGTCGTCCACGAGGGCGAGCCGGAGGGCCAGCAGTACGTCGTCATCGGCGGGCACTACGTCGGGTCCCTGACGCGGCACGTCCTCGAGTCCTTCGCCTTCCACGCGCAGGTCGCCCTCCACGTCCGCGTCCTCTCCGGCCGCGACCCGCACCACGTCGTCGAGGCCCAGTTCAAGGCGCTGGCCCGCGCGCTGCGCGCCGCCGTCGCCCGCGACCCGCGCGTCGAGGGCGTCCCGAGCGCGAAGGGCGCGCTCTAACCCCGTGGCCGGCGACGCGCGCTCGGGCACGGGGCACGGCCTGCTCCTCGTGCGCCGGTCACCCACGGCGGTCGGCCGGTGGCTGCGCCGCGGGCTCGTCGCGGCGACGATGGCGCCCCTCGGCCGCTGGACGGGTGTCACGGTGGCCGAGGACCTCGCCCGCAGCGCGGCGCCCTACGACGTCGGTCTCGAGGTCCTCGCCGCCCGGCCGGTGCCGCGAGGCGGCCGCCCGGCCATCGGGTTCTTCGACGTCGGCGGCCGCGCGGTCATCACCCTCCAGCCGTCCGGGGTCCGGCACGCCCAGCACTGGCTCGTCTGGCAGCCGCGGGCCGGCGTCGTCGAGACGCCGTCGCTGCCGCGGCTCGGGCTCCCGCGCCTCGCGGCGGCCGCCGGGGGAGCCGGCCGCGTCGACGACGTCGCGGGTGTCCTGCGCTCCGGCGACGGCGAGCCCCTCGACGTGCTCGTCACCGTCCTCGGGATGCTCGGCCTGCCCGGCGAGGACCTCCTCGTCCGGGGCGACTGCCCCGGCGCCAGCGACGTCGAGCCGTCCGCCCGCGGCGTCATCGCCTTCGACCGCCTCGTCGCCGACGAGGCCCAGCACCGCGCCGAGTGGGAGGCCGCGTGGGGCGGTCCGCCGCCCGACGACGCCCGGGGGGTGCGGTGAGCCCCGACGTCGTCGTCCTCGACTACGGCAGCGGGAACGTCCGCTCCGCCGTGCGCGCGCTCGAGCACGTCGGCGCGACCGTCACCCTGACCGCCGACCGCGCCGTCGCGCTCGCCGCCGACGGCCTCTTCGTGCCCGGGGTCGGCAACTTCCACGCGTGCATGGCCGGGCTCGCCGCCGCCGACGGGCCGTTCGTCATCGACCGCCGCCTCGCCGGCGGACGGCCGGTCCTCGGGGTCTGCGTCGGCATGCAGGTGATGTTCGAGGGCTCGACCGAGCCGAGCGCCGCCCCGGTCGCCGGCGTGGGGGAGTGGCCCGGCACCGTGTCGCGGCTGCGGGCGCCGGTGGTCCCCCACATGGGCTGGTCGCCGGTGGAGGTGCCGTCCGGCAGCACGCTGTTCGCGGGCATCGAGCACGAGCGGTTCTACTTCGTGCACTCGTACGCGGTGCACTCCTGGGAGCTGGCGCCCCCCGACGCCACCTTCGCCGCGGTCGCGCCGCGGGTGGTCTGGGCCGAGCACGGCGAGCGGTTCGTCGCCGCGGTCGAGAACGGCCCGCTGGCGGCGACCCAGTTCCACCCCGAGAAGTCCGGCGACGCCGGCCTGGCGCTCCTCGAGAACTGGGTCCGCTCCCTCTGACCCCACGCGTATCGGGTGACCCGATACGACCGCGCTCCACCCGGGAACCGTTCCGGGGTGAGGCGCAGCGTTATCGGGTCACCCGATACCTGCGTGACGTGAGGCGGGTGGACCGGGTGAGCGGGCTCACCGGCGTGCCCGGCAGACTGGGCTCCATGAGCGACCGGCCCCGCCTCGAGCTGCTGCCCGCCGTCGACGTCGTCGAGGGGCGCGCCGTCCAGCTCGTCCAGGGCGTCGCCGGCAGCGGCGGCGAGTTCGGCGACCCCGTCGAGGCGGCCCTGCGCTGGCAGGAGCAGGGCGCCGAGTGGCTCCACCTCGTCGACCTCGACGCCGCGTTCGGGCGTGGGACGAACGCCACGCTGCTCGCCGAGATCGTCGGGCGGCTCGACATCGACGTCGAGATGAGCGGTGGCATCCGTGACGAGGAGTCGTTGGCCCGCGCGCTCGCGACCGGCTGCCGCCGCGTCAACATCGGCACCGCCGCCCTCGAGGACCCGGCCTGGACCGCCCGCGCGATCGCCGAGCACGGCGACCGGGTAGCCATCGGCCTCGACGTCCGCGGCACGACGCTCGCCGCGCGCGGGTGGACGAGCGAGGGGGGCGACCTCTGGGAGACCCTCGAGCGGCTCGACCGCGAGGGATGCGCCCGCTACGTCGTCACCGACGTCGCCAAGGACGGGATGATGAAGGGCCCCAACGTCGGGCTGCTGCGCGAGGTCTGCGCCCGCACCGACCGCCCGGTCGTCGCGTCCGGCGGCATCTCGACCCTCGAGGACGTCGCCGCCGTGCGCGCGCTCGTCGGCGAGGGCGTCGAGGGCGCGATCGTCGGCTCCGCGCTCTACCGCGGCGCGTTCACCCTGCCGGAGGCGCTCGACGTGGCCGGTCGCCCGTGACCGCGTCGTCGGACCCGGAGCCGACCGACTCCGCCGGCACCCCGTGGCGGCGCCGCGAGCTGAGCCCCTCCGGCTTCGAGACCGACACCGGCCGGGCCGACCCCGCGCTGCGCGCCCTCCTCGCCGACCCCTGCGACGACGCCGGACTCGTGGCGGCCGTCGCCGCCGCGCGGCTCCTCGTCCCCGTCGTCGCCGAGCCCGGCGAGCTCGACGACAGCGGCGAGCACACCGTCGAGAAGAGCGTCGACATGGCCGCGGTCACGCTCGTCGCCCCCGACGGCCGACGCGCCCTGCCCGTCTTCACCGGCGCGGACAGCCTCGCCGCGTGGGACCCCGCCGCCCGGCCGGTGCCGGTCACGGCGGCGCGCGCGGCGCAGGCGGCCGTCTCCGAGGGGTGCGACGTCCTCGTCCTCGACGTCGCCGGCCCGGCGACCCGGGTCCTGCGGCCGTCGATGCTCTGGGCCCTCGCCCAGGAGCGGGCCTGGGTCGCGGCGCCCACCGACCCCTTCGTCGCCCGGTCGGTCGCGGCGGCCGTCGCCGAGGAGCCCGACGTCGTGGACCACGAGCTCGAGGAGGGGCGGCCGGCCGGCGAGGGCGTCCTCGGGGTCGTCCTCACCCTGCGCCCCGGGCTAGACCCGGATGCGGTCCGGGAGGTCGCCACCCGGGTGGGGGAGCGGCTCGCCACCGACGGCGAGCTGCGGGCCCGGGTCGACGGCCTCGCCTTCCGCATCGTCTGACCGGACGGGGCCCCTACCCGTCGACGATTTCGGGTCGGTGGGGGCTGCTGGTAGCCTTGTGCGCTGACCGACCGCCCCGCTCCGGGGTGGTGTGCAAGAGAAGCCCCGCTTCCACCCGCGTCGACCCCAGGGTCGCCGGGTTCCCGGTCCGCGACGAGATGTCGTGCGCGCCCCCGGCGTGCCGCGGCCTCCCGTGGTGGGCCGGTCGGAATCGACGGCTCCTCGGCACCCGGTGCGAGGAGCCTTCCTCGTCCCCGGCGGCCACCGATGGCAGGACGTGACGAAGGAGAAGCACATCAGCGAGCCACGCATCAACGACCGCATCCGGGTCCCCGAGGTGCGGTTGGTCGGCCCCAACGGCGAGCAGGTCGGCATCGTCCGCGTCGAGGACGCCCTCCGTCTCGCGGCGGAGGCGGACCTCGACCTCGTCGAGGTCGCGCCGATGGCCAAGCCCCCGGTCGCCAAGCTCATGGACTACGGCAAGTACAAGTACGAAGCCGCCATGAAGGCCCGTGAGGCACGCAAGAACCAGGTCAACACGGTCATCAAGGAGATCAAGCTCCGCCCGAAGATCGACCCGCACGACTACGGCACCAAGAAGGGCCACGTCGTCCGGTTCCTCAACGGCGGGGACAAGGTCAAGGTCACGATCATGTTCCGCGGTCGCGAGCAGAGCCGCCCCGAGCTCGGGTTCCGGCTCCTGCAGCGCCTCGCGGAGGACGTCCAGGAGCTGGGCACCGTCGAGTCCCAGCCGAAGCAGGACGGCCGCAACATGGTCATGGTCCTCGCGCCGACCAAGAAGAAGGCGCAGGCGATGGCCGAGCAGCGCAAGAAGCGGGACGAGGCCAAGGCCGGCCAGCCGGCCGCCGAGGCGGGCGACGAGGTCCCCACGCAGACCGCAGCCCCGGCCGAGACCGCCGCCCCGGCGGAGACCGCCGACGCGGGCTGAGGCCCGCCGCGGGCCCGGCTCCGGCCGAGCCCGCCCCCGACATCCACCACCCGACGCACCACCGACGCAAGGAGAATCGGCACCATGCCGAAGAACAAGACGCACAGCGGCACCAAGAAGCGCTTCCGGGTCACCGGCTCGGGCAAGGTCATGCGCGAGCAGGCCGGCCACGTGCACAAGTTCCACGAGAAGACCCCGCAGAAGGCCCGTCGCCTCTCCAAGGACGTCCTCGTCTCCCCGGCGGACGCCCCGAAGATCAAGAAGCTCCTCGGCAAGTGAGCCGAACCACCCCCACGAACTGACGAAGCAGAGCAAGGAGAACTCACGTGGCACGCGTGAAGCGGGCGGTCAACGCCCAGAAGAAGCGCCGGGTCGTCCTCGAGCGGGCCAGCGGCTACCGCGGTCAGCGCTCGCGGCTCTACCGCAAGGCCAAGGAGCAGGTCACCCACAGCCTCGGGTACGCCTACCGCGACCGCCGGGCGCGCAAGGGCGACTTCCGTCGCCTGTGGATCCAGCGGATCAACGCCGCGGCCCGGGCGAACGGCATGACCTACAACCGCTTCATCCAGGGCCTCAAGGCCGCCGAGGTCGAGGTCGACCGCCGCATGCTCGCCGAGCTCGCGGTCAACGACGAGGCCGCGTTCGCCGCGCTCGTCGAGCTCTCGAGGGCCAACCAGCCGGCCCGCGAGCCCGCCAAGGCCTCCGCCTGAGCGACCCCCGCGTGCTGACCAACCCCCGGTCCGACCGGGTCAAGGCGGTCCGCTCGCTCCAGAAGCGGTCGGTGCGACAGCGCACCGGCCGCTTCTGCGTCGAGGGACCGCAGGGCGTGCGCGAGGCGGTGCGGCACGCGCCCGCTCGCGTGCGCGACGTCTACCTCACCCCCGAGGCCGCGGCGCGCTACGCCGACGACATCGTCGCCCCCGCCCGCGCGGAACGGCTGTGGGTGCACGAGGTGAGCCCCGAGGTGCTCGCCGCGATGGCGGAGTCCGAGGCGCCGCAGGGGGTCCTCGCGGTCGTCGACGACGTGCCCGCGACCCTGGCGCAGGTCCTCGCCGGCCGACCGCGCCTCCTCGTCCTGCTCACGCACGTCCGCGACCCGGGCAACGCCGGCACCGTCATCCGGGGGGCCGACGCGGCCGGCGCCGACGCGGTGCTCGTCAGCGACGCCTCGGTCGACGTCCTCTCCCCGAAGGTCGTCCGGTCGACCGCGGGCTCGCTCTTCCACCTCCCCGTCGTCACCGACCTCGACGTGGCGACCACCCTCGCGAGCCTGCGCGAGCACGGGGTCCGCACGCTCGCGGCGGACGGCGCCGGCCCGAGCGACCTCACCGAGGTCGACCTCACCGCACCGCACTGCTGGGTCATGGGCAACGAGGCGTGGGGGCTGCCGGAGGAGACCACGGCGCTGTGCGACGACGTCGTCCGGGTCCCCATCCACGGCCACGCCGAGTCCCTCAACCTCGCGATGGCCGCGACGATCTGCCTCTACGCGTCGGCGGGGGTGCTTCGGCCCGGGCCCACCGCGCGGTAGCGTGCGCCCCATGCCCGAGCGGTACCTCGTCCCCGACGACCTCGCCGCGAACGGGCTGGAGTTCGTCCCCGACGGCCTCGTCGCGGCCATCGGCCCCGACCGCACGGTCCGGTTCATGAACAGCAGCGCGGCTCGCATCACCGGCCTCCCCGCGGCCGAGGTCATCGGCCGCGACGTCGTCGAGGCGCTGCCGCTGCAGGACCTCGGCGGCGACTCCTGGTGGGAGCTCACCGACCCGTGGCACGGGCTCGAGACCCGCTCGGGGCACCGCGAGCGGCTGCTCGTCCTCCCGTCCGGCCGTGAGCTGCTCGTCACCGCCCGGTACAACCGGCGCTCGCGCGGCGGCCCGGTCGTCTCGGTCGTGCTCGGCCTGCGCGACGCCGAGGGCCGGCGCCGGGCCGAGCAGGAGTCGGCCGCGCTGCTCACCTCCGTCGCCCACGAGCTGCGCTCGCCGCTCACCGGCGTCAAGGGGTTCTCCAGCACCCTCCTGCGCAACTGGGACCGCTTCACCGACGACCAGAAGCGGCTGATGCTCGAGACGATCGAGGCCGACGCCGACCGGGTGACCCGGTTGATCACCGAGCTGCTCGACACCTCCCGGATCGGCACCGGACGGCTCACCGTCCACGCCCAGCCGGTGCCGGTGCTGCCCCGCCTCGACGGCCAGGTCGAGCGCCGCGTCGCGGCCGGCGCCGAGCGCGAGCAGTTCGAGGTGCACGTCGAGGACGGCGTGGAGGTCGTGTGGGCCGACCCGGACCGCCTCGAGCAGGTGCTGACCAACCTCGTCGACAACGCCCTGCGGCACGGGCGCGGCAAGGTGCGCATCGCGGCCGAGCGCTCGCGCTGGGACGGCCCGGCGGCGGTCGACGTCGTCGTGAGCGACGACGGCGACGGCATCGCCCCGCAGCACCGCGAGCTCGTCTTCTCACGGTTCTGGCAGGCCGGGGCCAAGCACGGCACGGGCCTCGGGCTCTACCTCGTGCGGGGCCTCGTCGAGGCGCACGGGGGAGAGGTCGTCGTCGAGGACGCACCCGGAGGCGGTGCACGCCTCCGGGCCACGTTCCCCGACGTCGGCTAGCGGGTCAGCGCGCCGCGCCCTCGGTCAACGGCTCCTCGACGACGGCCTTGTCCTCGTCCGGGGCACCCGGGATCGGGTCACCACCGCCGGCGCGGACCCGCTCCTCGATGCGCTTGCCGGTCTCCTCGTCGACGTTCCTCCAGTAGACGAACGCGCGCTCGAGGACGTCCTCGCGCACCCCGCCGAGGGCCCCGGCGACGGTCTCGACGAAGCGGTCGCGCTGGGCGTCGTCGAACACGTCCCGGACGAGCATCCCGGGCTGGGTCCAGTCGTCGTCCTCGGCGTGGAGGACGTAGGCCTGCCGGACCATCTCGCCGTCGGCCTCCCAGCCCTCGGCGACCGGCCCCTGGAAGGTCGAGTGCCCGCGGCCCATGCTGTTCGGGATGTACGTGGGGCCGCCCGTGACCTCGTAGTTCATCGCCCCGTCGAAGACGAGGTGGTTGGCCCGCTCCTCGACCTCCGGCAGGGGCCGGTTGACCGGCAGCTGGTGGGCGTTGGTCCCCACCCGGGCCCGGTGCGCGTCGGCGTACGAGAAGACGCGGGCCAGCAGCATCTTGTCCGGGGAGAACCCGATCCCCGGGACGATGTTGCTCGGCGCGAACGCGGCCTGCTCGATCTGGGCGAAGTGGTTGACCGGGTTCTCGTTGAGCTCGAAGGTGCCGACCTCGATCAGCGGGTAGTCCGAGTGCGGCCACACCTTGGTGAGGTCGAACGGGTTGAACCGGTAGTCCTTGGCGTCCGCGTAGGGCATCGCCTGGATGAACAGCGTCCAGCGCGGGTGGTCGCCACGCTCGATCGCCTCGAAGAGGTCGCGGCGGTGGAAGTCGGAGTCGGCACCGGAGATGCGCTCCGCCTCCTCGTTGGTGAGGTTCTCGACGCCCTGCTCGGTGTGGAAGTGGAACTTCACCCAGTGCTTCTCGCCGGCCTCGTTGCTCATGAGATAGGTGTGCGAGCCGTAGCCGTTCATGTGCCGCCACGAGCGGGGCAGGCCGCGGTCGCCCATGAGGTAGGTGACCTGGTGGGCCGACTCGGGGGAGTTGGTCCAGAAGTCCCACTGCATCGTGCCGTCGCGCAGGCCGGAGTCGGCCAGCCGCTTCTGGCTGCGGATGAAGTGCGGGAACTTCATCGGGTCGCGGAGGAAGAACACCGGGGTGTTGTTCCCGACGAGGTCCCAGTTGCCGTCCTCGGTGTAGAAGCGCACCGAGAACCCGCGCACGTCGCGCCAGGTGTCGGGGGAGCCGAGCTCGCCGGCCACCGTCGAGAAGCGGGCGAGGGTGCGCACGCTCGACCCCGGCCGGAAGACGGCGGCCTTCGTGTAGCGGGTGATGTCGTGGGTGACGGTGAAGGTGCCGAACGCCCCGGAGCCCTTGGCGTGCGGCTTGCGCTCGGGGATGTTCTCGCGGTTGAAGTGCGCCAGGGTGTCGAGCAGGTGCACGTCGTGGAGCATCAGCGGCCCGTTCGGCGACAGGCTGAGGCTGTGCTCGTCGCTCTCGGCGCGGGCACCGTTGGCCATCGTCGACCCGGTGGGGGTGCCGAGGTCCTCGGGGTGGGCGTACGGGTCGGTCGTCATCGCGTCTCCTTCGCTCGTGGTCCCCCGTCCCGACCACCCTCGCACCGTGTCTGGAACGAGTCAAGAGAACGGTCTTCCGCGGGGGTCCGTCGAGGGTCCGGCGCTCGGATGGCGGGAGTGCCGTCCCGATGCGAGAGTGTGCGGGTGACGACGGTGACCCTGGCGCCGTACCGGCGGGTCCTCTCCCGGCCGTCGCTGCGCCGCACCCTGGTCCTCGGGTCGGTCTCGCGGGTCGCCATGTTCGGGACGCCGGTCATCGTCGCCCTCCACGTCGTGACGACCCTCGGCCAGGGGTACGCCCGGGCGGGCCTCGTCGGCGCGTTCGTCACCATCGCCATCGCCGTCGGCGGGCCCTGGCGCGGCCGGCTCCTCGACCGGCACGGGCTGCGGGCGGTCGTCGGGCCCTCCGTCCTCGTCTCCGGCGCGTGCTGGCTCACCGCGCCGTTCGTCGGCTACTGGGCGCTCGTCGCCCTCGCGACGGTGGCCGGCATCTTCGTCGTCCCGGTCTCCTCGATCCTGCGGCAGGCGGTCGTCGCGGCGGTCCCCGCGGAGGACCGTCGCACCGCGCTCTCGCTCGACTCCGCGGTCATGGAGCTGACCTTCATGGTGGCCCCCGCGCTCGCGGTGTGGTGGGCGGCGCAGGGCTCGACGACGTGGGTCCTCTTCTCCGTGCAGGCCTTCGGGCTCGGCGCAGGCCTCCTGCTGTGGCTCGTCGACCCGCCGCTGCGGCACGACTCCGACCCGGACCACCCCCACGACGCGCACCGCTCGCGCTGGCTGCGCGGTCCGTTCCTCGGGGTGATCGCGATGGTCGTCGCGACCGCGGTCATCCTCGCCGGGTCCGACCTCGGGTTCGTCGCGACGAGCCGCGACCTCGGTGCGGTCCGGTCGCTGAGCCTCGTCATCGTGCTGTGGGGGCTCGGGTCGCTCGTCGGCGGCCTTGCGTACGGTGCGCTGTCGCGCGAGGTCCCGGCCCGCTGGCTGCTGCTCGCCCTCGCGCTCGTCACCGCGCCGATGGCGTTCGTCACGACGGTGCACCAGCTCGCCGCCCTCGCGCTGCTCGCCGGACTGCTCTGTGCGCCGACCATCACGGCGACCGTCGACGAGGCGCTCCAGCTCGTCCCGCCGGACGCCCGGGGCGAGGCGATGGGATGGCACGCCTCGGCCCTGACCGCGGGTGGTGCCGTCGGTGCACCGCTCGCCGGGTTCGTCGCCGACCACCAGGGCGGGCCCTCCGGCTTCCTCGCCGTCGCCGCCGTCGGGGCGGCGGTCGTGCTCGTCGTCGTCGCCCTGCGGCCGCGCCGGCGCCCCCCGAGCCCGGCCGAGGCGCTGCGCGAGGCCCAGTCCGCGCCCCGGTGACCCGCGCGGGTACGCTGTGCCGGGTGACCCCCGCTCCGCGCCGATTTACCGGGCCCTCGGGCCCGGGGTCGCGCGCGTCCTGAGCGCGAGCACCCCGCACCCGGCCGCCCCGGCCGGGTGCCCCACGCCCGGGGGCCGAACCCCGTCCCGCCCCCGGCGCGCCGCTCCCTAGACTCGGGCGCGCCCTCCCGAGAACCGACGTGGAAGCAGACGATGTCCGGACCCAACACCAGCTACGACCCCGTCGAGGTCGCCGCGCTCGACCCCGAGGCCGTCGACGCAGCCGTCGCGGCCGCGCTCGCCGCCGCCTCCGCGGCGACCACCCTCGAGGACCTCAAGGCCGCCCGCGGCGCGCACCAGGGGGACAAGAGCCCGCTCGCCCTCGCCAACCGCGAGATCGGCGCCCTGCCGCCGAGCGCCAAGGCCGAGGCCGGCAAGCGCGTCGGGCAGGCGCGTGGTCGGGTCGGCCAGGCCTTCGCCGCCCGGCAGGCCGAGCTCGAGGCCGAGCGCGACGAGCGCATCCTCGTCGAGGAGGCGGTCGACGTCACGCTGCCGACCGGCCGCCGCCCGCTCGGCCGGCGCCACCCCATCGAGCTGATGAGCCAGCGGATCGCCGACCTCTTCGTCGGGATGGGCTGGGAGGTTGCCGAGGGGCCCGAGGTCGAGGCGGAGTGGTTCAACTTCGACGCCCTGAACTTCGACGCCGACCACCCGGCGCGCCAGATGCAGGACACCTTCTACGTCGACCCGCCGGACGGCGGCCTCGTCCTGCGCACCCACACCTCGCCGGTGCAGGCGCGCACGCTGCTCGAGCGCGGCGTGCCGGTCTACGTCGCCGCGATCGGCCGGGTCTTCCGCACCGACGAGCTCGACGCCACGCACATGCCGGCGTTCCACCAGGTCGAGGGCCTCGCCGTCGACGAGGGCATCACGATGGCCCACCTCAAGGGCACCCTCGACCGGCTGGCCGCCGAGCTGTTCGGCGAGGGCATCACGACCCGGCTGCGCCCCTCGTTCTTCCCGTTCACCGAGCCGAGCGCCGAGATGGACCTGCGCTGCTTCGTGTGCCGCGGCGAGGACCCCGACTGCCGCACGTGCAAGGGCACCGGTTGGATCGAGTGGGGCGGGTGCGGGATGGTCAACCGCAACGTGCTGCTCGCCTGCGGCGTCGACCCCGAGCGCTACACCGGGTTCGCGTTCGGGATGGGGGTCGACCGCGCGCTGATGTTCCGCACGGGCGTCAGCGACATGCGCGACATGATCGAGGGTGACGTGCGCTTCGACGCGCAGTTCGGGATGGAGATCTGATGCGGGTACCGGTCGACTGGCTGCGCGAGTACGTCGCGGTCCCGCCGGACGCGAGCGGCCTCGACATCGCCGCGTCCCTCGTCTCGGTCGGGCTCGAGGAGGAGGGCCTGCACGGCGGTGGCGTCAGGGGCCCCCTCGTGGTCGGGCGCGTGTTGACGCTCGAGAAGGAGCCGCAGAAGAACGGGAGGACGATCAACTGGTGCTCGGTCGACGTCGGCGACGCGAACGGCACCGGCGAGCCGCAGGGGATCGTCTGCGGGGCGCACAACTTCGTCGAGGGCGACCTCGTCGTCGTCATCCTCCCGGGCGGGGTCCTCCCGACCCCGCAGGGCCCGCTCGAGGTGTCCGCGCGCAAGACCTACGGGCACGTCTCGGCCGGGATGATCTGCTCCGAGCGCGAGCTCGGGCTCGGCGACGACCACGACGGCATCATCGTGCTCACCCGGCGGTTCGCCGACGACCCCGACGCCCTCGCCCGGTGCGTCCCGGGGGCGGATGCACTCACGCTGCTCGGGCTCGACCGGGAGACGGTCGAGGTCAACGTCACCCCGGACCGCGGCTACTGCTTCTCGGTGCGCGGCGTGGCCCGCGAGTACGGGCACGCCACCGGCGCGGTGTTCACCGACCCGGTGGCCGACCTCGCGACGCGGGTTCCCCCGCCGAGCGCGAGCGGGTACCCCGTCGAGCTCGACGACGACGCACCGATCCGTGGCCGGGCCGGGTGCGACCGGTTCGCCGCCCGCGTGGTCCGCGGCCTCGACGTCACGGCGCCCACCCCGGGGTGGATGCGCACCCGCCTCACCGAGGCCGGGATGCGCCCCATCTCGCTCGCCGTCGACGTGACGAACTACGTGATGCTGGGGCTCGGCCAGCCGCTGCACGCCTACGACCTCGCGACCCTCGGCGAGCGCATCGTCGTGCGCCGGGCCCGGCGTGGGGAGCGGCTGACGACGCTCGACGACGTCGACCGCGCGCTCGACCCGGAGGACCTGCTCATCACCGACGGCGGCGAGACCCCGATCGGCCTCGCGGGGGTCATGGGGGGCGCGAGCACGGAGATCTCCGCGACGACCACCGACGTCCTCCTCGAGGCGGCGCACTTCGACCCCGTGACCGTCGCCCGGACGGCACGGCGCCACCGGCTGCCGTCGGAGGCCTCGCGTCGCTTCGAGCGCGGTGTCGACCCGCAGCTCGCGCCGGCCGCGCTCCAGCTCGCCGTCGAGCTGCTCGTCGAGTACGGCGGGGCCACGGCCGGGGACGAGGTCACCGACGCCGGGTCCGTGCTGCCGCCGCAGCCGATCACCACGGACCTGGCCTTCCCCTCCCGCATCGTCGGGGTCGAGTACGACGGCCCCACGGTCGTCGGCGTGCTCGAGGCGATCGGCTGCGAGGTCCTCGTGGACGGCACGTCGCTCGTCGCGACGCCGCCCTCCTGGCGCCCGGACCTCACGACCGCCGAGGACCTCGTCGAGGAGGTCGCCCGCATCCACGGCTACGACCGCATCCCGTCGGTGCTGCCGACGCCGCCCGGCGGGTCCGGGCTGACCCACGCCCAGCGCGTGCGCCGCACGGTCGCCGACCTCCTGGCGGCCCAGGGGCTCTTCGAGGTCTGGGGCGCACCGTTCGTCGGCGAGGACCGCTGGGCCGACCTCGGGCTCGACGTCGCGGCCGAGCGCGCGCGGACCGTGCGGATCGCCAACCCGCTCTCCGACGAGCAGCCGTGGATGCGCACGAGCCTCGTGTCGACGATGGTGGACGCCCTGCGCCGCAACGTCTCCCGCGGCGCGAAGGACGTCGGCCTCTTCGAGCTCGGCCTCGTGACGTCGAGGGCGGGGCCGCAACGCTCCGCACCGACCGAGGACGTCGGGGTGCGGCCCGACGAGGCGACCCTCGCCGCCGTCCGCGACGCCGTGCCGCCCCAGCCGCGGCACGTCGGACTGCTCCTGACCGGCGACCGCGACCGCGCCGGCTGGTGGGGCGCCGGGCGGCGGGCCGAGGTCTTCGACGTCCTCGAGCTCGTCGAGGCCCTGGCCGAGGCCCTCGCGGTGGAGGTCGTCGTCACCGCCGACGCCGTGCTGCCGTGGCACCCCGGCCGCTGCGCCCGGGTCTCGCTGGCCGACGGCACGGTCCTCGGCCACGTCGGTGAGCTGCACCCGAAGGTCGTCGCGGCCCTCGGCCTCCCGGCCCGCACGGTGGGCGGCGAGCTCGACCTCGACGCCCTGACCCGGGCCGCCGACCGCACGGTCACCGCCCGCACCCTCGCCACGTACCCGATGGCGCAGAGCGACGTCGCGCTCGTCGTCGACCGGTCGGTGCCGGCGGCGCAGGTGCGCGCGGCGCTCGTGGCGGGCGGCGGCGACCTGCTCGAGGAGGTCCGCCTCTTCGACGTCTACGAGGGCGACCAGGTCGGGGAGGGGCACCGCTCCCTCGCCTACCGGCTCACCTTCCGCAGCCCGGAGCGGACGATGACGACCGAGGAGGTGTCCGCGCTGCGTGACGCCGCGGTCGCCGAGGCCGCCCGGGCCCTCGGAGCGGTGCAGCGGGCGTGAGCGACCTGCTCGACGAGCCGGTCGACGACGACGGCGACGTGACCCCCGAGCCCGACACCGAGGAGGTGGCCGGGCGCGGGGGTCACCTCGTGGCCGTCGTCACCGGCGCGTCACGGGGCATCGGCCGGTACGTCGCCGACGCCCTCGAGGACGCCGGCTGGGTCGTCGAGCGCGGGTCGTCGGCCGTCGCCCCGGTCACCGACCGCGACGCGCTCGCGGCGTGGGTCGCCGACGTCGTCGAGCGCCAGGGCCGCATCGACCTGCTGGTCAACAACGCCGGGGTGATCGACGCCGAGGTCGACCTCTTCGCGTCCGACCCCGACGAGTGGTGGCACACCGTCGAGGTCGACGTCCTCGGCCCGTACCTCATGACCTGGCTCGTGGCACCGCACCTGCTGGCGGGCGGTGGTGGCCGGGTCGTCAACCTCAACTCGGGGGCCGGCCGGCGGGCCGGCGCCGAGGCCAGTGCGTACAACGTCAGCAAGACCGCGCTGGCGCGCATCACGGGCTCGACCCACCTCGCCGGCTGGGACCGCGGCATCCGGGCCTTCGACCTCATGCCCGGGGTGGTCCGCACCGACATGACCGAGGCGATGGAGGCGCACGCGGACCGCACCGAGTGGACCGCGCCCGAGGAGGTCATCGCGCTCGTCCTGGCGCTGGCCTCGGGCGACCTCGACGTCTTCTCCGGCCGGTTCGTCCGGGCCGGCATCGACACCCCGGAGTCGCTGCGGGCCATGGCCGACCGCGGCCTCGAGCCGGGGGAGCGGATGCTCGACCTCGTCCTGCGCGAGGACGACCCGCTCGCCTGACGACCGGACGGCGTGTGCATGGAGTTGTGAACTCCTGTATGGTCATGCACATGACGACACGGGTCGCCGTCGCGGGCGCGAGCGGGTACGCCGGAGGTGAGGTCCTCCGGCTGCTGCTCGGGCACCCGGAGCTCGAGGTCGGCGCGGTCACGGCGTCGGCGAGCGCGGGGCAGCGGCTCGGCGACGTCCACCCCCACCTCACGCCGCTCGCCGACCGGGTCCTCGAGGAGACGACCCCGCAGGTCCTCGCGGGCCACGACGCCGTCGTCCTGGCCCTCCCGCACGGCCTGTCGGCCGCCCTCGCCGCGACCCTCCCCGCCGAGGTCGTCGTCGTCGACTGCGGAGCCGACTTCCGGCTCCGCGACGCCGACGCCTGGACCGCCTTCTACGACACGCCGCACGCCGGCTCGTGGCCCTACGGGATGCCCGAGCTGCCGACGGCCGACGGGCCGCAGCGGGCGGCGCTCGCCGGCGCCACCCGCGTCGCCGTCCCGGGCTGCTACCCCACGGCGGTCTCCCTGGCCCTCGCCCCCGGGCTCGTGGCCGGCGTCGTCGAGGCCGAGGACGTCACCGTCGTCGCCGCCTCCGGCACCTCGGGGGCCGGCCGGAGCCTCAAGCCCCACCTGCTCGGGGCCGAGGTGATGGGGTCGATGTCGCCCTACGGCGTCGGCGGCGTGCACCGGCACACCCCGGAGATCGAGCAGAACCTCTCGGCCTGTGGTGCGGGGGCGGTCACGGTCTCCTTCACCCCGACCCTCGCCCCGATGCCCCGCGGCATCCTCGCCACCTGCACCGCGCGGGTCGTGCCGGGCACGACCGCCGCCCAGGTCCGGGCCGCCTGGGCCGATGCCTACGCCGACGAGCCGTTCGTCCACCTCCTGCCGGAGGGGCGCTGGCCGAGCACGGCGAGCGTCCTCGGCAGCAACTGCGTGCACCTCCAGGTCGTCCTCGACGAGCGGGTCGGGCGGGTCGTCGCCGTCGCGGCGGTCGACAACCTCACGAAGGGGACGGCCGGTGCGGCGGTCCAGTGCCTCAACCTCGCCCTCGGGCTGCCGGAGACGACCGGTCTGCCGCTCGCGGGGGTGGCGCCGTGAGTGCGATGCCGCTGCACCTCATGGAGCACCCGGAGGACGTCTCGGTCGTCCGACTGCCGAGCGGCGAGGAGCCGGCGTTCGACTGGACGACCGGTCCGCTCGCCTCGCTGACCCGCACCGCCGAGGAGACCTCGGTCATCTGCGCCACGGCGTCCGTGCCGCGCGGCGCCCGCACCGAGGGACCGTTCCGGGCGGTCGAGGTGGCCGGGCCGCTGGACTTCTCGGCCGTCGGGGTCTTCGCTGAGATCCTCGCGCCGCTCGTCGACGCCGGCATCTCGGTGCTCGGTCTCTCGACGTTCGACACCGACTGGGTCCTCGTGCCCGCCGAGCGCACCGCGGACGCCTCGCAGGCCTGGCGGCGCGCCGGCTTCGTCATCACCCCCACCTCGCTCTCCGGAGGACGCTGATGTCGGTCACCTCACCGCGCGGGTTCCGCGCCGCGGGCGTCGTCGCGGGGCTCAAGGCCTCCGGCCGGCCGGACCTCGCCCTCGTGGTCAACGACGGGCCCGACCACCACGCCGCCGCGGTCTTCACGAGCAACCGGGTGCAGGCCGCACCGGTCACCTGGTCGCGCCAGGTCGTGGCCGACGGGCGGGCCGACGCCGTCGTCCTCAACAGCGGGGGCGCGAACGCCTGCACCGGCGCGCCGGGGTTCCTCGACACCCACCGCACCGCCGAGCACGTCGCCGACGTCCTCGGCGTGGCCGCCGGCGACGTCGTCGTCTGCTCGACCGGGCTCATCGGCGAGCGCCTGCCGATGGACCGCCTGCTCGCCGGGGTCGACGCCGCCGCCGGACGGCTGGCCGGGGACGGGGGACCGGCCGCGGCCGAGGCCATCCTCACGACCGACACGGTGGCCAAGACCGCGCACGCCGACGGCGACGGCTGGTCGGTCGGCGGGATGGCCAAGGGCGCCGGGATGCTCGCGCCGGCGCTCGCGACCATGCTCGTCGTCGTGACGACCGACGCCGTCGTCGACCCGGCCCGGCTGGACGCCGTGCTCCGCGAGGCGACGCGCACGACGTTCGACCGGGTCGACTCCGACGGGTGCATGTCGACCAACGACACCGTCGTCCTCCTCGCCTCCGGGGCCTCCGGGGTCGAGGTCGGCGAGGCCGAGCTCGGTCGCGCGGTGACGGCCGTCTGCGCCGACCTCGCCCGGATGCTCGTCGCCGACGCCGAGGGCGCGCACCACGACATCGCCGTCGAGGTCCGCTCGGCCGCCTCGGAGGACGACGCGCTCGAGGTGGCCCGGGCCGTCGCCCGCAACAACCTCTTCAAGTGCGCGGTCTTCGGCAACGACCCCAACTGGGGCCGGGTGCTCGCCGCGGTCGGCACGACCGGCGCCGCCTTCGACCCGGCGGCGCTCGACGTCTCGATGAACGGGGTGCAGGTCGCTCGCGCGGGCGGCGTCGGCGAGGACCGCTCGCTCGTCGACCTCTCGGCCCGTGAGGTGCGGGTCGTCGTCGAGCTCCACGCCGGGGCGGCCACCGCGACGGTCTGGACCAACGACCTGACCCACGACTACGTCCACGAGAACTCCGCCTACTCCACCTGAGGACCGGACGATGACCCCACCGCAGCACCAGGCGCTCCGCGGCGCGATCGACGCCGCGGCGCTGCGCGTCGCGCAGTCCAAGGCGACGACGCTCGTCGAGGCCCTGCCGTGGCTCGAGCGCTTCCGCGGCGCCCTCGTCGTCGTCAAGTACGGCGGGAACGCGATGACCGACGACACCCTCAAGGCCGCGTTCGCCCAGGACGTCGTCTTCCTCCGGTACGCGGGCCTGCGCCCGGTCGTCGTCCACGGCGGCGGCCCGCAGATCAAGGGGATGCTCGACCGGCTGGGTCTCGAGTCGGAGTTCCGCGGCGGGTTGCGCGTCACGACGCCCGAGGTGATGGACGTCGTGCGGATGGTGCTCACCGGCTCGGTGGGGCGCGAGCTCGTCGGGCTGCTCAACCAGCACGGACCGGTCGCCGTCGGCCTGTCCGGCGAGGACGCCGGCCTCTTCGGGGCCCGCCGGCGCGGGGTGACCGTCGACGGCGAGGAGCACGACCTCGGACTCGTCGGCGACGTCGTCGAGGTCGACCCGGGGGCCGTCCTCGACCTGCTCGACGCCGGCCGGATCCCCGTCGTCTCGACCGTCGCCCCCGACCTCGACGAGGACGGGCAGGTGCTCAACGTCAACGCCGACACCGCCGCGGCCGCGCTCGCCGTCGCCCTCGGCGCGCGCAAGCTCGTCGTCCTCACCGACGTCGAGGGCGTCTACGCCGACTGGCCGGACCGCGGGTCGCTGCTGTCCGAGCTGCGCGTCACCGCCGCCCGCGAGCTGCTGACCCGCGTCGACGCCGGGATGATCCCCAAGCTCGAGGCGTGCATCCGGGCGGTCGAGCACGGCGTGCCGCAGGCGCACGTCGTCGACGGCCGTCAGCCGCACAGCCTGCTCCTCGAGGTGTTCACCTCCGAGGGCATCGGCACGATGGTCCTGCCGGACCGGGAGGAGGGTGAGGATGCCTGAGCCGCAGCCCGCTCCGCTCACCGACGAGTACCTCGGCCGCTACGAGTCCGCACTCGTGCAGGTCTTCGGGCGTCCGCAGCTCGTGCTCGAGCACGGCGACGGCGCGTGGGTCTGGGACGTCGACGGCCGCCGCTACCTCGACCTCGTCGGCGGCCTCGCGGTCAACGCGTTGGGGCACAACCACCCTGCGCTCGTGGCGGCCGTGTCCAAGCAGGCCGGCCAGCTCGTCCACGTCTCGAACTTCTACACGTCGGTGCCGCAGGTCGAGCTGGCCGAGCGCATCCTCGGCATCGCCGACGCACCCCGGGGCTCGGCGGTCTTCTTCTGCAACAGCGGGGCCGAGGCGGTCGAGGCCGCCGTCAAGCTGGCCCGGCGCACCGGCCGCACCGGCATCGTCGCCGCCGAGGGCGCCTTCCACGGCCGGACGACGGGGGCGCTCGCGCTGACCCACAAGCCGGCCTACCGCGCACCGTTCGAGCCGCTGCTGCCGGGCGTCGTCCACGTCCCGTGGGGCGACGTCGCGGCCCTCGAGGCGGCGGTCGGCCCGGACACCTCGGCGGTCGTCCTCGAGCCGATCCAGGGCGAGGGCGGGGTCGTCCCCGCCGCTTCCGGCTTCCTCCGGGCCGCGCGCCGGGTCACGACACAGGCCGGGGCCCTGCTGGTCCTCGACGAGATCCAGACCGGCATCGGGCGCACCGGGTCGTGGTTCGCCTGGCAGCAGGCGGGGGTCGTCCCGGACGCGATGACCCTGGCCAAGGGCCTCGGCGGCGGCATCCCGATCGGGGCCCTCGTCACCTTCGGCCCGGAGGTCTCCCGGATGCTCACCGCCGGCCAGCACGGGTCGACGTTCGGCGGCAACCCGCTGGCCTGTGCGGCCGGTCTCGCGGTCCTCGGCACCATCGAGAACGAGGGCCTGCTCGAGCACGTCCGGGTGATGGGCGAGCACCTCGAGCGGCGCGTCCTCGCGCTCGGCGACCCCCGCGTCACCGGCGTCCGGGGGGCCGGGCTCCTGCGGGCGGTCACGCTCACGGGGGACTGGGCCCCGGCCGTCGCCGCGCACGGGCGCGAGGCGGGCCTCATCCTCAACCCGGTGGCCCCGGACGCGATCCGGCTCGCGCCCCCCCTCGTCGTCACCGCCGACCAGCTCGACCTGTTCGTCGACGCCCTCCCCGGGCTGCTCGACCTCGCCACCGAGGAGACCCGATGACCCTGCGCCACTTCCTCCGCGACGACGACCTGTCGCCGGCCGAGCAGGCGGCGGTGCTCGACCGGGCGCTCGCGCTCAAGGCCGCCCCGTTCGCCGACCGGTGCCTCGAGGGCCCCCGGACGGTCTCGATCCTCTTCGACAAGCCCACCCTGCGCACCCAGGTGTCCTTCGTCGGCGCCGTGGCCGGTCTCGGCGGCTTCCCGATGGTCGTCGACGGGCGGCTCGCCGGCGTCGGCGTCCGGGAGTCGGTCGCCGACGTCGCCCGCATCCTCGGGCCCCAGTCGGCCGCCGTCGTCTGGCGGACCTTCGCCCAGTCGGCGCTCGAGGAGATGGCCGAGTTCGCGGGGGTGCCGGTCGTCAACGCCCTGACCGACGACTTCCACCCGTGCCAGGTCCTCGCCGACCTGCTGACCGTCCGCGAGGCCCTCGGCGACCTCGCCGGGCGCACCCTCGCCTACGTCGGCGACGGCGCGAACAACATGGCGCACTCGTACCTGCTGGGCTGCGCCACGGCCGGCCTGCACGTGCGCATCGGCACGCCGACCACGCACCCGCCGAAGGACGAGTACGTCGCGCGGGCCGAGGAGCTGGCGGCCGGCACCGGCGGCTCGGTGCTCGTCACCGACGACCCGCTCGCCGCGGTCCACGGCGCGGACGTCGTCGTCACCGACACCTGGGTCTCGATGGGGCAGGAGGCCGAGCTCGCCGAACGCAAGGGCGAGGGCAGCCCCTTCACGAAGTACGCGGTCGACGAGGACCTCATGGCCCATGCGGGCCCCGACGCGGTCTTCCTGCACTGCCTCCCGGCGTACCGGGGGTACGAGGTGACCGAGGAGGTCATCGACGGCCCGCGCTCGCTGGTCTGGCAGGAGGCGGAGAACCGGCTGCACGCGCAGAAGGCACTGCTCTCCTGGCTCGTCGAGCAGGCGGCGGGGGAGTCCCGATGACCGTCTCGACCTCGCGGGCCGCCCGCCAGCAGCGGATCACCGAGATCCTCCAGGCCACGCCGGTCCGCAGCCAGACCGAGCTGCTCGACCTGCTCGCCGCCGACGGCATCGAGGTGACCCAGGCGACCCTCTCCCGCGACCTCGTCGACGTCGGGGCCGAGCGGGTCCGGGTGGGCAAGTCGCTCGTCTACGCGGTGCCGGGGGAGGGCGGCGACCGCACGGTGCGCCCCGCCCCGGACGAGGAGGAGCGCACGACGCGGCTCGCCGCGCGCTGCCAGGAGCTGCTCGTCTCGGCCGAGCACTCGGCCAACCTCGTCGTCCTGCGCACCCCGCCTGGAGCGGCCAACTTCCTCGCCTCGGCCATCGACCACACCTCCGTCGAGGGGGTGCTCGGGACGATCGCCGGCGACGACACCATCATGGTCATCACGTCCGGTGCCGCCCGCAGCCGCGAGGTGGTCGACCGGCTCCTGTCGTACACCCGGAAGGACACCCCGTGACCGAGCCCGCAGGCCGGCCCGCCGTCAGCCTCTGGGGCGGACGGTTCGCCGGCGGTCCGGCCGACGCGCTGGCCGCCCTCTCGAAGTCGACGCACTTCGACTGGCGGCTGGCGCCCCACGACCTCGCCGGGTCCCGGGCCCACGCCCGCGTGCTGCACCGCGCGGGCCTCCTCGACGACGCGACGCTGGCGGCGATGCTCGACGGCCTCGAGCGGCTGCGCGCCGACGTCGAGTCCGGGGCCTTCCTGCCGGCCGACGGCGACGAGGACGTGCACACGGCGCTGGAGCGGGGGCTCATCGAGCGCGCGGGCGCGGACGTCGGCGGGCGGATCCGTGCCGGGCGCTCGCGCAACGACCAGGTCGCCACCCTCTTCCGGATGTACCTGCGCGAGCACGCGCGGGTCGTCGGTGGGCTGGTCCTCGACGTCGTCGACGCGCTCGCGGCCCAGGCCCGCAGCCACCTCGGTGTGCCGATGCCCGGACGCACACACCTGCAGCACGCCCAGCCGGTGCTGCTCTCGCACCACCTCCTGGCGCACGCCTGGGCGCTGCTGCGCGACGTCGACCGGCTGCGCGACTGGGACGCCCGGACCTCCCTGTCCCCGTACGGGTCCGGTGCTCTGGCCGGCTCCTCGCTGGGCCTCGACCCGGAGGCCGTCGCCGCCGACCTCGGCTTCGCCGGCGCGGTCGAGAACTCGATCGACGGCACGGCCTCGCGCGACTTCGTCGCCGAGCTGTCCTTCGTCCTCGCGATGACCGCCGTCGACGTCTCCCGGCTCGCCGAGGAGGTCGTCCTCTGGGCGACGAAGGAGTTCTCGTTCGTCACGCTCGACGACGCCTACTCGACCGGGTCGAGCATCATGCCGCAGAAGAAGAACCCCGACGTCGCCGAGCTCGCGCGGGGCAAGGCGGGCCGGCTCGTCGGCGACCTCGCCGGGCTGCTCACGACGCTCAAGGCGCTGCCGCTCGCCTACAACCGCGACCTCCAGGAGGACAAGGAACCGGTCTTCGACGCCGTCGACACCCTCGAGGTGCTGCTGCCGGCGTTCTCCGGGATGGTCGCCACGCTGGTCTTCCACACCGACCGGATGGCCGCGCTCGCGCCGCAGGGCTTCTCGCTCGCCACCGACGTCGCGGAGTGGCTGGTCCGCGAGGGCGTGCCGTTCCGGGTCGCCCACGAGGTCGCCGGCGCGTGCGTCCGGGCCTGCGAGGAGCGCGGCATCGAGCTGTGGGACCTCACCGACGACGACCTGCGCGACATCTCCGAGCACCTGACGCCGGGGGTGCGCGAGGTCCTCTCCGTCGAGGGGTCGCTCGCCTCGCGGTCGGGCAAGGGCGGCACCGCACCGGTGCGGGTCGCCGAGCAGCTCGACCGGGTGGTGGCCCTCGCGCTCGAGGCGCGCGGCTGGGTGGCCGACGTCCCCGAGGCGCGCTGACCGCGTGCCGGTCCACCCGTTCGCGGAGGTGCTCGCCGGGGACGTCCTCGAGGCGGCCCCGGCCCTGCTCGGGGCGCGCCTGACGCACGGCGGTGTGACCATCCGGCTCACCGAGGTCGAGGCGTACGCCGGTGCGGCGGACCCCGGTTCGCACGCCTTCCGGGGCCGCACCCCACGGACCGCCGTGATGTTCGGCCCGGCCGGCCGGCTCTACGTGTACTTCACCTACGGGATGCACTTCTGCGCCAACGTGGTCTGCGGTCCGGAGGGCGAGGCGTCGGCGGTCCTCCTGCGTGCCGGTGAGGTGGTCGAGGGGCGGGAGGTCGCCTCCGGTCGCAGAGCCGGTGTGCGCGAGCGCGACTGGGCACGGGGACCGGCCCGCCTCGCGGTGACCCTCGGCCTCGGACGGGACGAGAACGGTCTCGATCTGCTGAACCCGACGACCGACGGGGTGCTCGGGGTCGGCGAGCCGCCGGACCCCGGGCGCATCCGCACCGGCCCACGGGTCGGCGTGAGTGGTGACGGCGGTGACGGGGCCCGCTTCCCGTGGCGGTTCTGGCTGGACGGCGAACCGTCGGTCAGCGCGTACCGGCCGGCCGTCCGGCGCCGACGCGGCTGAGCCCGAGCAGCCGGTCGCGGGCGCGGTGGCCACGGTCGGCGAGGGCGAACCTCATGAGCTGCCCCGACGCGACCCGCGCGACCTGGGTGGGCGGGAGCCGGCGGGCCTCCCAGCGGGCGGGCGAACGGCCGGCCCGCAGCGTCGCGCCGAGCGAGACCGCGTCCAGCAGCGCGTCGCAGGCGCCCCGACCGAGGTTCGGGGTCATGCCGTGCGCGGCGTCCCCGACGACGACGAAGCGTCCGCGCACGTAGCGGCGCAGCGGCGGCGTGACCCACAACCGCGTCGCCGAGGCCCCGCCGCGTTCGCCCAGGGCCTCGTGGACGACCGGTGCGGCGCCGGCGAACGCCGCCCGGGCCTCGGCGATCACCTCGTCGGCGTCGAGGGGCTCCGGCCCGAGCGCGCTCGCGTGCGTCGTGAACCAGTACGCGCCGTCCGCCGAGGGGACGAGGCCGAAGAGGAGACCCGGGCCCCAGTACTCCCCGGCGGCGCCGGGCGACGGTGGACGGTCGAGATGCCCCCGGAGGGCGACCCACGGGGTCTCGAGGCGCTCGCCCGCCCGGGGGGCGACGAGGGCCCGGACCCGGCTGCGCACCCCGTCGGCACCGATGACGAGGTCGGCGTCCAGGTCCGCCGGGTCGGTGACCTCGTCCTCGACGACTCGCACGGACGCGGGCAGGGCCGCCGACAACGCCGACAGCAGCGCCGGCCGTGGCACGGCGAGCAGGTCTGCCGTGTGCTCGCGGGTCAGGGCGCGCCCGTCGATGGTGTGCAGCGCCGCGGGCCCGACCGGCAGCCCCGCCCGGGTGACCGCCTCGAGCGCCCCGAGGCCGGCCAGCGCCCGGCGGGCGGACGGCCAGAGCGCCAGCGAGGTGCCGTACCCCGCCCGCTCGGGCTGCGCCTCGTGCACGACGACCTCCAGTGGGGAGCCCGAGGCCGAGGCGGCCCCGGCGACCGCGAGGCCGGCGACGCCGCCACCGACCACGGCGACGCGGCGCACGGGTCGACGAGGCACGCGACCCACTGTCCCAGACGCGCTCAGGCGTCGTCGGCGAGGAGCTCGCCGAGGGTCCGGCGCATGACGTCGGCCAGCGGGTGACGTCGCGGCGTGTAGTAGAGGATGCCGCCCAGCGCCTGCTCGAGGGCAGTGGCGCGGGCGCGGGTCCACGTCGCGTCGTCGGGCGCGAGCAGGACGCGGAACCGGCGGCGGGCCCGGGGGCCGCGGACCGCGCCACGGTCGACATCACCGGGCAGGGGGCCCTCGGCGCCCCGAGCCACCGGTCGGCCCGGTCGAGCACACCGGCGAGGGGACCGCCGCGCTGGCCCGGGTCGCGGTCCGGGACGCCGTCGGGCGTCGTCAGCGCGCGCAGCGCGAGGACGGCGGCCGCCACGTCCTCCGCGAAGGCGTCGCCGCGCGGGTCGGCCACGTGCGCCCGAGCGGCCCAGCCGTCCTCACCCACGAGCCAGCCGAGGACGGCCCACCCGTGCGGGTACCCGCTCCCCGGGCCGCCGACGTGCTCGACGCGCGGCACCGGGACCGGGAGGGCGCCCTCGAGCCGGGGCAGGAGGCACACCTCGCGGGCCAGGCTGGCGGCCGCTCCCGGGCGGCGGGGGAGCCGGAGCACGAGATCCTCCCCGAGGCGGTACAGGGCGTGGTCGGTTCCCGTCGTGGCGAGTGGACGCAGCCGTCGACCGGCGAGGTCGGGGCGTTCGCTCCGCAGGAGGGACCGCGCGACGGGCTCGCTCGTGTCCGGCTCGTCGTCGTGGATCGCCCTCACCCGCCCATCCCATCCGGTGGCGGTGCCCGCGTCCACCGGATTGCGCCGTGGCAGGCTGGGCCCGGCCGGTGCCCGCCGGCGACCGGAGACCGGAAGGACCCAGCACCGTGACGCACATCCTCGACGAGCTGCAGTGGCGAGGACTGGTGGCGCAGACCACCGACGAGTCCGCGCTGCGCACCGCACTCGCCGACGGGCCGGTCACGGCGTACTGCGGCTTCGACCCCACGGCGCCGTCCCTCCACTTCGGCAACCTCGTGCAGCTCGTCGTCCTGCGCCACCTCCAGCGCGCCGGTCACCGGGTCATCTGCCTCGTCGGCGGCTCCACCGGACTCATCGGGGACCCGCGCCCGACCTCGGAGCGGGTGCTCAAGACCAAGGAGCAGACCGCCGAGTGGGTCGCCCGCATCGAGGACCAGGTGCGCCCGTTCCTCGAGACCGGCGGGGAGAACCCGGCGGTGTTCGTCAACAACCTCGACTGGACCGAGGGGCTGTCGGCGCTCGACTTCCTGCGCGACGTCGGCAAGCACTTCCGGGTCAACCAGATGGTCAAGAAGGACGCCATCGCGGCCCGGCTGAACAGCGACGAGGGGATCTCGTACACCGAGTTCAGCTACCAGCTGCTCCAGGGGCTCGACTACCTCGAGCTCTTCCGCCAGTACGGCTGCACGTTGCAGACGGGCGGCAGCGACCAGTGGGGCAACCTCGTCGCCGGCGCCGACCTCATCCACCGCGCGGAGGGACGCTCGGTGCACCTGCTGACCACACCGCTGCTCACCGACAGCTCGGGGGAGAAGTTCGGCAAGAGCGCGGGGAACGCCATCTGGCTGTCGGCCGACATGACGAGCCCGTACGCCTTCTACCAGTACTGGCTCAACGTCGAGGACGCCTCGGTGGTCACACTCCTCAAGGTCTTCACCGACCGCGGGCCCGACGAGGTGGCGGACCTGGAGCGGCAGGTCGCCGAGGAGCCGTGGAAGCGCGCGGCCCAGCGGGTCCTCGCCGAGGACGTCACGACGCTCGTCCACGGGGCACAGGCGACGGCGGCGGCGCAGGCGGCGAGCGAGGCGCTCTTCGGGAAGGGCGACCTGCGGGCCCTCGACGGCCCGACGCTGCGGGACGCCGCCGCCGAGCTGCCGAGCGGCGCCGTCCACCCCGGGATGTCCATCGTCGACGCGCTCGTCGCGGTCGGCCTCGCCGACTCCCGCAACGCCGCCCGCCGCACCGTGGGGGAGGGCGGGGCCTCCGTCAACGGCGTGAAGGTCTCCGACGCGGAGGCCGTCCTCACCCCCGCGGACGTGCTCGACGGCGGGGTGGTCGTGCTCCGGCGTGGTCGGAAGAACCTCGCCGCGGGGCTCGTGGAGCCTGCCTGACCGACGGTTCGAGCACCCGCGTGAACGAAACCCGCTGCCCGGCAGCGGGTTTCGTCGTGTGGGGTGGTGCGACCCCCGGCACCGGGGGAGCCGATTTGTGTTCTGCGCGGAGAGTCCTCTAATGTTCTCGACGTCAGCCCGAGAGGGAGGAACGGACACCAAGCGGCAGGGCCGAACAGCCCCGCACCAAGCAGGCCGGTCCCACGAGCTGACTCCCACTCCCGAGGGTTCGCCCCGGACGCGCACAGCGCCCGGAGCCGCCGGTTGGAGGAAGCGCTCGAGAGGGTGCTAGAGTGGGACCACCGCGAAGATCCAAGCGCGATCGAAGCCGGCCGCTCCAAGAGCGGGTCACGGATTTGACGCCCAAGCAGAACCGCGGGTAAGTTTGAACAGTTGCTTCCAGGTGACTGGGAGAACACACGGAGTAGCCCCGACGACGAGCTCGCTGAGCGAAGCGTTGGTGCGCGTCCGAACCTTGAGAACTCAACAGCGTGTCAAAAATCGATGCCAATTACCTCGTCGCATCGTATGCCGAACCGGCCATCAGGTCGGGGACGCGGACCGATGCACGAAATATCCTTTGGTTGACAACGAACAACAGCGAGAGCTGGTTGTTCGTGCTCAGCCAGTGAAACAACCCTCCAAGGGTAACGATTTCTCGGCTCTGCCGAGAGTCACACATCAACGGAGAGTTTGATCCTGGCTCAGGACGAACGCTGGCGGCGTGCTTAACACATGCAAGTCGAACGGTGACCCTCGGAGCTTGCTCCGAGGTGATCAGTGGCGAACGGGTGAGTAACACGTGAGTAACCTGCCCCAGACTCTGGAATAACCCCGGGAAACCGGAGCTAATACCGGATACGAGACGGAGAGGCATCTCTACCGTCTGGAAAGTTTTTCGGTCTGGGATGGACTCGCGGCCTATCAGCTTGTTGGTGAGGTAACGGCTCACCAAGGCGACGACGGGTAGCCGGCCTGAGAGGGCGACCGGCCACACTGGGACTGAGACACGGCC